>Ga0136633_1001329_pt1 | contig 18314 bp, 17 predicted proteins | sample AntDrymeUQ832206_2_FD_105494 | JGI IMG/M metagenome (GOLD analysis project Ga0136633, IMG submission 105494) | Polar desert sand microbial communities from Dry Valleys, Antarctica - metaG UQ83 (22.06) | ecosystem: Environmental > Terrestrial > Soil > Desert | place: Antarctica: Dry Valley...
AACGCGACCCCCGGGGAAGTGGAGAACTACGCCACTGTCATTCTCTCAAACCCGAGAGCAGATCGCGAGTACCTCAACCGGCTTTATGCCGGCTCACCTAGGCCCAGAACTCAATCTCGAGTCGGACGGCACCCACGAGCACGAGGTGATGCGGGGCTCCCGGCGGGATGGCCTGGTGGCCTCCCGCCTCGACTCCCGGAGAGGCGGGGCGGGATCCCCGCCGTCCGACTCGAACTCGAGCTCGACGGCGCCGTCGTGCACGCAGAGGCGTCCCCAGCGGCCCTCGGCAACCCGATGGGCCCGGAACAGACCGCCGGGAACCGTGTCCTGGTCCCAGGGACCGGCTCGTCCAACAATCCGAGGCCGCCGGGGAGTTCGGCGCGGTCACAGAGCGGGCACTCGATGGCCGACCCCACCCGACCGGCCCGGGAGACAGGATCGATCACCCAAGCCCGATCCTGGAACGGTGGCCGGTGGCGGAGGTGCTGCTGATAGAAGCAGGACAGCTCGGCGACCCAGTCGCCACCGTCATCGGCATGGAACCCGACGATGGAACGGATCATCCCGCTTCTTGCTTCGACGCCTCTGCGGCCAGGCGCACGCCCCACGCCTCGGCCCGGGCGTTCTCATACGTCGACTCATAGACGATCACCGATCTCATGGGACTCCTCCCTCTCACGGCTTCAGCATGCGCCGCCGATGCCGAACGGGGTAGGGCCGTCCGGCCCGTTTGCTCACGCGAGCCGCGCAGCCCAGACGTACCGAACGTCAGGAGCGTGCTCCTGGTTGCCGCTTCCGTCTGTCTGTTCCACCGCAGTGAACCCGTGTCGCTCGTAGAACCGGTGGGCGCGGACGTTCGACTGGAACGTCCAGAGCTGCAGCCCACCGGGCTTCTCGCGCTTCGCATGCTCCAGCAGCTGGGTGCCTATGCCCTGGCCAGTCAACGACGGGTCGACGTAGAGCTGCTCGATCCACTCGCCTTCCAGCAACATCATGGCCACCACGACTCCGTCGCCGGTCTCCGCCACCCAGACCTCGCCCCCGTTCACCACCACGCCGGCGAGCCACTCGCGGACGCTGTCGTCCGGTCCACTCAGCGGGGGGATGTGCGGGACCGCGTGGTGACGGGATCGCAGATACACCCGCACGACGGCGTCTGCGTCAAACGCCGTCGCCCGCCTCAACTCCACCATCCGCTCGACCGAGCTCCGCTAGCGGGGGGGTCGGCCCACGAGCTGGTCGAGCAGCGGTTGCAGCAGGGCGTTGACCAGTTCAGGAAGCACTGAGGCCGGGTCGGTGGACGAAGTCCTCGGTCCGGTCGGCGGCGCCGCCGGCGTCGTGGTGGCGTGGCCGGCGGGGGCCAGGGCCAACGCCGAGACGACCCGCCGCTCGCCATCTACGCTGGGCAGGTTCCGCACCGCGTTGCGGGCGACGAACGTGGTCGATCCGCCGCCGTCGAGGTTCACCGCCTCGCTGGTGCCGAGGCCGGCCATGAAGCCGGCCGCCTCGCCGAGCGACATGCCGGCGCTGGCACTCTGACGCCCGTCGACGGTGACCAGCAGGGTCTCGCCGGCAGCGGTCAAACCCACCATGGTTCGTGGGCGGCGACCCTGCATGAACGTTCCGGCCTCGTCGGGGGCGAAGGCGAGCCGGCCCCGGGAGAGCAGGTGAGGAGCGGCGCCGATCGACTGCGCCGCCGGCGTGCGCACGGCCAGCGACGTCCCACCCCCGGTGGCCCTCTGGGCGAGGGCGGTCAATACTCTGGCGCCGGCGCCTCGCCCGGCCAGGACGACCTGGCCCGGCCCGATGGGGGCGTTGCCCCCTGGCCGCAGCGTGACGGTCCGGACGGGGGTGACACCCAAGGGCAGCACGTCGCTCGACGCCAGTCCGAGGACGACCTCGACGGCATCGGCCCCGGTGAGGGTCGAGGGGCCCCACCGGCGGGAGTACAGGTTGACGCCACCGTCGGTGTGCCCCAGTGGCAGCTGAACTTCGACGCCGCCGGCCGGGCCACGGTCCACGACGGTCTCGATGTGGGGGTGCAGGTCAACACGATCGAGGGGCAGGCTCTGGGTGTGCAGCGGGTCAACCGCCCGCTCCTTGGCGAGGACGTCAGGCGCACATCGAGCTCGTGGTCTCCGGGCCGGCGGCGGGCCCGGTGAGAACGTCGCTCGAGAGGACCGGGCGGAGACGGTTCGAGAGGCCGGGCGCCAGCCGGGCGACGTGGACGTTCTGCGGAGGCTGGTCCTGGCGCAGGTTGAGGAGCTCGACCCCCGGCTCCAGCGTCTCGCGCCCGACGACTCGGTACCCTTCCGGGACCGAGCCGTCGGCGGCCCGGGCAGGCGGGGCGAGGAACGTCGCGGCCGAAGCCACCAGAAGCGATCCCAGCAGGGCGCCGCATCGCCTGGGCTTGCTCATCCGCCTCCTCCGCAACTCGGCCGCCGTCTCGAGTACAGCTCCTCCCTACCCACCGGCGGGCGGTCTTCACACTCTGCCGATGGTCTGTCACGGGCCACAGCCCGCACTCGACTAGAGAAGGGGGAACGAGTGGTGCTCATGGGCCACGACCCAGCGCTCGCCCTCCTTGCGAAGGCCGACGGTCAGGCGCAGCCGCCGCTGCGGGTCCTCCCGGAGGTCGTCGACGGTGCCGCACCGCAGGAGTGCATGGGCGAAGGCGACGTCACGTGCCGACGGGTCAGGAGTCATCGGTGGGAGCACCGGGGATACCGTCATGGCAGGGGCCGGTCCGGACGATGTGGTCCTTGGCGGCTCCGTGCGCAGTCCCGCCATCCGCCGCGAAGAGACCGAGAGACCGGGAGCCGATGAATCGATCTCCAATCCGAGCGGGACGGCCTCTCCGGCTGGCGGCGGCGGTGTCCGCCCTCGCTGTGCTCTCCATCGGTGCCTTGGCGCCCCCGCTGCGCGAGCCGCCCTCACCGGCAGCCCTGGCACCCCTGCCGGTTCTCGAGCCGCCGCCACCCCCCACTCCTCTCCCTCCCGCCTGTCGCGACGAGTCCGCTGAGATGGCGGTGTGGCAGGCGAACCCGTTGTCCAACTGCTCGGCCAATCCGACTTGGAAGATCGCCGAGTTCGTCCGACGCACCGACGCCGCCTACGAGGGGCTCATCCGCCCCGGTGACCGCCTGATGGCCAACAACCAATGGGTCGCCTGGATCGACACCCAGGATGCCCCGGGGATCATCCGGGGGCTCTGGGGCGTCGATGCCGAGGCCAACTTCGCCGGCATCATCGAGCCCGAGATCGCCCCGGACGCGGCGAAGAGCGTGCTGTCCATCAACAGGGGATTCACCAGGACCGACGCCCCCTACGGGTACAAGGGCCTCCACGTCGAGATCTGGAAGACCCTGGAGCGGACCCTGCCGCTCATAGACGAGTGTGCCCCCGCGAACTGCGTGTACACGGTCCCCAACGACGTCGGAACCAAGGAGACGCCCGAGACCGTCCGGACCACATCCACGTACGTGGGCGCCGGCTACTCCACGCCGCTCGTCAACATGCTCCCGCCGACGCCGAGCTGCCCGACGTGCGGGACCGCCTCATACGTGGGCCTGAACGGCGTGAGCGCACAGCTCGCCTGGTACGTCAGCTACGTCATGACCCCTGACTCGTTCGGGATCGGTACGGCGCTGACAGCGAGCGCCGACGTCGACTTCTCGGGTGCCGCCGGCGGCCTGCTGCTGCTGCTCAACCCGGGATGCCGAGCCGTGGCCCGCAACGCCTACCCAGGCGACCGCCATTTCCGGAACTGCGACCCGGCACAGGTCACCGAGCGTTCGCTCCACCATGTCGAGGGACCGTCGATCGGCAGCGGGCGGGCCACCCCCAGCACCGAGCGGATCGTCGTCGACGGTCATACCGCTGACGCGTTCGCCCCGGACTTCCAGACCATCGGGCCCCTCGAGGACCGGTTCGTCAACCAGCACAACGACGCCAGCCCGTTCACGTTCCGCTACCACGACGGGCGTGTGGCGATGACCGTGACGCCGGGTTGGGGCGTGGGCGACTCCCATGGCAGTGGCCTGGTGACGGGGTTCGCCGTCCACTTCAACAGCAGGCCGGTCGACCTGGGCTACGACGCCCGCCGGGGCCTCAGCGGCCTGTCCGGCATCGCCAGTGTCGACGCCTACACCCAGGCCTCCTGTCACCCCACGTGCCGGCTCGCGATCGGCCCGAGCCATGGCCTCCTCTTCTGGCGGATGGACCTGACCCGTTGAGCCGAGGCCCTTGCGTCAGCGAGACTTGGATGTGCCGGGAGGCTTCACCGTGGCGACCCAGTCGGCGGCGGCGGCCTCCATCAGCTGGTTCGGGGCGATCCAGGCGACGATGACCCCGGCGGGGGGCACGACGGCATCGGTCGACAGGGAGGTGACGATCTCGGCGCCAAGGCGACGGAGATCGTCCTTCTCGGCTGGCCCGACCGGCCCGACGGCATGGAACTCGACCTCGATCCGGCCGTCGGCCCGCACCGGTGCCCCGCCGGAATAGGGCAGCGACGCAGTCTTGCCGTCGATCTGTTGCTGCAGCGCGGCCGACACCTTGCCGGGGCGTTTGTCGGCCATGGCGGGGGTCTGGGAGGAGACAGGCTGCTGCGTCTCGGAACCCGGGCCACACCCGGCGCCGATCAGGAGCGCAAGAGCCGGCAGGATGGCGAGCCTCAGAGTCCTCCCTCCTACCATGGCTCCCAGAGTACCGACTTCACGGGGCTGTGCGGGTGCGGCGGAGTAGGGCTGTTCCTAGAACACCGGCGGCCAGGAGGAAGAGCCCAAGGGGGTACTGCGCCTCGCCGTAGCCGGTTGCGGCCAGCGGCGCGGTGACCGTGATCTGGAGGGTGCTGACGTTGTCGGCGGGCGTGATGTCGAAGACGCTCGTCAGCGTGGCGGTGAGCGTCAGGACGGCGCCTGCGGGCACACTCGGCAGCACCCGCACGGTGAAGGAGACGCGCTGCGACGTGCCCGGCGCGACCGCCGGCAGCGGGCACTGGACCACCTCCGTGCCGCCAGGCCCGGGGGACGCTGTGCATCCACTTGTGCTGGACACGAATCGCACCCCCGGGGGCAGCACGTCGACGAGTCGCGTCGCCAGCGACGCGTCGGGTCCGCTGTTGGACACCTCGAGGACGACCTCCCGGGTGTCGCCGGTCACGACCAGGGTCGTCTCCGGCTCCTGACGAAGGCGGAGGGCGGCGGTCGACGCAGCGCCGGGACAGTTGAGGAGCCCGGCGCCGCTGCCGTTGTCGACCCCTGGCGGGGCGATGTCGATCGCGCTCGCCGCCAGGCGGGCGAAGATCGGCGCGACCGGTGATGCGGGCGATCCGACGGCCTGGCGGATCAGGGCGTCGCAGCCGGCGGCCCGGGGAGCCGATGCCGACGTACCCCCGAACACGGTCGGGAAGCCCCCGACGCCGCTGACGGGGACGCGGTCGGGCGTCACCCACGCCGGGCTGATGAAGGTCCGGGTCGCCGGTCCGGCGACACCATCGCAGGGGTCGAGCGGCGCCTTGACCGTTCCCGGCGCGCAGTCGGTGGTCGTCCGGATCTCCACCGGCCCCTGCGAGCTGAACGGCTCGAGCACATTGTTGAACACGGCGCCGCTGGCGGCCGCCAGCCCCGAGGTGAAGTTGGCCACCCCGTCGATGCTCGCTGCAGCGGTCGGTACGTCGATCGCTGACGCCCCCGACCAGCGCAGGTCGATGATCGGTGGCGCCACCGCCGACGAGGTGTCGAAGACGGTCACCACGAGCTTGGCCCTCGTGGGGACAGCGAAGGGGGAGACCCCGAAGAAGCCCTCGAATGTGTCACCGGTGCCGTCGAACTGCTCGAGATCCGACACGCCGTAGCACTGGGTGAGGCCTTCGTCCATCAGGTAGAGGTCGAGGTCGGTGAAGCCTCCCCGGGTCGGGGTCGGGAAGACGGCGCGGGGCTCGCTCCACTGCAGTGCGAAGACCTGGGGGATCCCGGGCTCGATGAGGATGTCGAAGGTCGTGTCGCCGTTCGGGGCGATGGCCACCACGTTGTCAGGGTCGGCGGGGCATCCGGCGAAGGGGCCGGGCTTGTTGTCGGGACCTCGTCCGGTGCCGACCGCCGGCACCCGTGCGGCGTGCGTCAGCGCGTCGTTGCCCGCCGCCGCATGCACGGAGATGCCGCTCTGGCCCAACGCCTCGCTCACCGCGGCCACGACCCCCTGCTGGAAGATGGGCTCGTCGAAGAACCCGATGTCGTGGACGATGACATTGACGCCGGCGCCGGCAAGGGCCATGAACGCGTTGACCAGCGTGACCTGGGTCACGTCGGGCGGGAGCCCCGGCCCGGCCGGCGGCAGCCCGGCGGCGTGGAAGAACAGTTGGGCCGCCGGCGCCATGTCGTGGACGATCTCCAGCATCGCCGTGCCTTCGTCTCCGGTGCCGGCCCCGACCGTGGCCTGGTTGACCACGGTGACCGCGGGGAGCTCACCCTGCAGCTGGGCGGCGAGAAGGTTCTGCACGCCGTCGGAGACGACGCCGATCTTCACGCCGGTGCCGATGATCCCCCTGGCGTGCAGGACCTCTGCGCCGATGCCGACGCTGCTCTTGGTAGCCGGGCCACCGTGGGGGCGGAACTCGGCGTAGGCCGGCGAGGTGACGGAAGCGACCCAGGGAAGCTTGCCCGCGGCCTCGACCTTGTCCCTCGGTACCCACGCTTCCACGGTGCCCGGGAGATCGAGGCCGGGCACCCGTGCCAGCGACCGGATCCCCGTCGCCCCGAGGGCGGTCAGGGACGCCTGCTCCGCCGGTCCTGTGGGAGCCTTGGCGTGGAACGCGAGGTGGAGGCGGCCGTCGGCCCTGACTCGGGCCAGCTGGCCCAGCGCCGGAGGCTGGCTCTGCGACACGGTTCTGAGCGCCGGGCCGGATCGCGTCGCTCCTGGTCCTTTTTTCGACCCGGGCACCGCCGCACCCGCTGCCGGTTCGGCCAGCAGAGCGGCCCCGACCATCGCCGCGACCATGGCCGCGACTGACCCGTTGCGTCTACGTCCCGCTCTCAATCCGCCTCCCGGCAGCGCCGGCCCACTGCCGCCATCTCGCCTACCAGAGGGTACCTCGTCAGCCGCCCACCCCCGGGATGGGGGGTCGCGTGACGGAGCCGTGCCGGCGACGGCAGCCGGTAACGTCCAGACGGTGCCGACCCACTACGAGGTCCTTGGCATACCGGAGGGTGCGTCGGAGGACGATGTCAGGCAGGCGTACCGGCGACTGGTGAAGGCGGCCCACCCGGACGCCGCCGGTGACCCGGCCCGGTTCCGACTGATCACCGAGGCCTACGACGTCCTGTCCGACCCGGCGCAGCGCGGCACGTACGACCGAACCCTCCGGCCCACAGATGCGTCGGCGCCACGCAGCCGGCGCCGGCGATCCGGGCGATCCGGACGATTCGGCCTCGTCCTCGTATTGGCGCTCGTCGTGGCGGGTGTCGTCGGGCTCGTGGTCGCCACGACCGGGCTCTCGGTCGGCGACGATTGCCTCGTCGGGGCGTGGACCGGTGAGGCGTTCGACGTTCCTCTCCGTGCGTCTCTCGACGGGCGGGAGGTCGTTGCCGTGGTGCGAGGAGGGACCGGCGTCGCATTGACGATCGCCACTGACGGGAAGGCATGGTCTGACTACGGAGCCGCCGCACCGCTCAGAGGAGCGGATGGCGCGTACCGCATCGAGGGCATCTACGCAGGGAGCACGATCGAGCGCTGGCAGGCCGGCGACGGGCGCGTGAAGCTGAGAGGTACGGACACCGCGGCCCTGAGGTTCACGGTGACGATCAACGGCCGGGCGGCGGACGAGCCGGTGGCGGTGACTGTGCTGGACCGGGAGTATGCGTACACCTGCACACCCGACAGCCTCGAGCTGGGCCCGTACCGGTATGCGCGGGCCTGAGCCGTCACCCCATGTGCACGAGGTGCGACCTCCCTTCTGCCACCTCGGTCAGGATGTCAGCCAGGTTGCGGCGGACGCCACCGATGTTGGCCATGTTCTCGTCGGAGACCCCACGGGTCTCCAGACAGCCGGGTCAGAGAGAGACGAAAAACGGGGCGTGGACGCCTGCCTTGGCGCCGGGCGTCGGCCGCAGAGGGGTCCCGGCGTTGGCGAGGACGGGGTGGGCGTTCCGCCCTCGCCATACGACGTTCGTGCCGGAGTGTCCGGTCACCTCCGAAGCGGGGCCGACGTCGTTGTCGGCCTCTCGGGTGAACTGATCCGGTGATGAAGACTTCACTCTCCTGGCTGATCAGCACGCCGTTGTGCCGGTCGTCGTAGTGAGCGACGAGGACTTCCCCGTGATACATCCATCGGTATGGTCAAAGGTGTGGATCAGGAGCACCGCCTTCGGCATCCGGCGGATCGGTGACCCAGCGGGACTTCGACCGTCCCTTCTGGGAGGAGCGGTGGTCACGGGCTCTGCGTGACCATTCGGATCAGGTGTCGCGCCGCCCTCCGAACGAGTGGCTCACCACCGAGGTTGCGGACCTGTCGCCCGGGTTCGCCCTGGATGCAGGGTGCGGTCACGGGTCGGACACTCTGTGGCTCGCAGCGCGCGGGTGGCACGTCACTGCGGTCGACTTCTCGGCGACTGCGCTGGCCCACGCCCGTTCCACGGCCGAGGCGATGGGGGTGGATGTGGCCGAGCGCGTCGGCTGGGTGGAGGGCGACCTGTCGACGTGGATCCCACGGCCGGCGCACTACGACCTCGTGGTCTCGCTGTACGTCCACGTGGCGGACTCGGTGGAAGCGATGGTGCAGCGGCTGGCGGCGGGGGTGGCTCCGGGTGGGACCCTGTTCATGGTCGGTCACCGCCCGGTCGACCCGGCGACCGGAGCCGAAACGGCCGCCGCCGGGCAGCCTCAGGTCTCGGTTGACGCCGCAGCCACAGCGCTCGATCCCAGCCGCTGGACGCTCTTCATCGCCGAGGACCGAGTGAGGCGCATTGCGGGGAGCGGCGTCGACGCCGTCATCTGTGCGCGACGCCACTTCTGACATCGGTTTGTCGGTGAGCGCCGGCACTTCTACGCTTGACCGCACGGAAGTACGCGGGAGCGCTGGCGCGGCGGCGAGGGCTGGGCGGACAGCAGCGGGTTGTTCGCTGCGACGCCAACCGAAGAACAGTGGTCGGCCGTCAAAGAGTGCATGGCTCCTCCTGATGTGCGGATGCGCGCCACTGACTCACGTGACGTCGTCTGGCGAACCTAAGGGCCCCGCCACCGACGGGTGCCGGTTCACCGAGATACGCCCGACATCGCTTTGTCGGCACCTTCCGCTCGGTCAGCACCACCGATGCTGCAGCCGTAGAACGCCCTACTGCCCAGCGCGGGTGACATCGGAGTCCGATTTTCTGTCGGCGCCTGCGGCCACATGCCGGACGACCGTCGCGCTCCCGTCTCCGACGTCAGGGGCGCGACCATCGTTGTGGAGCGCCTCTTGGTGTCGGTCCGATCACGAGCGATCCGACGCACGCGTACCCGCTCCGACCTCTGGCGCGAGACGATGGGGCGCATGGTCCCTTCATCGCCAGCAACGTGATGGCCAACGTGCTGCTCGTCATCGGCTATCCGCTGGCGCTGGGCGTTCTGGCCCGGCTGAGGCCGGTGCTCGCCCAGAGGCGAGTTTCGTGGTTCGTGGCCCTCCAGGCCGCCACGGCAAGCATCACAGCCGGCTGGTCGCTGCATGGACGGCCCCTCCCGGCAGCGCTCAATGCCGCAGCCCTTGTCGGGTTCGCCATCGCCTGGTTGATCACCGGGCAGCGCGCCGGTCCCCCGGCGACGAGGCCTGATGACCGGGGGATGGCGACCGACTTGTCCTAGATGGAACGCCGACAGGTTCTCGCCGCTCCGCGGCACTTGTGGGGATAGTCGGTCGGACGCCGCCGGGCAGACCACGCCCGATCGGAGGCGGAATGGACCGCAGGTGGTGCATGGGGTTTCCCCAGGAGCAACCAGGGGCAGGCGCCTATGATCGGGACGGCCATCGGCGGAGATCATGAGTGCATGAGCAGTGCGAAGCCAGAGATTCGGTGGGGGTGATCGGCCTCCTCACGATGGTCCCCGTCGTTGCCTTGGTGGTGGCGGCGTGCGTGGCGCTCAACAGCCGAGGCGCTCGACGGAGGCCAGCGTCGATCGCGTTTACGTTCCAAGAGAGCACATTCGGTGCCCTCTCGGTCGTGGCTCCCTGCGCCGCCCTCGCATGCTGGCTGTGCCGGACCGGGTACCAACGCGGCGCAGTCGTGGCCTCGCTCTCACTGCTGGCGACCGCGTTGGGGGCGGACAGCGCCATCAATACCGCCCACGACGCCGCGCAGATCGTCATCCTCTTTCCAATCGTCTTCGCCCCCATCGCCTTCGTGGCCGCGGGCCTGGGGTCGCTCATCGGGCTCCTCGTTTCGCTCGTTCGCCGTGCCCTTCGTTACGAGCAGACCGACCTGGTAGCGGGCGAGGAACGCAGCGGCAGCCGGCTCGGCCTCGCCGATCCGCTCATCTTGGACAGTGGAGCTCTCGGTTGTGGACCTGGGCATCAGTGCAGTCATCTTGGAGCCTTCAGTTGTCGGTGGAGACTCCAGCAAACGCCTATTCGTCGCGGTGCGCCTCGTGTACCGTCCGGCGTTCGGTGACACATCGTCCCGATCGACTCGCCCGGCGTTCTGGGACACCCTCTCCGCGTCACCGCGGGTGGCCGGAACGCCGAATCGGAGCGCGCTCGGTCTGCGGTCTGGTTCGCGCCACGACAGTGTTGAGTAGGTTCGATCGGGGCGCCGATGAGAAATGGCGCCGGCAGTCGTCTGAGTACGTCCGGTGAAAGCGCGGCGCGCATCATGGGAGAGCAACGGGATGAGACCACTTCGATACTCAATCAACGTCACGCTCGACGGCTGCTGCCATCACGAGGCAGGGCTCCCCCCGGACGAGGAGTCGATGCGCTACTGGACCGCTGAGATGGAACGAGCCGATGCCCTGCTATTCGGCCGGGTGACCTACGAGATGATGGAGTCGGCGTGGCGGCAGCCGGCCGCGGGCACGTGGCCTGACTGGATGGATGAGTGGGAGATCCCGTTCGCCGAGACCATCGACCGGGCGAAGAAGTACGTCGTGTCGAGCACGCTGAGCGGGGTCGATTGGAATGCCGAGCTGGTGCGAGGCGACTTGGGGCAAGCGGTTCAGCGGCTCAAACAGGAGCCGGGCGAGGGCCTGTTGGTGGGTGGCGTGACGCTCCCCCTGGCGTTGGCAGATCTGGGACTGATCGACGAGTACGAGTTCGTTGTGCAGCCGTTCCTTGCCGGACACGGGCCGACGTTGCTCGCGGGTCTGCGCGAGCGCATCCAGCTCGAGCTGGTGGATCGCCATGAGTTCCGGTCGGGGGCGGTCGCCTTGCGATGCCGGCCGCACACGAGTTACGGCTTGACGTGAATTGTCCTGGCCCCCGACAGCCGCTGCCTCGCGACGGAACGACGGCTCCGGGCGTGGTCGGACCGGCGAAGGGTGTCCCCGAACGCGCGTTCCAGAACGTGCGTCGACTGCACTTGATCGCGTAGCGAAAATGCCGGTAAGGGGCGTGGAGATACGAGCAGTCCGGCCGGTTCATCTCTCTTCCCTACGGAGCGACCGGCGACGCGGTCGGCAATGCGGAGGCGGCCAAGGCCATGTGCCGGCAGTGCCCGGTCCGGGCCGAGTGCTCGGAGTTCGCCATGACCTCAAACCAGGATTCGGGGGTGTGGGGGGTGAGAATGTCAAAGGCGGCCTTGATGCGGGCCCGCAGCTCCCGGATGACGGTGAGCTGCTCATGAGGCGCAGTCTTCAAGACCAGCCGGATGGTGACGCTGTCCGGGCCGAGGTCCTCGACCCCCCACACTTCGGGCTCGGCCAGGACAGAGTCGGAGAAGTCCGGGTCCTCGCACATCGTCTGGGCCGTGCGCTTGATGACCTCGGTGGCATGGCCGATGTTGGTCTGGTAGCTGACGTCGACGTCGAGCACCGCCCTGGACCACTGCTGCGACTGATTCCCGATGCGTTCGATGTGGCCGTTGGGGAGGTGCCGCACGGTTCCGTTCACGTCGCGCAGGCGGGTGGTGCGGAGGCTGACCGACTCGACGGTGCCTGTCGCAGAGCCGGCGTCGATCACGTCGCCCACGCCGTACTGGTCCTCCATCAACATGAAGATCCCGGACAGGAAGTCGTGCACGAGGTTCTGGGCGCCAAAGCCGACGGCGACGCCCACGATGCCGGCCCCGGCGATGAGCGGGCCCAGGTTGAGACCCATCTCCGACAGGGCCATGAAGACGGCGATCGTCCACACGGTGGCCGAGGCGATGCTGCGGAGTAGGGCGGCGATCGTCTCCACCCGCCTGGCCTTCCCGTCGATCATCCGCCCGAGCAGGCGGTAGAGGATGCGCCGAGCGATGTAGGCCACGGCAAAGATCAGCGCTATCTTGACCGGGCGCGCAACCATGCTGTCGGACAGCTCGGCGAGGACGCCGTTGCCGGTGGACCGGTAGATGCTGAGACACAGGGTTCTGGCGTCGCCGGCCGGGCCGCAGGGTGCGGCCCCGGCTTCGGCGACGGCAGTGGGCACGACCTGAGCACGGCCAGCCAAGAGGTCCATGGACATGGATACGTCCTTCCGCGAATGATCTCAGCGGAGAAAAGCGAAGCGCCCCCGACGACACAGGGGGCGACGTCGCCACCCTAGCGCGAGGTCCCGCCGGGTTCAGCGCTTTCGGGCGGGCCCGGGGGCAGCCGTCTGCTCGTGCTTGGGGGTCGACACTCAATTAGGCCGAAAAGGGCGCGGCAATCCCGCTCGGGACAAGGACTCTCTGGGAAACGGGCGTCGGGGTAGTTGGGGATGAGTGTCGCCCGCAGAGCGAGCAGATCGCTCGGCACGCCGTGGCCTTGATCGTTTCGTCCGGGAACTGTCGCATTGCGGAGCCGCCAGCTAGGAGCGACCTGTGGGCGAAGCGGGGATGCCGCGATCCTCTGCCGTCATCGCCCGACCGTGTTCACAGTCGCCCCTTCTCGGTGTGGTCTGAGCCCTCCGGAGGAGCGCGCCGGGTGCGCAGCGGCGCTACCCACTCCTCACCGGCGGCCAGCTCCCGTACTTCGACGCCGATGCCGATTGGGACGGGCCGGGTGAAGCCCTCGGCCAAGGCGGTCACGGTCAGCTCATCGCCGGAGATGCTGACCCGGATCGACGTGCCCCGGAACTGCATCGGGAAACTGAGCCCGTCGAGCCGGTCGGTGAGCGTGGGGTCGAAGTGCAGGACCCCGTCGCTCACGTTGGCGCCGACGTAGCTGCGCTGCAGGAGATCCAGGGTGCCGGACATGACCCCCATGTGGATGCCCTCCTTGGTGGTGCCACCCTGCACGTCGCCCACGTCGCTCTCGAGTGCGACCAGGAACCGCTTCCACGAGCTCTCCGGGTCCAGGCCGGCAAGCACGGCGGCGTGGGTGACCAGGCTCAGGGTCGAGCCGTGGGAGGTGCGCCGGTCGTAGTAGTCGATGGTTCGCCGCGCCAGGTCGGGGTCGTGGTCGTAGCCGAGCCGTTCGAGCAGGTCGCGAAGTTCGTCGTCGGAGAACAGGTAGAACAGCATCACCGCGTCGGCCTGCTTGACCAGCTGGTAGCGGTCAGGGTCGTCGCCCTCGGCTTTGAGGATGCGGTCCAGGCGTGCGATGTCGGGATGCTCGGCGCGGTAGCGCTCCCAGTCCAGCTCCTCGAGATCGGCGAAGCCCTCGAACTGGCTGATGATGCCGTCGGCATGGAAAGGGACGAACAACTTGCGGCTCATCTCATCCCACGTGAGCAGTTCGTCGTCGGTCAGCCCGAGGCGGGCCCGCAGAGCGGCGCGACGGCTGGTCGGCAGCAGGTCGAGGACTCGGGGGGCGGTGCCGACGATCCAGGCCACCATCACGTTGGTGTAGGCGTTGTTGTGCAGCCCCCCTTCCTCGGCGCCGGGGTATCGCTCGTGGTACTCGTCGGGCCCCATCACCCCGTGGATCTCATACCGGTCCCGCTCGGGGTTGAAGCGGGCGATCGAGGCCCAGAAGCGCGCGATCTCCAGCATCAGCTCGGCGCCGTAGTCGCGCAGGAACGCCAGGTCGTCGGTGGCTTGGTAGTACTGCCAGACGTTGTAGAAGATCGCAGCGTTGACGTGACGTTGGTTGTGACTGTGGTCGGGGTCCCACTGCCCCGACAGCGGGTTGAGGTGGACGACCTGGGTCTCCTCGGTACCGTCGCTGCCGCTCTGCCATGGGAACATTGCGCCCCGGCAGCCGGCCTCGCGGGCCGCGACTCGCGCTTCGGCCAGGCGGCGGTAGCGGTACATCAACAGCCCTCGGGTGACCTCGGGCAGCCGGAAGTTGAGGTACGGATAGATGTAGAGCTCGTCCCAGAACACATGCCCGCGGTACGCCTCGCCATTGAGGCCCCGAGCCGGAACCCCGGCGTCATGGCGGGCAGTGTGGCGCGAGCACACCTGCAACACGTGGGAGATGTGAAAGCGCAGCAGAAACTGGACACGGGGCTCGCGGGGCAGCTGGATGTCACCGACCTCCCACAGCTCAGTCCACGCCGACTCGTGCTCGGTCAGCGCCGCAGCGAAGTCGGCGCAGCGGGCCACGTGCCTTCCGGCCGCAACCAGGGTCTCGGTGATGGCGTTGTCGTGGGAGGTGAACAGCGAGATCATCTTCTCCACCCGCACCGGGCTTCCCTGCTGGACTTCGAAGGTCAGGACCTGTTGTATGTACTCCTCCATCTGGTAGAGGCTGCGGGCGACCTCGGGCGAATGGTCAGGTTCACCGTCGCGGAAGACGCGAGTGCGGGCCGCTTCGGCGATATAGATGTTCGACTGCCGGGTCTGGACCTTCAGGGCGATGATCTCCGGGCCGAACGTGCGCGGCGAGCCAGGGACGAGATGGCGCCCCTCAAGGGCGCGGTAGCGAGCGACCATGTTGTTGGTCACCCGACCATCGAGCCCGGAGATCACTTCCACCCGGCCTGACCAGTCGTCGGGGGTCACCGTCCACTCGATGCCGGCCAGATGGCTGTTCGCCATACTTACGAAGCGGCGGCTGCGCAGGGTCGTCCGGCGGTTGGCGCGGTCGCGGAAGGTGATCTCGCGCCCGACCACGGCGTAGCGGATGTCGTAGGTGTGGCGGTAGGAGAGGACTTCGACGTTGTCGAGCCCGATCGCCTCCTCTCCCTCGATCCTCAGCTTCAGCAGCAACCAGTTGGGGAGGTTGACCAGGTCCTCGTTGAGGACCGGGCGACCGCCGAGGATGGTCGTCTCCCGGTTGAAGCAGCCATGAGCATAGGTCCCCGGGTAGTGGATCTCGTTGGCGTCCTCCCACTCGGCCGCCCCCCGGGTGGCGAAGTAGCCGTTGCCGGTCGAGGTCAGGGCCTCGCGGAGACCTTCGCGCTCAGGGTCGAAGTCGTCGTAAGCGAGCGTGAAGTCCGGCACGGGTCCCTTCCCGAGTGCTTGCGGGGGTCAGCGTCGTCCTCGGCGAGAGCAGCGCCGTGGGCATTGCTGGTCCCGGACTTGTTGGGCACGGACGAGGGTCACCGGCGGTGCGCCGCCGGGCGGCGGCCAGGAGCGACTCGATTTCGCGTAAGTGGTGCTTCATCTCGTGGACGGTGTAGCGGGCCACCCACTCCAGGGTGCGCTCAGCATCTTCGGGCCAGCTTTGGACGCCGGCGCGCTGCTGACCGGCGCCGTCGAGACCGGCCAGGTCGTCGGCCAGCCTCATGGCGGTCGCCACCAACTGGCCGCCAACTGCCGCTGGTTCCTCGTCGTTGTAGCCGTGCAGGTCGACGTGCTCCTCGCGGCCCATGGGCTCAAGTGTCGGGCGTTCGGTGTCGAGGGCCGTCGCGGACGTACTCAAGCGTGGACCACTTCCCGGGGGCGGAGTGGCTCCGCAGGTCGCCGGAACGGCGTCATCCAGCATCCTTCGGCAGCTGCTCGGCCTGCTCGACCAGCGCCCCGGGGACCCGGTCGGGGGCCACGTCGGCATGGACAACCCCGCACTGGGCGTAGTCCGGCTCACTCCGGCGGAGAAAGTCGACGACGCTGGCCTGCGTCCACACCGGGCCGGCGTGAAGCTCGGCGGCCGGTGCTGGAAAACCCCTCGAGCGGATAAGGATGGTGACCAGGGCGCGGTCGACGCCCATCATCTCGCCAACCTGGGTGATGTCGACCAGGTCGGGGACGTTGGGTGCGGTGTTGCGGACCGCGAGCTCGGAAAGGGTGGGCGCCTCCACGTTGACCACCGGCGAGTCCGCAAGGCCCGCCCGATTGGCCGCGCTGCGTAACTGCTCCACGCCCACGTCGACGGCGGCGGCCGGGTCCGGAGCCGAAATGCAGAAACGGGCTCCGTACCGGCGCCCGTCCGGCGAGGCCAGCGGCACGCCGCCCTGTTCGGCGACCTCGTGGCGCAGGTCGTCGAGCTTGCGGTCGAACTCCGGAGCGGCGGCCACCTCAGCGTCAACGACCGCTACCTCCACGGCAACGCTGCGCTCCTCCGGTGGAAGCCGGGCATCAGGCTCGGGGCGGAAGTCGGTCAAGCGCTGTCCTCTCCCCACCCGCTCAGGGCAGTCCGTCGTGGGTGGGCGAATGCATCCACGGTAACCGCCCGGGCCTCCGAGAGGTCAACCGCGCCGGCTCTGGTGGACGCTCGGCATCGCGACGTTCCATTCTCAAGTCGCCGGCCCCGCTACTTGCGCAGACCATGCTCGCCCGATCCGCACCTATTTCCGAGTCGTTGGCCCCGACGTGTACGGCCTCGACTCCGATGGCGACGGGATGCCTGCGAGTCGCGATGACGGCAGGGGGCCAATAGCCAGTCGAAACCTCGCGTCCGCAAGGTCGAGAAACTGCTCCCGACAACCGCCCGGTAGTACCAACCTCGGGCAGTTCTGAGCGATGTGACCCCGATTGGCTTCGTCCGGGGGCAGCGCAGCGGACAGAGCGCCCTCCGGCGGACCGTCGGGGCGCGCTAGCCTTTCCTGTGTGCCGATCGGCGTACTCGTTGGCCTGGTCTCGGGCATGCTCACCTGCCTCGTCACGGAGATCTACTGCCACCGCTGCCTTGCCCACCGGGCCTTTCAGATCCATCCGGTGCTGGAATCGATTCTCGATGGCTTCATGCAGGTGTACGGAGGAGTGCATCCTCGACGGTGGGTCAGCGTCCATCGGTTGCACCATCGCTACGCCGACACGCCGCTCGATCCTCACTCCCCCCTCGAGCGCCACCCTCTCCTGGTCCTCGTCGGCACGCCTTACCTGATCGCCATGGCCGGGCAGCGGCTGCCCGCTGTCTCGTCGCCGGCGACCGGGCGGCCCTACGTCGCCGTGCGCGTCCTCATCACCGCCTTCTGGCTCTTCACCATCGGGCCGTTGCAGACGTTGACAGCGCTGGCTGTCCACCTCGTCTGCTACCTCGGCATCATGGGGATGGTGGCCACCGCCGGCCACCGTTCAGGGAGCAAACCCCATCCCGACGTCCCCGGCTACGACCTGGCCTGGCTGGCCGTCCTCCTGCTCGGCCACGGTTACCACAACTCCCACCACGCCCATCCGGCTGCCCCCCGCACGGGATTTCTCGACCCGATATGGCCGGTGCTGCGCGTTCTGTCCGCGCTGGGACTCATCACGCTCGAAGAACAGCGAACGCCGGCGCACTCCCAAGCCTGCTGCGTGGCGTCGGTCCCCATGGCGCCCGGTCGGTGACGGGCCGACTCAGACTGCAGTGCAGCGAGTCGGCGGTGCCTAGCGGAGGTAACGATGCAAGACGTCGTCGCTATCGACGCGCACAGCCGTTTCCTGAAAGCGGTCGATGCCCACGCCGGTCCAACTGGTGTCTGAGCCAGCCGAGGTACTCAGGTCGTCCAGGGGCAGCTGACCATCCCATTGGCGCCGTTACCTAGACCGCCCGGATGGTACTGCCCAAGGGAAGAGAGGCACTATCCCCGCATCGGGGAGAGGTTCAAAGACTTGGACAGCAGGTCGAGCACGCATACGACAGTGACGAGCTGAGGGATGTGGGCACGGTGCCACGGTGCCCCCGGGCACGGCACAGGGCTGCGCGGAAGTCGGAGCGGCAGGGCTGTGACCTGCGGGTTTGTACCCGGACTGGCGCGGGGTTGAGGTGGGGTGGTAGCGCTGTGTAGGTGAGGCAGCCGCTTCGAGAACCGGGACGGGTTGGTGGTGCGCCGGGTCGAGACCGGTGAGATCGCCCGTTTCGACGGGCTCCTGGACGAGCACCACTGGTTGGGCCGGGGCCTGGTCGGTGAGACGGTCCGA
>Ga0136633_1001330_pt1 | contig 18310 bp, 20 predicted proteins | sample AntDrymeUQ832206_2_FD_105494 | JGI IMG/M metagenome (GOLD analysis project Ga0136633, IMG submission 105494) | Polar desert sand microbial communities from Dry Valleys, Antarctica - metaG UQ83 (22.06) | ecosystem: Environmental > Terrestrial > Soil > Desert | place: Antarctica: Dry Valley...
CGCTCCAGCAGGTGCTCCAGCTGGCGGGCCGGGTCGGTGGTGAGGCCGCCGTGCACCGGCCCCGGCTGGATCACGGTGCTCCGGGGCGCCTTGAGGAAGCCAAACCGCTGACCGAGCGGCGCCTGTGCGGCGTCACCGGCCCGCGCGTCACCTGCGCACACCCGGGCGGAGAACTCCAGGCCGGCCCGAACCTGCGCCAGGTCGAGCCGCCCGTCGAGCGCGGCGAGCCGGTCGGCGTCGACCCGACACGCGACGTCGAGGAACTTCTCCTCCTCGCAGAAGAGCACGACGCCGACGTTGACGAACTCCTCGCGGTCGGGTCGCGGCACGCACCGCAGTACGACGTACTGGTAAGCAACTCCGCTCCGGCTGCTCATGCTGCACCCCCCGGCAGCCAGCCGTCCGAGCTCAGCCGGGCCGTCAGGAACTCCACGTACGCCGACCTCAGCTCGGCCGGGGTCGCCGCACCCGGGACCGGGTCCAGCCAGGTGTCGGGCACCTGCGCCAGCACCTCGGTCAGCACCGCTTCGTCGATCAGCTCGCGTGCCTCCGCATCTGCCGCAGCCAGGTCGGCGGCGTGGTCGCGCAGCACGTGATCAGAGCCGTTCCACGGCTGGTGCGCGAACTTCTGGGCGTCACCCACGCCGGTGCCCCAGCCGTGGTGGAAGTAGAGCGCGGCACCGTGGTCGATCAGCCAGAGGTCGCCGTGCCAGACCAGGAGGTTCGGGTTGCGCCAGCTGCGGTCGACGTTGGCGCAGAACGCGTCCAGCCACATCACCGTGGCCGCCTGCTCCGGCGCCTGCTGCCCGTCGTACCCGAAGGCTCCGGGCAGGAAGTCCACGCCGAGGTTGAGGCCCGAGCTGGCCTTGAGCAGGTCCTGGACCTCCTCGTCGGCCTCGTAGCGGGCGATCTCAGGGTCGAGGTCGAGCACCGCCAGTCGCGGGGTCCGCAGTCCGAGCAGCCGGGCGAGCTCGCTGACGACGACCTCGGCGGCCAGCACCCTGATGCCCTGGCCGGCGCCGCGGAACTTGCAGACATAGGGTGCCGAGATCGTCACCCTCGACGATGCCGGGCAGCGAACCGCCCTCGCGCAGCGGTGTGACGTAGCGGGTGACGGCGACGGTCGGGATCACGCGACCGGCTCCTCCTCGGCGAGGCGACGCCGCTCCACCTCGACGTCGAAGTCGGCGGCCGGCCACTGGGGGTTCATGCCACGCAGGGCAGCGAGCAGCAGCTGTGCGACCGCGAGGTTGCGGAACCACTTCCGGTCCGAGGGGACGACGTGCCACGGCGCGATCTCGGTGTTGGTGCGCTCCAGGGCCGTCTCGTAGGCAGTCCGGTAGTCCGACCACCGGACGCGCGCGTCGAGGTCGCCGGGGTTGAACTTCCAGTGCTTGTCCGGGTTCGCGAGTCGTTCGGCCAAGCGTTCGCGCTGCTTGTCGGCCGAGATGTGGAGCATGCACTTGACGACGACCACGCCCTCGGCCGCCAGCTCGGCCTCGAACTCGTTGATCTGGTCATAGCGGCTCTCGATGGTGCGGTCGTCGGCCCACTCGTGCACCTTGACGATGAGGACGTCCTCGTAGTGGGAGCGATCGAAGACCCCAATATGACCGGGCTGCGGCAGCGCCCGCTTGATCCGCCAGAGGAAGTGGTGCTGCTTCTCCTCCTCCGAGGGCGCCTTGAAGCTGGTGATCCGCACCCCCTGCGGGTCGATCAGCCCCACCGTGTGACGCAGCACGCCACCCTTGCCGGAGGTGTCCACACCCTGGAGCACCAGCAGCACTCGGCGGGTCGACCCCGTCGTCCCTTCCGCGAACAGCCGCTCCTGCAGGTCGGAGAGCTCGTCCCCCAGCGCCGCCAGCGCCTGCTTGCCGGCGGCCTTGTCGCCGGAGGACCCGGGCGTGCCGGACGGGTCGATCGCCCGCAGGTCGACCGGACCGGGTGGAAGTCGCAGCTCACTCATGGACAACATCATGTCCGACCCGCCGGCGCGGGCCGCCCGACCACCTGCGCCACGTCGAGCGAGCAGCCGACCAGCGTGGCCGTGCTGCCGTCGGGCAGACCCTGGTCGAACCAGGTGCCACGCACGAACCCCACCTTGTCGAGCACCCGGAGACTCGCCTCGTTGCGATGGTCCGGTGCCGCGAAGTAGGTCGTCACGTCGCGGTAGCGCCGCACCGCGCTCGCCAGCCAGACCCAGAGCATGGCCGCGCCGACTCCGTGGCCGACCAGGTGGGGTTCACCGATTGCGTAGTCGACTGCGACCGCATCCGGGTCGGGCGTGAGCGCGGCGAACTCAGGATGGTCGCGGAGCCGGTAGTCCTGGCAGAAGCCGACCGAGCGGCCATTGACCTCGACCACCCACATCCGGGTCGGCTCCATGCCGTCGATGCGCGGGCCGTAACGGGCGGTCACGCGTTCCAGTGTCGGCTCGCCGTGGGCGGCGAACCAGCGCATGACATGGTCGGCGCCGAGCCACCTCACGACATCACCGAGGTCACCGCGGGTCATCGCCCGCAGCGCCACCCGACGATCGTGCTCGATCTGGAAGCGCTTCACCTCACCGGAGAGATCGAGCGGCACCGGCTCCGCGTGGTGGCTCGCGCAGGTCCGCCGCGCGGCCTCCGCCCAGGACTCCCCGGCACGTACGACGCCGCTCATCTCGTGGCCCCGGTCAGAGACCGTGAGAGGGGACGTCATGAGGGCAGACTAGGGCGTGGCCTCACGGCCCGGGCGTCTCCTCCGCCTCGGCTCCGAGTTCGTCGCGCACGATCGCGAAGGCCATCCCCGGCGCGTAGCCCTTGCGGGCGAGGAGGCCGACCAGCCGGCGGGTCTTCGTCGCGTCGTCGAACCGCTCGAGGCTACGCAGCTTCTTGCGGACCAGCGCCCGGGCCATGGCCTGCTGCTCGTCGAGGTCGATCTGGTCGATCGCTTCGCGGGCCACCTCGTCGTCGACACCCTTGCGGCGCAGCTCCTGGGCCAGCGCCCGCGGCGCCAGGCCCTTGGCGGAATGTCGGCCCTCCACCCACAGCCGTGCGAACTCCGCGTCGTCGATCAGCCCGACCTCCTCGAACCGGTCGAGAAGCGAGGTCGCGATCTCCTCCGGCACGTTCTTCCGGGCCAACTTGTCGGCCAGCTCACGCCGTGACCGGGCCCGGCCGGTCAGCTGGTCGAGCAGGATCGTGCGGGCCACCGATTCGGCGTCGGCGTCAGGGCCTTCCGCCTCGACATCGACGTCGACCGGTGTATCAACCGACGCATCGACCGGCGGTGGAGGCGTTGCCCCCCACGCCTCCACCCCCAGCCGTACGTCGACCTGCCAGGGACCAGGCTCAGAAGTCATTGATCCCGATGGGCTCATCGGAGAGCACCTCGGCCGGCTTGTCGACGGTGGGACCGATGCCGAGCTTCTCGAGAATCTTCTTCTCGAGCTCGTTGGCGAGGTCGGGGTTGTCGCGCAGGAAGTTTCGCGCGTTCTCCTTGCCCTGGCCGAGCTGGTCGCCCTCGTAGGTGAACCAGGCGCCCGCCTTGCGGACCAGCCCGGCCTCCACGCCGACGTCGATCAGGCCGCCCTCGCGGGAGATGCCCTTGCCATACATGATGTCGAACTCCGCCTGCTTGAACGGCGGGGCGACCTTGTTCTTGACGACCTTGATCCGGGTCCGGTTGCCGACCATGTCGGTGCCGTCCTTGAGGGTCTCGATCCTGCGCACATCGAGCCGCACCGAGGAGTAGAACTTCAGCGCCCGACCACCCGTGGTGGTCTCCGGCGACCCGAACATCACGCCGATCTTCTCGCGCAGCTGGTTGATGAAGATCATGGTGGTGCCGGAGCCGTTGAGGGCGCCGGTCATCTTGCGCAGCGCCTGGCTCATCAGCCGGGCCTGGAGGCCGACGTGGCTGTCGCCCATCTCGCCCTCGATCTCGGCCCGGGGCACCAACGCCGCGACGGAGTCGATCACGATCAGGGTCAGCGCACCCGAGCGGATCAGCATGTCGGCGATCTCGAGCGCCTGCTCGCCGCTGTCGGGCTGGCTCACCAGCAGTGCGTCGGTGTCGACACCGAGCGCCTTCGCGTAGTCGGGGTCGAGGGCGTGCTCGGCGTCGATGAACGCCACGATCCCGCCGGCGCGCTGCGCGCTCGCCACGGCGTGGAGCGCGACCGTCGTCTTGCCGCTGGACTCGGGACCGTAGATCTCCACGACCCGGCCGCGCGGCAGTCCGCCGATGCCGAGGGCGATGTCGAGGGAGATCGCTCCGGTCGGGATCACCTCGAGCGCGGCTCGCGTCTCGTCGCCCAGTCGCATGACCGAGCCCTTGCCGAACTGCTTCTCAATGTTGGCGAGGGCGACATCCAGTGCCTTCTCGCGGTCTCCACCAGCCATGGTGTGGGCCTTCCTCTGTCGTGTCGGATCAGGTGCTCCTTCGACGCTAGGGCGGGCCACCGACAACCGGTCCCGGCCGGAGCCGGGGGCTGTGGAGAACTCGTCCCGCGTCGCACCTGTGGACAGAACCCTAGCCCGAACAGACGTTCGATTAGCGGTACGTCGCCCGGCGTGTCGACTCAGGCCGGACCGGAGTTCGCGTTCCTCTTGGCCCGCACGATCGAGGCGAGGAGCACCCCGATCGCGAGCAGCGTCACGATCCCGACCCAACCGGCCCAGTAGTTGCGGTCGAGCAGTGTGGCATTGCCCGGAGAGGCCCCGAACCGCCCCAGCACCGGGATCGCGAGCAGCGTGATCGCGGTCAGCACGACCACCGCCACCACGACCGGCGCCCGGGTCGGCGAGGGCAGCCGTGGGGTGAGTCGGCCGGCCAGGACGGTCAGGGGCGAGAGCACAAAGTCGTGGAGCACGACGCCGCCGGCCAACCAGATCACTATCGACACCAGGTCGGAGAAGCCGTCGTCGAGCAGCATCAGGGCGCCGTACAGTCCGGCCGCCACTCCGACGGCCCCGAGCGCGAGTCGGGTCCTCACAGGACTTCCAACCGCTCGACCCATTTGGTCTGGCGGACCCCGGGCCGGTTGGGCGCGATCACCCGGCAGGGATAGCCGTGGTCGAACGAGAGCGGTTCGCCGTCGAGCTCGAGAGCGAGCAGGGTGCGGTCGTCCTCGGCGAAGTTGGACCACAACAGCGACGTGCCGAACGCGTAGCGGGTCTGCAGCGACCGGACCCGTACGTCGCTGCCGGCAGGTGCCTCGACGAGGGCGAGCAGATCTCTCATCCGGACGCCGCCCCAGGTCCCGGTTGCGCTCCAGCCCTCGACACAGGCGATCGGTAGCTCGACGACGTGCTGGGTCATCGCGGCCAGGTCGTCGCGGGTCAGCACGACCTCCGCGTCGCCGTAGGTCACGGTAAGCCGGTAGGACTCCCCCACCGCGATCTCGTCGATTCCGGCCTCCACCAGGGTGCGGTTGATGGGGACGCCGCCCGGCCCGTCCCCGGTGGTGACGCCGAGAACCGACACCTTCCGCAGCCAGGGCACGGTGGCGCCGGCGGTCGCGAGCACGGCCAAGGTCGAGCCGAACAGTGCGGTGCGGACCAGGCCGCGCCGGGTGAGGTCGCCCTCGTCGACGGCCTCGGGCCGGTCGTGGGACGTCTCGTCGATGTCGGCACCGAGCAGGTCACGGATGACCGGGAGCTTCACAGCGATGTGGACGACCAGGGCACCGATCACCACCCAGGCCATCGCGTAGTGGGTGGCGCGGAAGGAGAAGGACCACGGGTACCACTGGGTCGAGTTGGCCAGACCGGTGACCAGCTGGAAGATCGCCGCGCTGACGAGGACGGCGATGGAGCCCTTCTCGAGCAGGTCCAGCGCGAGCGCGCGCACCTGACGGGGTATCGGCCGGAACAGCAGCGGGTAGACGGTCCACAGCTTGACCAGCAGCAACGGGATCGCGGCCATGCCCGAGGCGATGTGGAGGCCCTGGGTGACGCGGTAACCCCAGAAGGGACTGGTCGGGAACGGCACCGGTTGGGAGGGCGCCTGGGCATAGTGGCTGATCAGGCCGGTGACGAAACAGACACCGAAGGAGATGCCGAGCCACACCCCGATCCGCGCCGCGACTGCCGGGCTGCGGAGCCGGGAGGTGAAGTCGCTCTCGGCGGGCACCCGGACGTTCATGACCTCCGCTCCAGCACCGCGAACCAGCGGTCGTCGGTCTGGTGGGTGCCGCTGACGTCGAAGCCCGCGGCATCGGCGAGCGACTCGATCGCGTCGGCGCCGACGACCGCCCAGCGGAAGGGGTGGCTGTCCGCGACATCGGTGCGCAGCCGTGCCCAGTGGGTCGCCAGTCCGATGCCCGGCGGATCGAGGTCGACCACGACCCGGCCCGCGGGCGCCAACAGCTCGTGGACCCGGCGCAGCAGGATGAACGGGTCGCCCCCGATCCCGATGTTGCCGTCCGCGAGGAGCGCGGTGTCCCAGCGGCCCTCGTCGGGCACCGGCGAGAAGACGTCCTGGAGGAGGGCGGTGACGCCGCGGGCGCGGGTCTGGAGGACGGCCTCATCGACGACGTCGATCGCCAGCACCTCTCGCCCGCGGAGCATGAGGTGCTCGCTCATCCGGCCGGGTCCGCTGCCGATGTCGATGATCCGGCCGACGCAGTGGTCCAGCAGCGTACGGTCGGAGGCGTCCGCCACACCCAGCCAGTCCTCCACCGGCAGCCGAGCCACGTCGTCGACGAGGACCACGTGGCAGCGCCCGCCGCGCAGCGCATCGGCGAACATCTGGTTGACCGGCTGGCCGTCCTCGCTGGTCGGTGCGATCGTCGTGCTCATCGGGCCACCTCTTGGACGGCCGACCAGGCAGCGGCGAACCGGCCCTCCGGGGCCAGCGTGGCCACGGCGGCGGCGTCCCGGACCTCGTCGACATCACGCAGCGTGGCGACCGTCGCCACGTCGAGGCCTCGCGCGCGGAGAGCGGCGAGGGTGAGTGCACCGGTGTCAGGCGTCGAGGGAGGTACGTCGCGCAGCACCACGGCGTCGGCAGGGTCACGGAGCGCGAGCACCCACCAGCCACCGTCCTCGGCGAGACCGAGCACGGCGTCGTGATCACGAAGGCCGGCGGCCACCTCGAGGAGCAGGTCGGCGGTGACCTGAGGAGTGTCCATCCCGATCTGGACCACCGGGCCGGGCCCGAGGTCGGCGTGGGCGTGGGTGAGCCGGTCGGCAAAGCCGTCACCGCGCTGGTGGTGCACCTCCCAGCCTCGCAGTGCTGCCTCGATCTCCTCGCCGCGCGCGGCCCGGGAGAGATCACCGGTCATTGCCACGTGGAGTCCGCCTGCGAACGCGATTTCGCACTGGTCGAGGGTGTCGAGCAGCGCCGCTGCCGCGAGCTGGGCTGCCGCGGGCATGCCGACCTGGTCCCCGAGCCGGGTCTTCGCGAGGCCGGGGACGGGCGCCTTGGCCACCACCAGGATCCGTGGCCTCACGACAGCACGCGCCAGAAGTCGCGAGCCGCGCGTACGGTCCCGAGGACCGACCCGGAGACCTTGGACTTCGTGCCCTCGGCGCGCGGGTGGTAGGCGACGTCGCGCTCGACGATCCGCCAGCCGGCGTCAGTCGCCTTCTGCATCAGTTCCACGGGGTAGCCGAACCTCCGATCGCGCACGTCCAGGGACAGGAGTTCGGAGCGACCGCTCACCCGGATTGGAGCAATGTCGTGGGCATCAAATCCGCGACGCCGCAGCAGCCACACCACGAGGTGGTTGCCGAGCCGGGCGTGCCAGGGCCACACCCCGCGCGCCACCGGCCGCCGGCGCCCGACAGCCAGGTCGGTGCGGCCCGATCGGACGTCCTCCAGCAGGGCCAGCAGGTCGGCTGGGTCGAAGGAGCCGTCACCGTCCATGAACGCGACGTACGGACGCGTGGCGCTCGTCAGTCCCCGGTGCACGGCGGCTCCGTACCCAGGAACGGCCTCCTCCACCACCAGGGCGCCGAGGGCACGGGCGACGTCCGCGGTGCCGTCGTTCGAGCCGTTGTCGACGACGATCACCGCGAAGTCGGACGGGATCCGCGGGAGCAGGTCGCGCAGGGCGGCCGCCTCGTCACGGCACGGCAGGACGAGGTCGCAGTCGGGATCCACTCTGTGCACGGTAGGGCACGGTTTGCGGAGGCGGCCTCTACGCTCGCCTCCATGCCACCCGAGCCGGAGTCAGGAGCACGGCGCGTGCCCTGGGCCCCGTGGGTCGGGCTGGGTGCGACGTTGCTGCTGGTCCTGTTCGCGTTCGCGGTTCCGCCACTGACCGGGTGGGACGTCTACGCCCGGTCCGAGGCGGCCGGCGGCATCAACGTCGCTCCGCTCCACGGCACCTTCCGGCCGGTGCCATTCGGTCCTGGCACCCTGCCGGCGATCGTGATCGCGCTGCTCGGCTGGCGCTTCGGCCTCGACCTGTCGCGGCGACTGCCCTGGGGCCGGCTGCTCCTGGTGTCGTACGGCGCCGCCCTGGCGTGGTCGCTCTCGCTGGCGTTCGTCGACGGCCCTGAGGGCATCTCGCGGGTGCTCGGTCACCCCTACGAGTACCTCGAGACGGCGCGCTCGACCACGGATGTCGGCGTGATGCTCGACAGCTACGTCGACCGGATCGACCCCGACCATCCGCGCAACTGGCCGACCCACGTCGCGGGCCATCCGCCGCTGGCCATCCTGTTCTTCATCGGCCTGGTCCGGATCGGGCTTGGTGGCGACTTCTCGGCCGGCCTCGTGGTGGCGGCGATCGCAGCGACGACGCCTGTGGCCGTGTTCGTGGCGCTGCGGGCGCTGGGCGCCGAAGACATCGCCCGGAAGGCGGCGCCGTTCCTGGTGCTCGGCCCGGCCGCGATCTTCATGGCGGTCTCCGCAGACGGACTGTTCGCCGCCGTCGCCGCCTGGGGGCTGGCGACGCTGGCCGTTGCCGCGACCGCGGAGACCCGCGGCCGGGTCGTCGCGTGGTCGGTCGTCGCCGGCCTCGTGCTCGGTGGCTGCGTCATGTTGTCCTACGGGCTTGCGTTGCTGGGCTTCCTGGCGTTGGGCGTGCTCGTCCTGGCCCGGCGCTGGCTGCCGCTGCCAGTGGCCGCTGCTGCGGCGCTGGTCGTGGTGCTGGGTTTCGCCGCCGTCGGGTTCTCGTGGTGGGAGGCCTACCCGGTGCTGCACGAGCGCTACTGGCGCGGCCTCGCGAAGCTCCGCCCGGCGGAGTACTGGATGTGGGGCAACCTCGCCGCCCTGGCCGTCTCGGCAGGGCCACTGCTCGGCGCGGGGATCGCGTGCTTGCGCCGCGACCGCGACCGCGTCGTCACGGTGCTCGTCGCAGCAGCCGCTGTGGCAGTGCTGAGCGCCGACCTGTCGCGGATGAGCAAGGCCGAGGTGGAGCGGATCTGGCTGCCGTTCGTGCCGTGGCTGCTGCTGTCGACCGCCTTGTTGCCCGAGCGGTGGCGGCGGCCCGGTCTGGCGCTGCAGCTGGTCGTCGCGCTGGTCGTGCAGCACCTGCTCTACACGACCTGGTGACGTCGCTCAACTAGTCCCGCAGGGGTGCGGTGGCAAACTCCGGCAGGCCCTCGTCGGGAGAGATCTGCGCGCGGAAGCCAAGCGTCTCCGCGGCGAGTGCGGGCGAGGCGACGACGTGGCGCACGTCGCCGAGCCGGTACTGGCCGGTGACCTCGGGGGCGAGGTCGTGGCCGGACCCGCGGGCGACGAGGTGGGCGACGTCGCCGATCGAGACGGGCTGGCCGGAGCAGACGTTGAATGCCTCGAACCCGTCGTCGCACTGCGTCACTCGCTCGAGGGCAGCCAGGTTGGCCCGGGCGACGTCGGCGACGTGGACGAAGTCGCGCAGCTGGGCGCCGTCCTCGAACACCCGCGGCGACTCACCGCGTTCCAGCGCGGAGCGGAACATCGCGGCCACCCCGGAGTACGGCGTGTTCTGCGGCATTCCGGGCCCGTAGACGTTGTGGTAGCGCAGCGCGACGGCCGACCCGCCGGCCTCCCGGACCCAGGCGGCCGCGTAGTGCTCCTGGGCGACCTTGCTGGCGGCGTACGCGCTGCGCGGGTCGAGTCGCGCGTCCTCGCCCACCAGTCCCCAGTCGAGGGGTCGGTCGCAGTCGGGGCAGTGGTGGTCGAAGTCGCCGCCGTCGAGGACGGCGCGACTGCGCGGCAGTGGCTGCCGCATGCCGTGCTCAGGACAGGAGTAGCTGCCCTCGCCGTAGACGACCATCGAGGAGGCCAGCACCAGCCGCGCGACCCCGACCTCGTGCATGACGGCCAGCAGCGTGGCGGTCCCGAGGTCGTTGTGGGAGGCGTAGACCGGCAGGTCGCTGACCGTCACACCAGCCCCGACCACCGCGGCCTGGTGGCAGACGGCATCGCAGCCGCGCAGCAGCTCCGTCAGGGCGTCGGCGTCGCGGACGTCGACCTGGTGAGTGCCCTCGGGAGCCCGAGTCTCGCCGTGCGCCTCGGCCAGCATCAGGTCGACCGGGACGACCTCGTGGCCAGCGTCGGTGAAGACGTCGGCAGCGGCGCCTCCGATGAACCCGGCCGACCCGGTCAGCAGGACCCTCACGGGATCTCGTAGGGGACGTCGACGCCGTCGGCCCAGGTGTCGCAGCCGCAGCCGGCGGGGTCCGGCAGGGCGGCGATGGTGTCGGTCAGGAGGGTCCGGAGCCGGTCGAGGTTCTCGGAGAACATCCGGAACACCTCCTCCTGACCCACCCCGCTGCCGGCCTCGATCCCGGCGTCGAGGTCGGTGACGAGCGCGATCGGCACGTAGCACTGGCGCAGCTCGCGGGCCAGTGCGGCCTCGGGGCTGCCGGTCATGTTGATGAGCGACCAACCCTGGGCCGCATAGTGCTGCGACTCGGCGCGCGTCGAGAAGCGCGGACCCTGCACGACCACCATCGCCCCGCCGCGGGTCACGTTGTCGTCGGCAGCAGCGACGGCGCCGGCGAGTCGGGGACAGTAGGGGTCGGCGAATGGAACGTGGCAGGCACCGGTCTCGACGAACGTCGACGGCCGGCCCCAGGTCCGGTCGACCAGCTGGTCGGGGACGACGACGTCGCCCGGGCCGAGGTCGGGTGTCAGCGAGCCGACCGCGCACGGCGCGAGCACTTGGCGTACGCCGAGCGAGCGGAGAGCCCAGGCGTTGGCGCGGTAGTTGATCAGGTGCGGCGGAAACTCGTGGTGCGCGCCGTGACGCGGCAGGAACGCCACGCTGCGACCAGCGACGGTCCCGACCGAGATCGACTCCGAGGGCTCGCCGTACGGCGTGGAGATGGTGTGCTGCCCGGCGTCCTCGAGGAAGGAGTAGAACCCCGATCCCCCGATCACTGCGATGTCGGCTCGGGTCATACGCCCACCTTCTCAGTCTCCCCGGCGGCCCGCCCATGCGGAGTCGCGACACCGGCCAGCACCACCCCGCCGCACAACACGGCGGCGAAGCCGCTGAGCACGGAGTAGCCCCACCCCGCCACGATCACACCGGACAGCGCACCGGCCGCGGCCGCGGCCAGACCCATTCCCATGTCCGACACCCCCTGGACGTCGGGACGCGCGGCGAGCGGGGCGAGATCCGCCACCGCCGCCGACGCCGCGACCGTCGCGGCCGACCAGCCGAGGCCCAGTAGGAAGAGGCCCGTGGTGATCTGCCACGACGAGCCCTCCGGGGAGATCCCCGCGAACAGCAGGCCCGCCAGCTGGAGCCCGGCCCCGAGGAGGAGGACCGGCGAGCGACCCCAGCGATCGCTGAGCCAGCCCATCACCGGCGCGAAGGCGAACATGCCGAGCACATGCCCGGAGATGACGAACCCGATGACCCCCAGCTCGGCCCCGCCGTGCTCCATGTGGAGCGGGGTCATGATCATCACCGACACCATCACCGCGTGCGCGCTGGCGAGCCCCAACGCCGCCGCGGCCAGCGCCCGATCGGCCCGGAACGCGGCCACGGCCCGCCCCCACGAGGTGCCCTCGGGCTCGGCGGTGTCAGCCCCAGCCAGTTCCCGGGCGATGAGCAGCGGATCGGGTCGGAGTGCCACTGCGACCACCAGCGCGGCCAGCGCCATCCCGATCGAGGCCAGGGCAAACGGCCCGGTGAGCTCGGGGATCCCGAGCCAGGCGGCCAGCTGGGTGGCCGGGCCGGTCAGGTTGGGGCCGACCACCGCACCCAGCGTCGTCGCCCACACCACCAGCGCGAGCGACCTGGCCCGGGTGCGTTCGGGGGCAAGGTCGGTGGCGGCATACCGGGCGGCCGCGTTGGCCGCGGTGGTCGAGCCCAACAGCAGTGCGCCGACGAGCAGCAGGAGCATGGAGCCGACCACTCCGGCCACGACGCAGAGCGCGGCCCCCGCGGCGCCCACGGACAGGCCGGTGACCTGGCCCATGCGACGACCGCGCCGCGCCATCACCCGGGCCAGCAGGTAGGACGCAGCGGCCGCCCCCAGCACCTGGCTGGTCTGGGCGAGGCCGGCCTGACCCTCCGAGCCGCTGACCTCGCGGGCCAGGAGCGAGGCGGTGGCGACCCCGATCGTGATTCCGAGACCACCGACGGCCTGCGCCACGACGAGCGTCGCGAGCGTACGGCGGTGGATCGCGGCGACGTCGATGGTGCTCATGAGGCCATCATCGTTCCGACGCAGGCAGCCCCAGCGTGTCCCAGACCGCGCGCCAGACCTCCTTGGGCGGGTAGCCGTCGTCGAGCGCAGCCACCACGGTCCGGCTGCCGAGGGTGCCGATCACCTGGGTGCTGGCCCAGGTGCCGGCGTACGTCGACCCGAGCGCGTGCTCGAGGCGTCCCCAGAACTCGGTGTGTCTCATCGTCTCAGGGCAGTCACGTCGAGCCAGGTCTCGCCGCGCAGGCCCGCGACACCGCGGGCCAACGAGCGCACGTCCCAGCCGGCGCCCGCGAGGACCGACCGCAGCCCTTCCTCGCGCCACAGGGTGAAGTGACGCGGCCCGGGAATGTTGCCGTGGACCGAGAACCGGGCGCCGTCGCCCTCCTTGACGGCCAGGTGCAGGACGCCACCCTGGCGAGTGACGTCGGCGAGGTTGCGCAGCACCGTCGGCAGGTCTTCGCGGCGCACGTGGAGCAGGCTGGCGGACGCCCACACCCCGTCGTAGGGGGCATCGTGCTCGGGGTCGGCGAGGTCGTCGACCAACGGGTCGAGCAGGGTCGCGTCGTGGCCCGCCTCGCGCAGCAGTCGGACGAACGCAGGCGTGATGTCGGTGCGGCGGACCGACAGGCCGCGCTCCTCGAGCAGGGTGGCGTCGCGTCCGGGGCCGCTGCCGACCTCGAGGACCCGCGCGCCGTTCTCGAGCAGACCCGCGAACCCCTCGATGGCGGCCGCCATGTCGTCGTTCACCGGTGGCTGCCCGGCGGCGTACGCCTCGGCATCGGCCTCGTAGGAGGCCACGGTCACCCGCTTGGTGATGTGGGAGACGTCGTGGGCGTGGTGGACGAGGTCGTGGAGGTGGTAGCGGGCGAAGGTGTCGACGGTGAAGGTCGCACCGTCGCTGCGACGCGCGGTGCGCTCCCACTGCTCGCCTGACACTTCCTCGTAGGCGCCGGCGACGGCCGCAGCCGCCGCGGTCAGCTGGTCGGCCACGGTTGCCGGGTCCTGCACGCCGTAGTCGCCCTCGACAGCGGCGGCGTCCTGGTCCCAGTTGTCGAGGGTCGGCGAGTCCTCGGCCAGCATCAGCCGCAGACGTCGTTCGAACAGCTCGTTGACGTCGCGCACATGGCAGGCGTACTCCAACGGCGACCAGACGTGCCCCGACGGCCGCACCGCCGCGTCGTCGGTGCCGAGCACGACGTCCCACAGGGTGGCGTTGTCCCGGATCGCCTGCGGGATCCGGTCACGGTCGAGACCCGGTGCGTCGAACCCGCACTCCGGGCAGGGTTCGGCAAGGACCCAGGTCCAGTCCTTGGTGTCGGGCTCGATCGTCATGGGGCCATCCAATCAGCCCCGGTCAGGTGAGCAGCAGGGTGTCGAGCCGTCGGCGTACGACGGCGAGGCCGATCAGGCCCATGACGACGAGGTAGACGACCGAGACCCCCGAGGCCCACGTGATGTGGCCGGTCGTGAGCTCACGACAGAGCACCACCCCGCGGTAGAGCGGCGTGGCCTCGACCACCCACTCCAGCCAGGTCGGGAACACCGTCAGCGGGAAGAACGTCGCCGAGAACAAGAACATCGGCAGCTGGAACAGCGTGACCTTGTCGAAGTCCTGCCAGCTGGTCAGCCAGGTCGTCAGGGCCATGAAGACGGCGCTGAAGGCGAAGCCGATGAGGAGCGCGGCCGGCAGGGCCAGGAGGGCCCACCCGGAGCCGATCAGGCCCATCGCCCACATCACGAGCAGGAACGCCACCGAGTAGCTGGCGCCGCGCAACTGCCCCCAGACGATCTCACCGCGGGCGATGTCGGCCGTCGTCAGCGGCGTGGCCAGCATCTGGTCGTAGAGCTTGTTGTAGCGGAGCTTGAAAAAGACATTGAATGTCGAGTCCATCAGGGCACCGTTGAACACCGACACCGCGAGCATCCCCGGCGCCACGAACGCGGCGTAGGAGATCGGCTCGCCGTTGAACTCGAACCCCTCGACCAGCTTGCCGACCCCGATGCCGATCGAGAACAGGTAGAAGACCGGCTCGAGGAAGCCGGTGAGGAACAGCTTCCACTCGGTGCGGTAGGTGATGTAGTTGCGCAGCACCAACATCCTGACGGCCTGGACCGGGCCGAGCGGTGCCACCGTGCTCATCAGCTCACAAGCCGCTTGGTCAGCCCGGAGACCGACCAGAACCAGCCGACGACCAACAGCGCCAGCAGCACCAGGACATTGACCAGTGCCAGTGACCAGTCGACGGCATCGACGGCGAACATGCGCGAGAGGTTGACGCCGTGCCACAGGGGGGTCAGGCGCGCCGCCCAGGCTCCCGCATCGCCGAGGTTGGCGATCGGGAAGAACGCGCCCGAGAACAGGAAGAGCGGGAAGATCCCGACCCGGAACAGCACTCCGAAGCCGGCCTCGCTCCGGAGCCGCGCGCTCCAGCCGTAGATCAGGGAGCCGAACACCATCCCGACCAGGACCTGCGAGAGGAACGCCAGGATGGGCCCCCACCAGGTCTCGAAAACGCCGAACGGGGTCAGCACCAGCATGAACACGGCACACGTCGTGGCCACGCGGAAGAGCACGAACAGCAGGTGGGCAGCGACGATGTCGCGGACCTGGAGCGGCGTCGCGACCATCGAGTCATAGATCCGCTGCCACTTGATCATGGCCATGACCGGGTAGGTCGTCTCCGACACCGCGGTCTGCATCGCATGGGCGGCGACCAGGCCGGGCACGATGAAGGCCAGATAGCTGGTGGCGCCCTCGAGCTGGTCGGGGTCGCCGTCGATGAAGCCACCGAGCAGGACGCCCATCGCGAGCACGTAGAAGATCGGGCTGATGAAGCTGCTGACGATGCTGGCCTTCCAGGTGCGCTTGTAGACGGTCCACCAGTAGTCGTACTGGCGCCCCACCGCCTCGCTGAGCGTCGGAGCCGCCATCAGTCGACCAGGGTCCGGCCGGTGAGGCGCAGGAAGACGTCCTCCAGCGTGGAGCGGCGGACCAGGACCGCCACCGGCTCGAGCCCGCGCTCGTGCACCTTGGCCACGACCTCCTCGCCGTCATGGCTGTAGACGAGCAGCCGGTCGGGCAGCACCTCGACCCGGTCGCCGAGGTCCTCGACCTTCGCCGCGATGACCTCGTGGCTCAGCTCGCCTTCCTCGGCGACGCCGAAACGGAGCTCGGCCACCTCGCGGGTCGAATGGGCGTCGATCAGCTCGCGGGGGCTCCCCTCCGCCACGATCAGCCCCTTGTCCATGACCACCAGTCGGTCGCAGAGCTGCTCGGCCTCATCCATGTAGTGGGTGGTGATGACCAGGGTGACGCCGGCGTGCTTGAGCCGGAACAGCTGGTCCCAGAGCACGTGGCGCGCCTGCGGGTCCAGGCCGGTCGTCGGCTCGTCGAGGAGCAGCAGGTCCGGGGAGTTGATGAGGCTGCGCGCGATGGTGAGCCGCCGTTTCATGCCACCGGAGAGATCCTCGACCTTGGACTTCGCCTTCTCGGTCAGGGACACGAATTCCAGCAGCTCGTCGGTGCGCTGCCGGACGGTCGCCTTGTCGATGCCGAAGTAGCGGCCGTAGATGTAGAGGTTGTCGTAGACGTTCAACTCGTTGTCGAGAGTGTCCTCCTGGGGACAGACCCCCAGCCGACCGCGGATCGTGGGGCCGTCGACGGCCGGGTCGAGCCCGAAGATCCGCAGACTGCCACTACCCACCGGGCTGACGGCCGCGATCATCCGCATCGCGGAGGACTTGCCGGCTCCGTTGGGTCCGAGGAAGCCGAACGCCTCACCCCGGCGTACGTCGACGTCGATGCCCTTGACCGCTTCCAGGTCACCGAAGGACTTGCGCAGGCCGACCGCCGAGATCATCGATTCACTCACGAGGTGAAATTCTAGGGACAACCACCGACATGCCGCACCGGATGACGCATCACTCGAGGAGATGACGGTGCTCGCGGGTCCAGCGAGTGCGCGCCCGCAGGTCGTCCAGCCCACCCGACTGCACCCAGGACGCCCACGGCTCGAGGCCGCGCTCGGCGAGGTCGAGAACGCGAGCGACGGCGGTCTGCTGCCGGTCGATGACGCGATCGACGAGCCCCGCCGTACCGCCGGTGCCGTAGGCCGACGCAAAGGCCCGGATCCGCGCCCGGCGATCGGGGGGATCAACGAAGCCGTGGCCACGGGCGACGTCATCGGGGCGGCACGGGGCGAAGGCATCGAGGGCTACGGCGACGTCATCGAGGGCCGGCGCCGGCGAGGCGTTCTCCCAGTCGATGAGTGCGACCGCCACACCGTCACGCCACACGAAGTTCCACGGACCGGGGTCGCCCTGGCACACCGCGCCGTCGCCGGGCACGGGCGGGAAGGCCCATGTGGCGTCGGGGTCAGGGTGGAAGTCCCGCGTGGCGTCGTGAACCCGGCGGAGCAGGGCAGCCGCCGACGCCACCCCCTCCACGGAGATCTGGTGCGGCCATGCCTCGGGACCAGCGTCCCCGGGGATGAACCTCACCGCCTCGATGTCGTCGCGGATGCCAACCGGGTCAGGCACGCAGTCGAGGCCGTGGGCTCGTAGGTGCGCGAGCAACGCGTGCACCGTGGCGCTCCAGGGCCGGGCAGGGCGCAGCACGAGATCTCCCGCGATCGTGACGTCACCGTCGACCAGCTGCCACTCACCCATGTGCGGGATTGTGCCTCCCCGACGTCTCAGGCATGCCGGAATCGGTGTCGGTGGGCGGTGCAAGACTGAGGGCATGAGCCCGCTCGACCGCTTCAGTGCGCCCACGCGCGAGTGGTTTGCGGCTGCCTTCGCCGAGCCGACGCCGGCCCAGGTGGGGGCGTGGGAGGCGATCAGCCACGGGAAGCACGCGCTGGTCGTGGCGCCGACCGGATCCGGCAAGACCCTCAGCGCGTTCCTGTGGTCGCTCGACAAGCTGGCGACCAGCGACGTGCCGGCCAAGAAGGAGCGGTGCCGGGTCCTCTACATCTCGCCGCTGAAGGCGCTGGCGGTCGACGTGGAGCGCAACCTGCGCGCTCCCCTCGCGGGAATCCGCCACACCGCTGCCCGGCTCGACACCACCCTCTCCGAGGTCACCGTCGGGCTGCGCAGCGGCGACACCACCCCGGCTGATCGCCGCAAGCTGACGACCACTCCCCCGGACATCCTGATCACCACCCCGGAGTCGCTCTTCTTGATGCTGACCAGCCAGGCGCGCGACATCCTGGGAAGCGTCGAGACCGTCATCCTCGACGAGGTCCACGCGGTGGCCGGGACCAAGCGTGGCGCCCACCTCGCACTCAGTCTCGAGCGCCTCGATGCCCTCCTGCCGAAGCCGGCGCAGCGGATCGGGCTCTCCGCCACGGTCCGGCCGACGGTGGAGGTCGCCCGCTACCTCGGCGGTCAGGCACCGGTCGAGATCGTGGCGCCGCCGAGCGAGAAGGCCTGGGACCTTCGCGTCGTCGTCCCCGTCGAGGACATGACGGCGCCGGAGGAGTACGACGACTCCGGGTCGGACTCCGGCGGAGGCCGCGACCCGAGCCGCAGCCAGTCCATCTGGCCCCACGTGGAGGAGCACGTCGCCGACCTGATCGGCCAACACCGCTCGACGATCGTCTTCGCCAACAGCCGACGGCTGGCGGAGCGGCTGACCGCCCGCCTCAACGAGATCGCCGCCGAGCGGGCCGGGGCCGGAGATGTCACGGCGGATCACGACCCGCCAGCCCAGATCATGGCGC
>Ga0136633_1001331_pt1 | contig 18308 bp, 10 predicted proteins | sample AntDrymeUQ832206_2_FD_105494 | JGI IMG/M metagenome (GOLD analysis project Ga0136633, IMG submission 105494) | Polar desert sand microbial communities from Dry Valleys, Antarctica - metaG UQ83 (22.06) | ecosystem: Environmental > Terrestrial > Soil > Desert | place: Antarctica: Dry Valley...
CCTCGAGACCCACCTGGGCTGGGCCGCGCACGGGATTGGCGAACAGCTCGACCAGATGGTGCGCGACGAGCGCGCCATCGAGGACGTCAAGGCGCGGCTCGCGGTGGTCTTCCCGACCTCCGACCGCGTCAAGGCCCTGCAGACCGCCGAGGAGGTCGCGGCCTTCACGGCCACCTTGAAGGACGGCGTGCACTTTGCGACGCCGGTCTTCGACGGTGCCAAGGAGGACGAGATTCGTCAGTACCTGCAGCTGGCCGGGCTGCCCGACCAGGGCAAGACCGACCTGTTCGACGGGATGACGGGACAGAAGTTCGAGCAGATGGTGACCGTTGGGTACATCTACATGCTCAAGCTCTCGCATCTGGTGGACGACAAGATCCACGCCCGTTCGATCGGACCGTACTCGCTCATCACCCAGCAGCCGCTGGGCGGCAAGGCGCAGTTCGGTGGTCAGCGCTTCGGCGAGATGGAAGTGTGGGCGCTCGAAGCCTATGGCGCCGCGCACATCCTGCAGGAGCTGCTGACGGCCAAGTCCGACGACGTGACCGGTCGCGCCAAGATCTACGAAGCCATCGTCAAGGGCGACGCCAGCTTCACGCCGGGGCTGCCCGAATCGTTCAACGTACTGATCCGCGAACTCCAGGCACTGTGCCTCGACGTGGAACTCGTGAAGCTGCGGGCCAAGCCCGCACCGCTGGTCGCCGACGAACCGGTACCGGCCGAACCCGTGGGGCAGGGGGTTTAACGCAACATGAGACCAGACTTCGCAACCAAGGGGACGCTCACCGCGGACTTCGACTCGATCCGGATCAGCCTGGCGTCGCCAGACAAGATCCGCCAGTGGTCGTACGGTGAGGTCACCAAGCCCGAGACCATCAACTACCGGACGTTCAAGCCGGAGCGTGATGGCCTGTTCTGTGCCCGCATCTTCGGGCCGGTGACCGACTGGGAGTGCCTCTGCGGCAAGTACAAGCGCATGAAGCACCGCGGCGTGATCTGCGACAAGTGCGGCGTCGAGGTGACGCAGGCACGCGTGCGCCGGGAGCGCATGGGCCACATCGAGCTCGCCACCCCGGTGAGCCACGTATGGTTCTTCAAGGGGCTGCCGAGCCGCATCGGCCACCTCCTCGACATCTCCCTCCGCGACCTCGAACGGGTGCTGTACTTCGAGGCCTACGTCGTCATCGAGCCGGGCGACACGGAGATGAAGCAGAACGAACTGCTCAACGAGGATCAGTACCGCAAGGCGCGCGAAGAGTATGGCTTCACGGCGTTCACGGCGCAGATGGGCGCTGAGGCGATCAAGAGCCTGCTCCGTCACGTCGACATCGCCACGCTGGCGGTCGAACTGCGCGAGAAGATGAAGGTGGAGCAGTCGATCCAGAAGCGCCAGAAGTACACCAAGCGCCTCAAGGTGGTCGACGCCTTCCGCAAGAGCAGCAACCGCCCGGAGTGGATGATCCTGGACGTAATCCCGGTCATTCCGCCCGAGCTGCGCCCGCTCGTGCCGCTGGACGGCGGCCGCTTCGCCACCTCGGATCTGAACGATCTCTATCGGCGCGTCATCAACCGCAACAACCGGTTGAAGAAGCTGATGGAGCTCAAGGCCCCCGACGTCATCATCCGCAACGAGAAGCGCATGCTTCAAGAGGCGGTCGATGCGTTGTTTGACAACGGCCGTCGCGGCCGCGTCCTGCGTGGGGCCAACAATCGTCCGCTCAAGTCGCTGTCGGACACGCTGAAGGGCAAGCAGGGCCGGTTCCGCCAGAACCTGCTCGGCAAGCGCGTGGACTACTCCGGCCGTTCGGTCATCGTGGTCGGGCCGGAGCTGAAGCTGCACCAGTGCGGCCTGCCCAAGAAGATGGCCCTCGAGCTCTTCAAGCCGTTCATCTACAACAAGCTCGAAGAGCGCGGGCTGGTCGCCACCATCAAGCAGGCCAAGGAGATGGTCGAGGAGCAGCGTTCCGAGGTGTGGGACGTGCTCGAGGAGTGCATCAAGGAGCATCCGGTGCTCCTGAACCGCGCCCCGACGCTGCATCGTCTCGGCATCCAGGCCTTCGAGCCGGTGCTGGTGGAAGGCAAGGCGATCCGCATCCACCCGCTGGTCTGCACGGCCTTCAACGCCGACTTTGACGGCGACCAGATGGCGGTGCACATCCCGCTGTCGCCCGAGGCGCAGATCGAGGCCTCGGTGCTGATGCTGTCGAGCAACAACATCCTGTCGCCGGCCAACGGTGCGCCGATTGCCGTGCCGTCGCAGGACATCGTGCTTGGCTGCTACTACCTCACCAAGTCGAAGGCGGGCGCCATCGGCGAAGGCCGGCTGTTTGCCAACCTCGACGACGTGGTGCTGGCCCTCGAGAACAACGAGCTCGAGACGCTGACCCCGATTCGGCTGCGGCTGACCGGCAACCTGATCGACCTGACCGTCGCGCGCGACGACCAGGCGGTGCTGCATACGCCGCTGCAAGCGGTCGAGCGCCGGATCATCAACACGACGGTCGGCCGGGTGATCTGGAACAGCTCGCTGCCGACCGAGATGCCGTACATCAACGGCCTACTCAAGAAGAAGGGGCTGCAGCAGGCGGTGCAGTACTGCTACCTGCAGTTCGGGCTCGAGAAGACCGTGCAGATGCTCGACAGCCTCAAGACGCTGGGCTTCACCTATGCCACGCGTTCGGGTCTGTCGATCGGCATCAACGACCTGATCATCCCGTCGGTGAAGACCGAACTGGTCGATCACGCCAAGACGGAAGTCATCAAGGTCGAGCAGCAGTACCAGGAAGGCGCCATCACCAATGGCGAGCGCTACAACAAGGTCATCGCCCTCTGGTCGGAAGCGACCGAGAAGATCGCCGACAAGATGTTCGGCGAGATGGAGGAGCGCGACCGCTCGGGCCAGTCGTTCAACCCGGTCTACATCATGGCCGACTCGGGTGCCCGAGGCTCCAAGCAGCAGATCCGTCAGCTGGCCGGCATGCGCGGCCTGATGGCCAAGCCGTCCGGCGAGATCATCGAGACGCCGATCACGTCGAACTTCCGTGAAGGTCTGACGGTGCTGCAGTACTTCATCTCGACGCACGGCGCGCGCAAGGGCCTGGCCGATACGGCATTGAAGACCGCCGACTCGGGCTACCTGACGCGGCGTCTGGTCGACGTGGCCCAGGACGTGATCATCCACGAGGCCGACTGCGGCACGATGGACGGCATCGAGGCCAAGCCCATCGTCGAAGCGGGCGAGACCATCGAGCCGCTGCGCGACCGGATCATCGGCCGCGTGACGCTCGAGGACGTGATCGACCCGATTACCCGGGAGGTGCTGGTCGGCGCCAACCAGGACATCGACGAGGATCTCGCGACGGTGGTCCAGGAGGCGGGGATCGAGATGGTCAAGATCCGCTCGGTGCTGACCTGTGCCAGCCGGCGCGGCGTCTGCGCCAAGTGCTACGGCCGCGACCTCGCGACCGGACGCACGGTGGAGATGGGCCTGGCTGTGGGTGTGGTCGCGGCGCAGTCGATCGGCGAGCCGGGCACGCAGCTGACGATGCGCACGTTCCACATCGGCGGGACGGCGTCGCGCATTTCTGAGCAGTCGACGCAGGAATCGCGGCACCAGGGCACCATCCGGTTCGAGAACATCTCGTCGGTCGAGACCGGTGTCGAGGGCGGCATCCGCGACATGGTCGTGATGAACCGCAACGGCAGCCTCATCGTCCGCGACGGCAAGGGTCGCGACGTCGAGCACTACCAGGTCATCTACGGCGCGCGCCTGCGCGTCACCGATGGCCAGAAGGTCGAGCCCGGCCAGGTGCTCCTCGAATGGGATCCGTTCACGTTCTCCATCCTCACGGAGGAGGCGGGCTCGGTGAAGTTCAGGGACATCATCACTGACGTCACCGTCCACGAAGAAGTGGACGAGGTGACCGGCATGTCACGCCGGATCATCATCGAGGGTATCGACGAGAAGAAGCAGCCACTCGTCGAGATCCGCAACCTGGATGGCAAGGTGCTGCGCAAGTACCACATCCCGTCCCACGCCCATCTGATGGTGGATGACGGCGACGTGGTGACACCGGGTGCCGTGCTCGCGAAGATTCCACGCGAAACGACCAAGACCAAGGACATCACGGGCGGTCTGCCGCGCGTGGTGGAACTGTTCGAGGCCCGCAAGCCCCGCGAGGCGGCGGCGGTGATCAGCGAGATCGACGGCATCGTCAAGATCGGTGGCATCGTCAAGGGTCAGCGCAAGGTCATGATCGTGCCCGAGGAAGAGGGCGGGGAGCCGCGGGAGTACAGTCTGCCGCGCGGCGTGCACGTGAACGTCCAGGACGGCGACCGCGTGCGCGCGGGCGAGCAGCTCATGGACGGCCCGAGCAACCCGCACGACATCCTCGCGGTGCTCGGCGAGAAGGAACTGCAGCGGTACCTGGTCAACGAGATCCAGGAGGTCTATCGTCTGCAGGGCGTCAACATCAACGACAAGCACATCGAGACCATCGTCCGGCAGATGATGCGATGGGTGAAGATCGAGGATGTCGGCGACACCGAGTTCCTGAACGACGACGTGGTGGACCGGTTCCGGTTCATCGAGGAGAACGAGCGCGTGGTGACGTCGGGTGGCGTTCCCGCGAAGGGCCGGCCGATGCTGCTTGGTATCACCAAGGCGTCGCTGTCGACCGACTCGTTCATCTCGGCAGCCTCCTTCCAGGAGACCACGCGCGTGCTCACCGAGGCGTCCATCTCCGGACGTGTCGACAGCCTGCGCGGCCTGAAGGAGAACGTCACGATGGGCCGGTTGATTCCGGCCGGCACGGGCTTCTACGCCTACAGCAACGTGCACATCCCCGCGGATGCGCCGCCGCCCCCGCCCCCGCCCTCGCCTGAGGACGCGGAACTGGAGCGCGACCTCGACTACCTGTCGGATGCCGACGACCTGCTGGACCGCGAACGCGGCGAAGTGGTCGAGTAAAGCACCGCAGGTCCTCGGACCAAGCAGAGCGGCACTCTCCACACGGAGGGTGCCGCTTTTTTGCGTCGCAACGGACGTGCCCCGGTCACCCCGGGGTGACCGGATGTATGCTGCCGGCGTCTGGCCCTCGCAATCGCGCGCGCCGGTGTTCGCTTGCCCCGCTGTCACCGTTTGGGAAGGCTAGAAGCCAGGAGGCTACCCGTGCACCAGTTCCTCCGAGCCGCGCTGCCGCTCGCGCTCTGCATCGTTGTTTGCCCCTCCGTCCTGTCGGCGCAGGGGCGCGCCGCCTCGGTCAGTGGCCTCCTGCCCAACCTGATACTCGGTGGAGTTGCCCTGGACGCAGGCACGCCGGTGCCCCACAACGCGCATTTCACGCCGTTGAACCAGCTGTTTGTCGGCACCGACCCGCGGTCGGGGGTGGCCTTCCAGCTGGACGCGGCCGAAGTCGTCTTGAATTTCAATCGCGCCCTCGCGACCCAGTTCGCGACCTTCCCGCTCGGCAACTCCAGTGGCGGGTTCTCGTTCCGGATCGACGAGGGAACGGGCTTGCCGGCGCGCAGCACGCGAAGTTTCGGTCCGTCGTTCGGCGAGCGGTCGCTGACCATCGGCAAGGGCCGGCTGAGCACCGGGTTCACCTACCAGCATGCGTCCTTCGACCGTTTCGAAGGCCAGAATCTGGATGACGGGTCGATCCAGTTCCTGCTGCCGCACAACGACTGCTGTCCCGCACAAGTGGGCCTGCAGGCCACCGGGGACGGCTCCCTGCTCAACCCCGGCTTCGAGACCGACATCGTCACCGTCCGCTTGGCGATGAAGGCGTCCACCGATACCGCGGCGTTCTTTGCCACGTACGGCCTCACCAGTCGTCTCGATGTCGGCGTAGCGGTGCCGTTGCGCCGCGTCGACGTGGAGGCCCGCGCCGACGCGGAGATTGTGCGTCTCGGCACGGCCTTCCAGCCGCTCGTGCACACCTTCGCGACCGGCAACGACGTCTCTCGGCGAAGTTTCACGGACGCGCAGAGCGCCAGCGGCCTCGGCGACGTGCAACTGCGCACCAAGTACAACCTGTACCAGCGCGGCGCGCAGGGGCTGGCCACGACGTTCGACCTCCGGCTGCCGACCGGTGATGCCCAGAACCTGCTCGGTGCGGGCGCGGCGCAGGGCCGGATCGCGGTCGTCCTCTCGACCGGGACTGACCGCTTCGCGCAGCATCTCAATCTCGGCTACACCTTCAGTGGCGCCACCGACGTCTCCACGTTCGTCCTCGACAACGCGGCCCTCGAGGCCGCCCTGCTGCCAACCGACACGCCCCCCGACGAGTTCAACTTCAATGGGGCGGTGGAATTTGCGGCCACCGACCGACTGACATTGCTCGGCGAGTTCGTCGGCCGCACCCTGCGCAACGTGGGCCGGCTGGACATCGCCGAACGGTCGTTCCTATACACCCCACAGGGCCAGCCAGCCCTGGCCCCGCCGCTGCGGTCGCCTTCGTTCCGTGAACTCCAGGCCCGACCGGGCAACCTGACGCTCGGTCTCGGTGCGGTCGGCGTGAAATACAACATCACCAACCGGTTCCTGCTGACGGGCCACCTGCTGGTGCCGTTGACCGAGGGCGGCCTCCGCAGCAATCTCACGACGTCCATCGGCCTCGACTACACGTTCTGAGGACGCGGGCCGTTGCGATGGTCGCGGACCGGTAGGGGCAGCTCCCCGAGCTGCCCTGTCAGGGCACGTCGGGGACGTGCCCCTACCTCCAACAGGAACCCGGCATCGGCTGGCAGGCTCGGCGCTCAGCGAAACGTCGTCGAGTCGATGCGCCAGCCGGCGTCGGACTTCTGCAGGGCGAAGCTGCGCTGCCGGGCGGGGACCGGCAGGTTCTTGCCGTCGCGGCTGCGCGCCGTCATCTGCTCGTTGCACTGCCCCGTGGCTCGCAGGCCCTGGACCCTGAACTGGCAGCCGGCGAGCGTCACCGTGACACTCTGCAGGTCCCTGAACTGGTTCTCGAGTGCGCGTCTCGCTCCGGGCTGCAGTTGGTTGACCGCGTCCACGTCCATCGCCGAATAGGCCCGGGCCCACCGCATCACCACGTCGCTCACCAGGTCCTCGTCACGCACCACCGGCGTGGCAGGCAGGTTGGCCGGGGGCGTCCCGACCGCCGGCGCCGACGTGCGCTCTGCCGATGGGCCTGGCGCTCCGAGGGGCTCGGCGGTCGCACCGGGAGCCGCGGCGATCGGACCGCCGGGCGACGCAATCGGAGGCCGGGCCGGTGCGGCCGACACGACCCGGGTGCTCTGCGAGAACTGGTCGACCGCGTCGCGATACATGCCGATGGCCGCGCGCGGGTCACGCCTGGATCGTGCCTGCGCCAACTGCACGGCCCGGCGTCCAAGCGCCAGGGCATCGCTCTCGGCGCCGTTGCTGGTCGCCGACCGTTCCGCGCCGATCGCCTCTTCACGGGCGCGCGTCACAGCAAGCGTCCGGACGGCGCCCAGCTCGGCCAGCACCGACCGCACCTCTGTGGTCTGCGCGGCGGTCGGGATCGTGGGGGGCAACGCGTCGTCATACGCCCGTGACCAGTTCCGCGCAGCCAGAGCCCGACGCCCACGCTCCAACTGTCCGGCGAGCCGAATAAGCACGTCAGCCCCGACAGGCGTCTCGGTGGCCGGAGGCGGGGGGGCTGTGGGCAAAACAGGGCTGGACTCGGCCGGGGCGGGGGCGCGGGTCGATTCGTCCGGCCTGGCCGCGCCCCTGGCGGGCGGCGTGGCGACCGGAGACGCAGGCCAGCTGACCCACGTCGCCGCGGCTCCGGTCAGGACGAGTGCGGCCACGCCGCTGGCCAGTGCCCAACGCACAGGTCGACGGGTGCCTGCGCTCTTGGCATCGATGGTGTCGCCGAGGGGATCAGGCAGCCGGGCCGTCGAGTGCGCCGGAACCCGGCCATCGGTCGACACCGTGACGTCGAGCGCACGCGACCAGATTGGCGGCTGTCCGGATGCCGAGGTGTGTGCCGCTCCGGCGTCGGGTGTCAGCAGTGCTGGCGCATCGGGGTTGAGTCGGGCCGCCACCCGCAGCACATCGGTCCGCATCGCCTCGAGGTGCGGGTAGCGGTCATCGGGGGCCCGGGCCATGGCACGCTCGACGATGGCGCAGAGTTCCTGGTCCAGGCCGGGCAGGAGTTGGCGCAGCGGCTCGGGCTCACCATGCACGATCCTGTAGGTCAGGGTGGCGAGGTTGTCACCGGGGAACGCCTGTCGGTACGCCAGCAATTCGTACAGCACCAGGCCGACGGCGAAGATGTCGCTGCGGTGATCGAGGGCCTGCCCGGTGATCTGCTCGGGCGACATGTAGTTCAGCGTGCCGACGATGTTGCCGTGCATCGTCAGGCCCATGGTCACGGCGGGGTCGGCGCCGCGGGCAATGCCGAAGTCGAGCAGGCGCAGGCTGCCGGAGCCGTTGGTCACGATCAGGTTCGAGGGTTTGACGTCGCGGTGGATGACGCCGGCGCGATGGGCAAACGCCAGCCCGCCGCAGAGATCGGCCGTCATCTGGAGCTTGCGGTGCAGACTCCAGGGGACCTTGCGGCGGATGGCCTCGGAGAGCGGCTCGCCATCGATGTACTCCATGGCGATGAACAGCTGCCGGTCGTGCTCGCCCACCGCATAGATGGCGACGATGTTGGGGTGCTGCAGGCGTGCCACGATTCGAGCTTCTCGCCGGAAGCGTTCCCGTTGGTCGTCGCTGTCGGCCCGCAGAACCTTCAGGGCCACCTGCCGGCGCAGGCCCGGATCAAGGGCCAGATACACCGTGCCCATACCGCCCTGGCCGAGCACCCGGACGATCTCGTAGTGGCTGACGTGGCTGGGCAGTTGGGTCATGACCGAGTTGGTCCGTCGTGCTCCCGGAGGGGGAGACGCTCACGGACGCAGGAGCGCCGGGCACCCACATGGGCCAGAACCATGGTGTCGGCCGTCATAATAGGGCCGGACCCTTCCGGTCTGACGAAATGGGAGATCCGAGATGCGGTTGAGCCTGCGTGGTTGGCGTGGGATCTGCGCGGCCGTGGTGGCCTCGACGATAGCTGGAACCGGGGCCACGGCGGCCCAGGATCAGGCGTCGTTTGAAAAGCGCCTGACGGTGCACACCCTGCCGAACGGGTATACGTTCCTCATTCTGGAGCGCCCTGGGGCGCCCGTGTTCTCGTTCGCCACGCGCGTCGACGTCGGGTCGGCGCAGGAGGTGCCCGGCATCACCGGGCTGGCGCACATGTTCGAGCACATGGCTTTCAAGGGCACGCCTCGGCTGGGCACCACGGACTTCGCCAAGGAGAAGGTGGCGCTTGAAGAGCTCGAGCGCGCCTATCAGGCGTATGAGGCCGCACGCGCCCTGGTCAAGCCCGACCAGGCCGCGGTCGACCGCCTGCTGCAGGCCTTCAAGGACAAGCAAGCCGCCGCGCAGGCGTACGTGGTCGCCAACGCCTTTGACGACGCCGTGTCGCGCGAGGGGGGCGTGGGCTTGAATGCGAGCACCAGCGCGGAGGCCACCACCTACTACTACTCGCTGCCAACCAACAAATTCGAACTCTTTGCCTACCTCGAGTCCGAGCGCTTCCTGCACCCGGTGTTTCGCGAGTTCTACAAGGAGCGCGACGTCGTGATGGAGGAGCGCCGCCAGCGTACTGAGAGCCAGCCGATCGGCAAGCTGATCGAGCGCATGCTGGCGGCAGCGTTCCTGGCCCATCCCTACAAGCAGCCGACAGTCGGGTACATGAGCGACCTGCAGCGCTTCACCATGACCGACGCCGAAGTGTTCTTCAAGAAATACTACGTCCCGGCCAACATGGTCACTGCCATCGTGGGCAACGTGAAGGCCAGCGAGATCGTGCCTATCCTCGACAAGTATTTCGGCCGCCTTCCCAAAGGTGACAAGCCGGCGCCGCTGCGGACGCTCGAGCCGCCGCAGGCCGCCGAGGTGACGATCACTCTGCGCGAGAAGGCTCAGCCGATCTACATCGAGGGGTATCACAAGCCCTCGGCGCTACACCCCGACGATGCCGTATACGACGCCATCGCGGAGATTCTCGGCCGTGGCCGAACGTCGCGCCTCTACGTGTCCCTGGTCGAGCAGCAGAAGCTCGCGGTGCAGGCGCAGGTGGGCGGCGGCCTGCCCGGCGTGAAGTATCCGCACCTGTTCGTGGCGCTGGCCGTGCCGGCGCGCGGGGTCAGCAACGACAAGGTCGCCGAGGCGTTGCACGGCGAGTTGTCGCGCATGGCGACCGAGGACGTCACCGACGAGGAACTGGCCCGGTTCAAGACGCGCGCGAAAGCCGACCTGATCCGATCGCTGGACAGCAATGCCGGCCTGGCGTCGCAGCTGGTGACCTACCACACGTTGACCGGTGACTGGCGCGACATCTTCACCTACATCGAGAAGACCGAGGCGGTGACCAAGGCCGACATTCGCCGGGTAGCGGCAGACACGTTCAAGGCAGGCAACCGCACGGTCGCCCGGCTCGAGAACGATGCGGCGACGGCCGCGGGAGGTACGCGATGAGTCGCATCCCTGTTGGAGTCGCCATGGCGGCGCTGGTGCTTGGTGGCGTGGCGCCGACGCCTGCGCGAGCGCAGGTGGCCACGGTGGATCAGCTGAAGTACCCTGCGCTGCCGGCCTTTGCGCTGCCGCGGCCGACCCGCACGGTGCTGCCCAATGGCCTGGTGATCCTGGTGATGGAGGACCACGAGTTGCCGCTCGTGACTGTCTCGGCGCGCTTTCGTACCGGGTCGCTCCTGGAGCCGGCCGGGAAGGTGGGTGTCGCCAGTCTCACCGGTGGGCAGATGCGCGCCGGTGGGACGGTCGCGCTTGCGCCGGACGCCCTCGATCGCTACCTCGAAGGCCGTGCCGCCTCGATTGAAGCCAGCATCGGCGACGATGCCGGGTCGGCGGGGATGAGCGTGCTCACGCAGGACTTCGGCGAGGTGTTGCAGGTGTTCTCGGACGTGCTCCGTCAGCCACGGTTCGATCCGGCGAGGCTGGATGTCGCCAAGCGGGGCATCGAGGCCGGCATCGCGCGACAGAACGACGACCCCGGCGCGATTGCCAGCCGTGAGTTTCGCGAGCTGCTGTACGGATCGGACACGCCGTTTGCTCGTCAGGTGACGTACGCCACGCTGCAGAATCTGACCCGCGACGATCTCGTCGCGTGGCATGCCAAGTATCTGCACCCGGATCAGACGATCCTGGCGGTGCACGGCGACATCACGTCGGCTGCCGCCGTGGCGGCCATCACCAAGGTGTTCGGCTCCTGGGCTCGCGGGCCCAAGCAGGCCATCGTCTTTCCGGAGCCCAGGCCACAGTCGCCCAGCGGCGTATTCGAGGCGGTCAAGAGCGACGTCGCGCAGTCGTCGATCCGTGTCGGACACATGGGGACCTTGAAGAGCACGCATCCGGATTACTACGCGGTGCAGGTGCTCAACGAGGTGCTGAGCGGCAGTTTCACGTCGCGGCTGTTCTCGAGCGTGCGCACCGCCAAGGGCCTGGCCTATTCGGTGGGCGGCAGCGTCGGCAGCAGCTACACGCGTGTCGCGCCATTCGCGATGAGCACCAGCACGAAGACGTCGACGACCGCCGAGACGATAGAGACGCTGGTGGCCGAGGCCACGCGCATCATCGCCGAGCCGCCGACGGCCCAGGAGATCGATCGCGCCAAGCAGTCGATCCTCAACTCGTTCATCTTCAACTCGGCGACGTCCGAGCAGGTGCTCGGCCAGCAGGTGACGTACGAGTACTACGGGCTGCCGGCCGACTGGCTGGAGCGCTACCGTGCCGGCATCGAGAAGGTGACGCCGGCAGACACGGCTCGGGTAGCCAGGCAGTACATCAAGCCCGAGCAGTTCGCCATCCTGGTCGTTGGCCCCACGGAGGGCCGCGACAAGCCGCTCAGCACGTTTGGCGACGTCAAGACGCTGGACATCTCGATTGCGGAGCCGCCCTCGTCCACTCCCACGGCACCGGCCGGGGCGGCCACACCTGGCGCCGAGCAGGCTGGGCGGGCGCTGGTCGACAAGGCCGTGGAGGCGATGGGCGGTGCAGCGGTCGTCGATGGGGTGAAGGCGTATCGCGAGGAGACCACCGTCACGGCAAGCACGCCGCAGGGTGAGATTGAACTGCAGTCGACGGTGCTGGTGGCACCGCCCGATCGGCTGCGGCAGGAACTGGTCTCCCCGATGGGCGCGATGACGATGACGATCGCGGGCGCGAGCGGCACCGTGCAGGGCGGTCCGCAGGGGCCGATGCCGTTGCCCGAGGCGCAGCGGGCGCAGATGCTCAAACAGCTGAAGCGGTCGCCGATCTTCCTGCTGCAGCGCCGCGCCGAGGCCGGGTTCACGGCCACAGCCGCAGGTGAGGGCAAGGTCGGCAACACCGCGGTCATGCTGGTCCGCGTCGAGGTGGACGGTGATGTCGTGACGCTCGGTATCGACCCAGCGACCGGGCAACTGCGCAGCCTGCTGGCGCGTGGGACCGGGCCGACTGGAGTGCCGGCCGACGTGCTCACCGAGTTGGATGACTACCGTGCGACTGGCGGCATCACCATCGCGCACGCGCGCCGATCGATCGTCGGCGGCACCACGGCGCAGCAGGTCACGGTGAAGGCCGTGCAACTGAATCCGACGCTGCCTCCCGATGCGTTCGGGGCCGCCAAGTAGCGCATGGCAGCCACCGATGCCCCGCCGGGTGTGACGTACGCGCACGGGCTCGTGAGGCCGGTGGGCGTACGGGTGCCGCGGGAGTGGTACGTCCCGAGCAACACCTTCGCCTGGCGCGCCGTCGCCGTCCTGTTCGGCGTGCTGCTGGCGTCGCTGGCGGCCCTGCCGTGGCTGGTGGCGCGGTGGGGCGTCGTGGCGGTCGTGCCGGTGCTGCCGGTGATCGGCGCCTACGTCTACAAGCTGACCATCCTGATGCACGAGTGCTGTCACCGCACGCTGTTCCAGAGCCGCCGGCTGAACGACCGCGTCGGGCTGGCCTGCGGCGGGTTCCTGGTCTCCAGCTACGACGACTTCTGCCGGGCCCACTGGCAGCACCATCGGCACTGCGGTACCGACGAGGATGGGGAAGAATCCGATTACCTGACGCTGCAGGAGGCGTCGGCCACGGTGCTGGTATTGCACCTAATCAAGCCGCTCTTCGGCGTGCAGGCGGGGCGCATGGCCCTTGGCGCACTCGGCGCGCTGGCGCGGCGTTTCGGGCGTCGTCAACCGGCCACGCCCGCCCCTGGCGCCGCCGCGGCACCGCGGTCGCAGGTGCCGCTGGTCAGCCCGGTCGCGCAGTTGCTGGCCATCGTCGGCTGCCAGGTGCTGATCATGCTGCTGGCCAGTGGCGGGGGCCGGTATCCCTGGCTGGTGCTGGTGTACCCGCTCACGGCCGGGACGTTCGGGCTGTTCTTCAGTCGCGTGCGGGCGTTCTGCGAGCACGTGCGCCTCGACCGTCACCTCGGCGAGTGTTCGGTGCGGTCGCATCTGCCCAACCCCGTCGACCGCCTGTTCTTCTACACGCTCAACATGAACCTGCATGTCGAGCATCACCTGTTCCCGCAGGTGCCCGCATGTCATCTGCCCCGTGTCCGGCAGCACCTCCTGGCGGTGGGCTACCTGCAGCCGGCGATGTCATCGCGCTTCATCCTCGGCACGATTGCCGGCGTGCTCGGCCAGGCGCGCGGCCGCCGGAGTCGAGTCCTCTCCTGATGCGGATCGACACCGTCGAGGTCGCCTGCAGTACCTGTGGCAGTCGTGAGGCCGACGAGGTCGGCCGTTCCAGGGACTACGAGTTCGAGACCTGCGACAACGAGTTCATCTTTGTCTGCTGCCGTGCCTGCGGCCTGACCTACCTGCGCAATCGACCGGCCCTCGACACGCTCGGCTTCATCTATCCGCCGTCGTACTACCGCTACGCTGCATACCTTGGCCCTGTGACGACGCGGCTGCGGGGCATCGTGCAGGGCGCCCGTGTGCGGATGATTCGGGCCATGCTGCCGGCCGGGGCCACGGGGATGGAGGTGGGTTGCGGCGAAGGACAGCTCCTGCAGGCGATCAAGGCCGACGGCGATCCGTCGTGGCGGGTGATCGGCGTGGACATCTCCCCGGACGCCTGCGCGGCCCTGAGGCAGGCCGGTCTGGAGATGCAGTGCGCGCAGTTCGAGGCGCTGGACTGGCCCGAAGGCACCGTCGACCTGGTGATCATGAACCAGGTCATCGAGCACCTCGCCGACCCGCGGGCCTGTGTCGCCAAGGCGACCATGCTGCTGCGGCCAGGCGGGTACCTGATGATCGAAACGCCGTCGGTGGAGTCGTGGGATCGGGACTGGGTGCCCCGCGATCGCTGGGGCGGGTGGCATTGCCCGCGGCACTGGTCTCTCTACACGGGCGAATCGCTGGCCCGACTCCTCGAGCAGCAGGGCCTGCGGGCCGGCAAGGCCGAGTACCTGCTCAGCCCCTTTGTCTGGGCCCATTCGATGCAGAACGTCGTGCGCGACCGTCCAGCGTGGCGGTGGGCCTCCGGGCTGCTGTCGGAGGCGTCGGTGCCGGCGCTGGTCGTGTACGGGGTGCTCGACACCGTCCAGCGCTGGGTGCGGGGCCGGACGTCGAACATGCGGGTCATCGCGAGAAAGTGAGACGGGGCTCATTCAGGGCCCAGGCTCGCGCATTCAGCATGCGGAGTGCAGCGCGTGCCCGGCCCATGTGCCCCGCGCCTGCCTGCCCGCCCCGCGCTTCATTCTGCACTCCAAATTATCAATTCCCTATGCTAGACTGTCTGTTCCCCGCGAGCCACCCGGTGATGCCAGTGCGTCACCACCGGGAAACGGGGCAGGGGTTGCAGCCCCCGCCGGCACCGTGATAGGCTCGCAAGGTTTTGTCGGGGTCAGGACACCCTATCTGACCCCGAGTCCACGCGAAGTGGGGCCCGGATCCCGGGCGCTGCGCAGGAATCGGCAGCGGGGATTGGCGGGCACATCCGAGCAGAACGCCCATCGGGCGCACTGCGACGCGCAACTTCGAAGATGTAGGGTACCCAGTCTCGGGTGCCAAGTCGGCTGTTGTCGACTTTCAGGCCCGGGACGCCGTGTCGCCGCGGTATTGGCGGCACGGAGGCAAGTCCGAACGGGCACGCCTGACGAGGCGTGTCTGTATGCGTGTCTGTCGACTCGAGCGACCGCGCTGCAGTGGAGTTACTGTGCCGACCATCAGTCAGCTTGTTCGCAAGGGCCGTGAAGCGGTCATCGAGAAGACCAAGAGTCCTGCATTGCAGGAGAGCCCCCAGAAGCGGGGGGTCTGCGTCCGGGTGTTCACCCAGACGCCCAAGAAGCCGAACTCGGCGCTCCGCAAGGTGGCGCGTGTGCGGTTGACCAACAAGATTGAGGTGACGACCTACATTCCGGGCGTCGGCCACAATCTGCAGGAGCACTCGCTGGTGCTGATTCGCGGCGGTCGTGTGAAGGACCTCCCGGGTGTTCGATACCACGTCGTGCGGGGCACGCTGGACGCCACGGGCGTCGCGAACCGCCGGCAGGGCCGGTCCAAGTACGGCGCCAAGCGGCCGAAGTCGTAGCAGGAGCTTTTTGAGATGCCACGCAGACGAGTAGTTGCCAAGCGCGAAGTCACGCCGGACCCGCTCTACAACAGCGCCCTGGTGACCAAGTTCATCGGGTCGGTGATGAGCGACGGGAAGCGGAGCACCGCCGAGCGGATTCTGTACAAGAGCTTCGAGATGATCCAGGAGAAGACCGGGGAGGAACCCCTCAAGGTCTTCAAGAAGGCCATCGACAACACCAAGCCGAGCCTCGAAGTGAAGTCGCGGCGCGTGGGTGGTTCCAACTACCAGGTGCCGATCGAGGTCAACGTCAACCGTCGTCTGTCGCTCGCCATTCGCTGGATTGTGAGCTACTCGCGGTCGCGGGGCGATGGCAAGACGATGGAAGAGAAGCTGGCCAACGAGCTGCTCGACGCGAGCAACATGCGGGGTGGGGCTGTCAAGAAGCGTGAGGACACGCATCGGATGGCCGAGGCGAACAAGGCGTTCGCGCACTACCGCTGGTAGGCAGGTAGGGGCCGCTCTCGGGCGGTCTCGTTCGCAGGCGATGTACTGCACCGGGCGACCGGTGCCGCGTTCATAGTTATCCAGGAAATTTTCACACCATGGCCCGTCAGGTACCACTCAGTCGTACGCGCAACATCGGCATCATGGCCCACATTGATGCCGGCAAGACGACCACGACCGAGCGCATCCTGTTCTACACCGGCATCACCTACAAGATCGGCGAAGTGCACGAAGGCACGGCGACGATGGACTGGATGGAGCAGGAGCAGGAGCGCGGGATCACCATCACGTCGGCCGCGACCACGTGCTTCTGGCGCGACCATCGGATCAACATCATCGACACCCCCGGGCACGTCGACTTCACGGCCGAAGTCGAGCGGTCGCTCCGCGTGCTGGACGGCGCCGTGGCGGTATTCGACTCGGTGGCCGGCGTCGAGCCGCAGTCCGAGACGGTGTGGCGCCAGGCCGACAAGTACCGCGTGCCGCGCATCTGCTTTGTGAACAAGATGGACCGCATCGGCGCCAACTTCGATCGCACCGTCGATCAGATCCGGACGCGCCTGCAGGGCAATCCCTGCGTGCTGCAGTTCCCGATTGGCACCGAGGACAAGTTCCGGGGCGTCGTCGACGTCGTGACGATGAAGGCGATCACGTACAAGGACGAGACGATGGGCGCCGAGTACGTCGTCGAAGACATTCCAGCCGAGCTGCAGGAGCAGGCCGCGGCCTACCGCGAGCAACTGCTGGAGAAGGTCAGCGAAGCCGACGACGCGCTGCTCGAGAAGTACCTGGCCGGCGAAGAGATCACCGAGGCCGAGATCAAGAAGGCCTTGCGTTCGCGGGTCAACACGTCCGTGCACGCCGGTCGCAGCGAGCCGCCCTTCGTGCCGGTCATCTGCGGTTCGGCGTTCAAGAACAAGGGTGTGCAGCCGCTGCTCGACGCGGTCGTCGACTACCTGCCGTCGCCGATCGACATCCCGGCGATTCGGGGCGTGTCGATGGACAAGACCGACGAGACTCCCATCGAGCGGCCGGCCGACGACAGCAAGCCGTTTGCCGCCCTGGCCTTCAAGATCATGACCGACCCGTTCGTCGGTCAGCTGACGTTCATCCGCGTCTACTCCGGCGTGTTGACGTCTGGCTCCTCGGTGCTCAACTCGACCAAGGGCAAGATCGAGCGCATCGGCCGCCTTTTGAAGATGCACGCCAACAAGCGTGAGGAAATCAAGGAAGTCTACGCGGGCGACATCGCGGCCTGCGTCGGCCTGAAGAGCGTGATGACGGGCGACACCATCTGCGACGAAAAGCACGCGGTCGTGCTCGAGTCGATGAGCTTCCCCGAGCCGGTGATCTCGCTGGCCATCGAGCCCAAGACCAAGAGCGACCAGGAGAAACTGGGCCAGGGTCTGGCCAAGCTGATGGCCGAGGACCCGACCTTCCGCGTGCGGACCGACCAGCAGACCGGTCAGGTCATCATCGCGGGCATGGGCGAGTTGCACCTCGACATCATCGTCGACCGCCTCAAGCGCGAGTTCAACGTCGAGGCCAATGTCGGTCGTCCCCAGGTGGCCTACAAGGAAACCCTCACGATGAAGGCCGAGGGCGAGGGACGGTACATCCGGCAGACGGGTGGTCGTGGTCAGTACGGTCACGCGAAGGTCCGCCTGATTCCGCGCCAGCCCGGCGAGGGCTACCTGTTCGAGAACAAGATCGTCGGCGGCACGATTCCGAAGGAATTCATCAAGCCGATCGACGAAGGCATCAAGGAAGCCCTCACCACAGGCATCCTGGCCGGGTTCCCGGTGGACGACGTGGGCATCGAGTTGTACGACGGCTCGTACCACGACGTGGACTCCAACGAGATGGCCTTCAAGATCGCCGGCTCGATGGCGTTCAAGGATGCGGCCAAGAAGGCCCGTCCGGTGTTGCTCGAGCCGGTGATGCGCGTCGAGGTGGTGGTGCCCAAGGAGTTCATGGGCGACATCATGGGCGACATCGCCAGCCGTCGCGGGCACATCCAGTCGCAGGAAGACCTCGGTGGCACGCAGATCGTCAGCTCGCGCGTGCCCCTGTCGGAGATGTTCGGCTACGCGACCGACCTCCGGTCGCGCACCCAGGGCCGCGCCACGTACTCGATGCACTTCGATCGATACGAACAGGCGCCCAGCCACGTCGCCGACGAAGTCATTGCCCGCATGCAGGGCACCAAGCAGTAGCCACAGTTCCGTCCAGGACCCGTAGAACCGGAGATCAG
>Ga0136633_1001332_pt1 | contig 18305 bp, 18 predicted proteins | sample AntDrymeUQ832206_2_FD_105494 | JGI IMG/M metagenome (GOLD analysis project Ga0136633, IMG submission 105494) | Polar desert sand microbial communities from Dry Valleys, Antarctica - metaG UQ83 (22.06) | ecosystem: Environmental > Terrestrial > Soil > Desert | place: Antarctica: Dry Valley...
AAGCTCGTCGTCGTGGCGAACATATCCGGCTGGCGCGGCGATAGACCCAAGCTCATACCCTCCATCATGACTTGAGAGTCGGACGGAACCGCGGCCCCGCGAGAAAAACACCAGCCTCCTAGGCGCGGCGCGCAGCATTCCGGCCGCCCGCCGGCCTTGGCAGCGCCGCAGCGTCAGGCATGCCGGTCGACGACCGAGTCGGCGACGAGATCGAGCGCGGTTCGCTGCCCGTCCCCGAGCTCGAGCGAGCCCAGCCCCTGCTTGGCCTCGACGACGATCTCCAGCGCCTGCGCCTTGGCCTCGGCCAGCGCGCCCGTCGCCTCGATGCGCTCGCACACCCGCGTCGCATCGTCTCCGCTGATGATCGCGCGCAGGTCCATCGCCGCCAGCTCGGGGTCGCGGCGGCGCGCGAGGATCAGCGGCAGCGTCACCGTCCCGTCGAGCAGGTCGGTGCCGCGGTGCTTGCCGGTGCTGTCCGCCGCGCCCCGGACGTCGAGCACGTCGTCGAGCAGCTGAAAGGCCAGGCCGATGCGCAGGCCGAAGGTGCCGAGCGCCGCGATCTGCGCCTCGTCGGCGCCGGACGCGATCGCCCCGAGCTCGCACGAGGCCTCGAACAGGCGCGCGGTCTTCAGCTCGCAGCGGTAGAGATATCGCTTGACGGCAACGTCCGCGTTCCACGCGTCCTGGCGCTGCAGGAGCTCGCCCTCGGCGAGCGCGGACGTCGCGTGCGACAACGCGCGAACGGACGCCAGGGTGCCCGTCGCGGCGAGCTCCGCGAACGCGCGCGAGAACAGCAGGTCCCCGGTCGCCACGGCCAGCGCGCGCCCGCCCGTCGCCCAGACCGTCGGCAGGCCGCGGCGCAGCGACGCGGCGTCGAGCACGTCGTCGTGGACGAGCGTGGCGCTGTGGACGAGCTCGACGGCGGCGCCGCAGGCCACGAGCTCACGCGGATCGTCCGGCTCGCGTCCGGCGGCGAGCAGCACGAGCAGCGGTCGCAGGCGCTTGCCGCCCGCGGCGATCGTCGCGCCGGCGTGCTGGGCCAGCACCGGGCCATGGCCGGTCGCGAGCGCCGCAAGCCGGTCCTCGACCTGCGCCAGCAGCGCCGGGACGTGCGGGCCCGCCGCATCGACGATCGCCCGGACGCTCGCGGCGACCTTCGCCGAGGACCCGCTCGTCACGGCGACCGGCGCGTGCCGACGTGCAGCGCGATGATGCCCCCCGCGGTCAGCACGTAGCGCACGTCCAGCCCGCAGCCGTCCATCCTCGCCGCGAGCTCGCGCGGCGCGGGAAAGCGCTTGACCGAGCTCGGCAGGTAGCTGTAGGCCTCGGAGTCGCCGGCCACCCGGCCGATGACGGGGACGACGCGGTCAAACCACAGGCGATAGAACGTCGACAGGGGCGGTCGCGTCGGCGTCGTGATCTCGAGCACGACGACGCGCCCTCCGGGACGCACGACGCGCGCCATCTCGGCCAGGCCGGCGTCGAGGTCGGAGAAGTTGCGTGCCCCGAAGCCGACGGTGGCGGCGGCGAACTCGCCGTCGGCGTAGGGCAGCGACAGCGCGTTGGCCCATTCGAACGTGATCGGCGCCAGATCCGAGGAGGCGCCCGCCGGCACCTTCCTGCGCGCGAGCTCGAGCATGCCCTCCGAGAAGTCCGAGCCGATGACCTCGCCCCGCGGCCCGACGCGACCGGCGAGCTCGAGCGCCAGGTCGCCGGTGCCGGTGGCGACATCCAGGCAGCGGTCGCCGGGCCCGACGCCGGCGAGGTCGGCGGCGCGGCGGCGCCAGGCATGATGCAGACCCGCCGTCATGACCGAGTTCATCGTGTCGTAGCCGCCGGAGATGCGGTCGAACATCGCCCGCACCTGGGGCTCCTGCAGGGTTCCCTTGTCCTCGGTCATCCAGCGGGCCGTCCGTGCGGACGCGGCGTCACTTCAGCTGCGCGAGGAACTCGACGAGATCGTCGCGCTTCTGGGGCGCGAGTTCGCCGTAGGGCGGCATCGGCGCGGTCGGGTTGACCAGCGTGCGCGCGATCGCCTGGCGCGGCAGGCGCCCGCCGATCTCCGACAGGTCTGGGCCCGGGCCGGTGTTGCCGTTTTCGCCGATCTTGTGGCAGGCCAGGCAGCCCGACTGTGCGACGACCTGCTTGCCGGACTCAAACTGTCGGATCGAGTCGGCGCCGCCTGCCATGACGCTCGGCGGGGCCTCCACCTCGATCTGGTTCGGCGAGCCGGCGTTGGCGCCCTCGTAGGTCAGAAAGCCCATCGCCGCGATCGTGAAGAAGGCCGCGGCCATCGCGATCGGCCGGCGCTCGGGGCGACGCTCCGGGCTGCGGTCGTAGAACGGCAGCAGAAACAGCAGGATCATGCAGATCGTCGGCACGCCGATCGCGGCCAGCGGGGTCAGCGACGACGGCTTGACGATTCGCAGCACCTCGAACAGAAAGAAGAAGTACCACTCCGGCCGCGGCACGTAGGTCGTCGTCGTCGGGTCGACCTTCGGCCCGAGCTCGGCGCCGAGGACGAGCGACATCGCGATGATCGTGATCATCACGACGACGGCCATCCAGCTGTCCTTGGCGATAGCGTAGGGGAAGAACGGCTTGCCCTGTGACTTCAGGATCGAGTACTCGCGAAGGTAGGCCTCCTTTTCGAGTTGGTTCACGCCTTGTCCTCGCGCAGCTCAGGGCTCGTGTCGGCGCGGATCCACGGCGGGGCCGTCGTGCCCAGGCGGGCGACGAGGTACAGGTGCGCGCCGATCATCGCGGCGATGATCGCCGGCAGCAGCAGCATGTGGATCGCGTAGAAGCGCGCAAGCGTCGTGGTGGTGAACTCCGGTCCGGCGCGCAGGAAGTCCGACAGGTAGGGACCGACCAGCGGGCCGGTGCCGTTGATCGCCACGCCGACCGTCGTCGCCCAGTAGGAGCGCTGGTCGAACGGCAGCAGGTAGCCCGTGAAGGACATGAACAGCGTCAGGATCAGCAGCACGACGCCGATCACCCAGTTGAGCTCGCGCGGATATTTGTAGGCGCCGAAGAAGAAGGTCCGCGCCATGTGCAGGAAGACGAGAATGACCATGACGGTCGAGCCCCACTTGTGCATCCCGCGCACGAACTCGCCGAGAAAGACCTCGTTGGTCAGGTAGCGCACCGACTCGTAGGCGCGCGTCGCCGAGGGGTCGTAGTACATCGCGAGAAAGACGCCGGTGACGGCCTGCGAGAGGAATGCGAACATCGACGCGGAGCCCAGCGTGTAGAACCAGTTGGTCCCCCGGGGGATCTTGCGAAACAGCAGCCAGCGCGTGCCGGCCGACAGCGAGGTGCGCTCGTCGAGCCAGTCGACCGTCGAGATGCCCTTGTCCTGCAGCTTCTCCTTGCGCGGCGACGGCTCCTTGGGAGCAGCCGGCTCCGGGCGCTCGGTGGTCTTCGGTCGCTCTGGTGTGATCGCCATCTCAGGTTCCCGGAATCTTGCGGACGGTGGGGCGAGCGGGGTAGACGTACTGCCCGACGCCGTCGATCGGCATCCCCGGATCGCGCGGAGAGAAGCGCCGCAGCTCGGAGTTCAGGCTGTAGCGCGGGCCGACCTCGACGTTGCCGCTGCGCACGCGGGTGTAGAAGCGATCGAGCGGACGAACCGGCGGCCCGCCGCTGACCGTGCCCTCGATGTCGTAGACGCCGCCGTGGCAGGGGCAGATGAAGCGCTCGGAGGCCTCGACGTAGCGCACCGGGCAGCCGAGGTGCATGCAGCGCGTCGAGATCGCGACGTAGTCGTTGTACTCGTCCTTGGCCTCGTGATCGAGCTTGTCGTTGTACTTGCGCACGTAGACCGTGGTCTTGCCGACCTCGCCGATGCCGCGCGAGATCGTCAGCGTCCGCGGGATGTACGTGTCGTCCGGGAAGTCTGCGGTCGGGCCGACGACCTCCCACTGCTGCTCGTGCTTCTCGAAGACCGGCCCGAAGGCCATGCCGAGTGCGGGCAGCGTGAACGCGGCCGTGGCGATGCCGCCGGCGGTGTGGGCGCTGGTCGTCATAAAGCGGCGACGGCTCACCGTCTCGCCCTCATACGCCCCGGGGATCTTCGCCTCGGCGGTCGTCTTCGGCTTCTTCTTGCGATCGTCTGGCACGGACAACCAATCTATCCAACACGCGCCTTGGACGGCCCCGCCCCGCGAGCGGAAGGGCGCCGCGTCGTCGCCGGTCAGCCTCGCGGGGCGTCTGGACCGGCGGCGATGGCCGCCGCGCCCGCCTGCCACGCGGCGTCGGCGAGCGCTCGATCGCCGCCGGCGTGGGCCTGCGCGCTGAGCGAGATGATGTCGGCGAGCTCGGCGATCGCCTCCATGTCGCCGACCGCCGCCAGCCGCGCAAGGCCGAGCGCGTACAGGCGATCGCCGGCGAGCAGGCGCAGGTCCTCGTCGTCGATCAGCAGCGCACGCGGTTGGGTGTAGTGCAGCCGGTAGCCCTCGTCGACCGCCGCGACGGCGATCTCGACGTCTGCGCGATGCGCAGACGAGCGCGGGCCCGCGGAGGCGACGAGCGCGTGCTCGGGCCGCTCGCCGGAGACCGGGACCGGCCCGTCGCCGAGCGACGAGCTCAGCGGCGTGCCGGAGGCGCGCACAGCTTCGCGCAGGCGCTGCACCACTCCGGCCGCGTCATCGCCGACCTCGGACTCGGGCGGCGCGCTCACGCGGCGATCTCCGCAAACGCCGCGGTCGCGGCCGCGACGGTCAACGCGACGTGGTCGGGCGTGTGGGCGAGCGACGGAAACCAGGCCTCGAACTGCGAGGCCGGCGCGTAGACCCCGCGCGCCAGCAGGCCGCGACACCAGGCCGCGTAGGCGTCGAGGTCGCACGCCTTGGCGCCCTCGTAGTCGCGCACCGGATCGGAGCTGAAGAAGACCGTCAGCAGGCCCGGCGCGGTGGCGATCTGCACGTCCTCGTAGCCGGCCGTCTCGGCGGCGCCGGCGAGGCCCTCGGCGAGCGCGGTCGTCGTCGCCGCGAGCTTGAGGTACGGCGCTTCGCCGTCGAGCAGCGCCAGCGACGCGAGGCCGGCGGCGACCGCGAGCGGGTTGCCCGACAGCGTCCCGGCCTGGTAGACGTCGCCCGCCGGCGCGACGCGGCGCATGAGCTCGCGGGCGCCGCCGTAGGCCGCGGCGGGCAGGCCGCCGCCGATGACCTTGCCCATGACCGTGAGGTCCGGGGTCACGCCGGCCAAGCCCTGGGCGCCGCCGAGCCCGACGCGGAAGCCCGAGATGACCTCGTCGAAGATCAGCAGGGCGCCGTTCTCGTCGGCGCGCCGGCGCAGCAGCATGAGGACGTCGTCCGCCGGCAGCACGAGCCCCATGTTGGCCGGGAAGGGCTCGGCGAGGATCGCGGCGAACTCGTGCGCGGCGAGCGCCTCGCCGAGCGCGGCGGGATCGTTCCAGGGAATGACGATCGTGCTCGCGGCGACCTCCGCCGGCACGCCGGGCGACGCCGGGATGCCCTGCGTGGCGAGGCCGCTGCCGGCGTCGGCGAGCAGGCCGTCGACGTGCCCGTGATAGGCGCCGGCGAACTTCAGCAGCTTCGTGCGCCCCGTCGCGGCGCGCGCGAGGCGGATCGCGCTCATCGACGCCTCGGTGCCCGAGGAGGTCATGCGCAGCATCTGCACGCCGGGCATGCGCCGGCAGACCTCCTCGGCGAGATCGACCTCGGCCACCGTCGGCGCGCCGAACGTCGTGCCCCGCTGCGCGGCGTCGCAGACCGCCGCGATGATCTGCGGGTGCGCGTGGCCGTGCATCAGCGGGCCCCACGAGCAGACCCAGTCGACGTAGCGGTTGTGGTCGACGTCGATCAGCTCGGCGCCCTCGGCGCGGTCGACGAAGATCGGGTCGCGCCCGATCGAGCGCATCGCGCGGACGGGAGAGTTCACCCCGCCGGGCAGGTAGGCCAGCGCGCGGGCGTAGTGCTCGGCCGAGCGCGTGTCGGTCAGGGATGCGGTCATCGACGCGGTCGGCGCCTCAAGTTGCGCCGTGCTCGCGTTCCCAGCTCTTGAAGTCGTCGGTGAAATACAGCAGGCGGATCTTCTTGAACTCGGTCGAGGAGTAGAGCGTCGCACGCTCCGTGATGGCAAACTCGCCGGCGATCGCGTCGAGGATCGCGTCGCACTCCTCCTTGGAGCGGCCGTGGGCCATCGTGAAGACCGAGTACGGCCAGTCCTCATACGTCGGGCGCTGGTAGCAGTGCGAGATGCCGCGATAGGACGCCATCCGCGGGCCGAACTCGGCGATCTTGTCCTCGGGCACCTTCCAGACGCCCATGCCGTTGGCCGAGAAGCCTGCGCGCCGGTGGTAAAGGATCGCCGCGACGCGGCGCAGGATCCCGCGCTCCTTCATGCCCTCGAGGTGCTCGAGCAACTCGTCGACGCTCATGCCGAGCGCGGCGGCGGCGGCGACGTACGGCTCGGAGACGACCGGCAGGTCGCCCTGCGTCGCGCGGATGACGTCGCGGTCGCGCTCGTCGTAGGCGACGCCCTCGAGCTCGACGGGCGCCTGCGCGACGCCCTCCGTCGACAGCGACTTCGTGTCGCCGTCCATCTCGAGCTCCATGCGGATCTTGAACAGCTTGAGCGTCGGCAGCTGGCGGATCGACGTCGCGCCGGTGAGCTCCTGCATGAGGTCCAGCGTGCCCTGCAGCCCGAGCTTGGAGTCGCCCTCGACGGCGAGCGTGAACCACATGTTGAACTCGTGGTTTCGCAGGTAGTTGTGGCTCACGCCGGGGTGCGAGTTGATGATCTTCGCGGCGCGCCAGGGGTGCTCGGGATCGACCTTGGCGGCGACGAGCATCGACCCGTAGCCGAGCGCGCGCGTGTCGTAGATCGGCGTGACCTGGCGGATGATGCGCTCGTCGAGCAGGCGCTGGACGCGCGCCAGAACCTCGTCCTCGCCGATGCCCGCCTCGCCGGCGACGGCGGCGTAGGGCTTCGGAACGATCGGAAAGCTGCCCTGCATGAGGTTCAGCAGGCGGCGGTCGACGTCGTCCATGTCGACGGCGGCGCCGCCCTTGCGGGAGCGGATCTTCGCAGTGGCCGTCGGTGCGGCCCGGGTCACGTCTGAAGCCACAGGGCTGCGTCCTTCGCGTGGTAGCTGATGATGATGTCGGCGCCGGCGCGGCGGATGGAGGTCAGCGTCTCCAGCACCACCGTGCGCTCGTCGAGCGCGCCGGCGGCGGCGCCCGCCTTCACCATCGCATATTCGCCGCTGACGTTGTAGGCGGCAACCGGCAGACGCGTGGCGTCCTTGACGCGGCGGATGATGTCCAGGTAGGCGAGCGCCGGCTTGACCATCACGACGTCGGCGCCCTCGCCGACGTCCAGCAGCGCCTCGCGCACCGCCTCGTCGCCGTTGGCTGGATCCATCTGATAGGCGCGCCGGTCGCCGAAGGCCGGTGTCGACCCGGCGGCCTCGCGGAAGGGGCCGTAGAAGGCGGATGCGAACTTCGCGCTGTAGGCGACGATCGGCACGTCGCTGAAGCCTTCCTCGTCGAGGGCGGCGCGGACGGCCCCGATGCGCCCGTCCATCATGTCGCTCGGCGCGACGATGTCCGCGCCGGCGCGGGCGTGCGAGACGGCCGTGCGCGCGATCAGCTCGACGCTCGAGTCGTTGACGACGGCGCCGCCGGCGTCGATCAGGCCGCAGTGGCCGTGATCGGTGTACTCGCACAGGCAGACGTCGGTCATGACGAGCAGCTCGGGGTGCGCCTCCTTGATCGCGCGTGTCGCAAGCTGCACGATGCCCTCGTCGTCGTAGGCGCCGGTGCCCTCGGCGTCCTTGCGGTCGGGGATCCCGAACAGCAGCACCGCCGGCAGGTCGAGCGCCTGCGCGGCACCGGCCTCCTCGACGGCGGCCGAGATGCTCAACCGGTCGACGCCGGGCAGCGCCGAGATCGGCTGGCGCGGGGCGTCGGAGCCGCTCTGCACGAACAGCGGCAGGACGAGGTCCGAGGCGCTCAGCCGCGTCTCGCGCACGAGCTCGCGCAGGACCGGCGTGGAGCGCAGCCTGCGCAGTCGCGTGGCGGGAAACGACATCCCGTCAAGGGTACCCAGGCGCGTTGGCCGGCCCGGGCGCTACTCCGCGGTGATCGCGGGCTTGCACTCGGCCTGGCGGCGCTTCTGGGACTCGATGTAGGACTCCGAGCGGAAGTGCAGCACCGGGTCGTCGGAGAGCTCGATCCCGGCCGGCTGCTTGGTCGGGTCGAACATCGAGCGGTCGATCAGCTCTTGGTCTGGGTGCAGGCGGTCGATCGTCAGGCGCCCCGCCGTGACCTGCGGACGCGTCTCGGGCCAATGCTTGGTCATGTCGTCCGTAGGGTCGCCGGGCTCGCCCATCTGCAGGATGAGATCCCAGGCCACGGGCTCCTCCTCGACACGAAGCTTGATCTCGGAGACGAGATATTGCGCAGGCAGGAGCTTGTCGTCGGCGCGGGAGATGACCTGTTCGCCGGCGACGGGCTTCCAGTGGTAGCGGAAGGGCCTGCGCGTGCCGTCGGCGTCGACAAGAAAGTAGGCGTGCAGCCCGTTGAAGCGCGTCGTGCCGAAGCTCTTCGTCGCCTTCGCGGCGATGATCGCCTTGAAGCCGGGCAGCAGGTGCGGATGCGTCGCGAGGTACGCCACGATGCGCAGCGGGTTGGGCAGCCCCGCCGGCAGGCCCTTCTTCTGGGCGCCCGCCAGGCCGGTGAAGTCCTGCGGCTTGCGGGCCGGAAAGTCGGTCAGGCTCAGCGCCGCGAACTCGGCGCTGTCGCCGGACGGCAGCGCGAAGCGCACCGCCATCCCCAGCACGGCGCCCCGCTTGGGCCCGGACTTGTCGGGGGAGTAGGGGCTGCCGGCGCCGTTGGAGAGGCGCACGACGACCGCGATCGCTTCGCCCCGCAGATGCTCGGCGGTGCTCAGCGCGGCGACCTCGGCGCTGGCGGAGAAGGTCCCCTCGAACGCGACGCCGCGCGCGTGGGCGCGCCGAAAGCCCGGCACGTAGCCGATGTTGCGCTCCATGTTGTTCAGCGTGCGCTCGACGCGCTCGGGCCCACCCAGGCTCTTGGGGTCCTGACTCACAACAGATCCTCTCGCGGTCGCTGGTCGAGCGTCGCGCGAGAGCGTCCCACGCGCGCGCTCGGCTGTCCAACGGCGCGCCGGCGCGCCTCATACCGGTGGTCGTCAACCTCGACCTGCCGGAGGTGGAGAGCGAGCCGCAGGCGGTCCGGTGGGTGGACGACCTGCATCGCGAGGCCTGACCCTGCCTGCCTCGGGTTCTGAGTCGGACGCGATCGCGGGCTGTGGCTCGGGTTCCGGGTCCGGCGCGGGCTCGGATGGCTTCGGCTCGGGCTCGAGCAGGCGGTCGCGGTCGCCCGCCTGCTCGGCGGGATCGATCGCGCCGGCCGGCGTGGCGACGAGGATCGCCGGGCCGCTGCCCCAGGGCTCGAAGACGAGGTGACGGCGCAGGTAGACGACCGTCTCGCGCAGCATCGCCGCGATCGGCAGCGCGACGAGCGCGCCGACGAAGCCGTACAGCTCGCCGCCGAGCAGCAGCGCGAGGATCACCAGCAGCGGGTTCAGGCGCAGCGAGCGCCCGAAGATGTTCGGCGCGACGACGTGGCCCTCGAGCTGCTGCAGGGCGAGAAACAGCAGCGCCACCCAGACCGCCGTCAGCGGGTCCTGCACGAGCGCGACGATGATCGGCGGCAGCGCGCCGAGCAGCGGGCCGACGTACGGGATCAGCTCCATGAGCCCGAAGAAGAGGCCGAACGCGAAGGCGTACGTGCGGCCGTCGGGAAAGATCCCGAGCACGCCGAACAGCCACAGCGCGGCGCCGGCGCTCGTGCCCATGATGAGGCTGAACAGCAGCTGTCCGCGCACGTAGCCGAACACCGCGTGCTGGATGCGCGTCGGGAAGTCATCCTGCGGCGTGCCATCGCCGGGCGGCATGAGCTTGCGCACCAGCGTCCCGATGCCCGGCCCGTAGATCAGCATGTAGATCGACAGAACGACGATGAGGATCATGTAGAAGGACAGCTCGACGAACTTGCGCAGCAGCTCGCCGGTGACCGCCACGATCTCCCCGGAGCCCTCGACGACGAAGTCCTGCAGCGACACCAGTGCGCTCTCGTTCTCCTGCTTGATCTTGACGTTGACGCCCTTGTCGTCGAAGAAGGCCTGCACGTCGTCGAGCGAGCGGTCGGCGTCCTCGACGAGCTGCGGAACGTCGTTGGCGAACGACGTCGCCTGATCGGAGATCGGTCCCGCCAGCAGGAAGCCGGCGAACGGCAGCGCGGTGAAGAAGACGGCGTAGACGGCGATCACCGCGAGCGTGCGCGGCAGCCGCGCGCGCTCGACGAGGCTCACGAGCGGGTTGAGGATCAGCGCGATGACGGCGGCGACGATGAACAGCAGCAGCACCGTCCCGGCGGCCTGCGCGAGCGCGTACAGCGCGAGCAGCCCGAGCGGCAGCAGGACGAGCTGGACCCATCGCGCGACGACGACCGGCGCGGCCCGCCGGGGGGCGTCCGGCTCAGGCGTGTCGGCCCCGTCAGCCATCCCACGTCAGAGTATGCGCCGTGCCCGACGCCTGCGCGACCATCTTCTTCATCGGCGACGTCGTCGGATCGCTGGGCAAGCACACGTTGCTCGGCCTGCTGCCGGCGCTGCGCGAGCGCGCCCTCGGCGCCGGCGACGGCCCGCTGTTCGTCGTCGTCAACGGCGAGAACGCGGCGGGCGGTCTCGGCATCACGCCGAAGATCGCCGACGAGCTGTTTCGCGCCGGCGTCGACGTCATCACGCTCGGAAACCATGCCTATCACCGGCGCGAGATCTATCCGTACCTCGATGCGACGCCTGCGATCCTGCGGCCGTACAACTACCTGCGCAACCAGCCCGGACATGGCGTCTGCGTCGTCGAGCGCGACGGCGTGCGGCTCGGCGTCGTGAACCTCAGCGGCAACCTCTTTCTGCGCGCGGGGCGCCCGGCGTTCACGGAGATCGACGTCGCGCTCGGCGAGCTCGACGGCCGCGCCGACCACGTGCTCGTCGACTTCCACGCCGAGGCCACGAGCGAGAAGGTCGCGCTCGGCTGGCATCTCGACGGCCGCGTGAGCGCCGTCGTCGGCACCCACACCCACGTCCCGACCGCCGACGCGCGCGTCCTGCCGGGCGGCACCGCCTACATCACCGACGTCGGCATGACCGGTCCCCGAGGCGGGGTCATCGGCGTCGTCAAGGAGCAGTCGATCCGCGGCTTCGTGACGCACATGCACGAGCGCTACGAGACCGCCGACGAGGACCCCTGGCTGATGGGCGTGATCGTGCGCTGCTCGCAACCGCTGCGCGCGGACACGATCGAGCAGGTGCTGCTGCCGGCGGCGTGACAGGGCTGCTCAGGGGGGTGGCCGAGCGCCGTCCAGCGGGCGGCTCATCGCCACGCCGAACCAGCCGCGACCGGCCCCGGCGACTCTGAATCCGGTCCGCGTATAGAGGTGCGCGGCGGGATTGCGGATGTGGACGTTGAGCGTCAACGCATTGAAGCTCTTGGCCGCTTCTGCGACCAGGGCGTCCACGAAGGCCCGGCCGATGCCCTGGCGTCGCTCGCTCTCCAGGGCCGCCATGACCAGCTCGGGCAGCGGCTCTCCGGTGCCGTCTCGCAGCAGCGGCGGTTCGTGAACGTGCCACCAGGCGGCGCCCACCGGCCTGCTGCCGTCATCCGTGGCGATCACGGCGGCGTTGCGCCCTGGCAGCACGGCGACGACATCGGGGGCGTCCGCGCGCGGAAGCGGCCGGTCTTCGAGCGTGCATGCGAGGCGCGCCATCTCGACCAGGAAAGCCCGGTCCTGCGATGTGGCGAGGCGCAGCTGCATCAGGTTCGCGGCGTGCGCAGCAGTTCGAGCACGAGCGCCCCCAGCGCCGCCAACAGCAGCACGTTGCGGGCGGCGACGATCCAGATCACCGTCTGATCTTTGTTGATGAGGTCGAAGTAGCGGCTGGGAAACTCGACGTGCGTCAGCACGATCGCTGTGGCGACCAGCAGCGCGACCACGCGCCGGCGCCACGCCCACGCGAGCGCGGCGAACGGGGCCAGCCAGATGACGTACTGCGGCGAGAACACCTTGCCGAGCGTCACGAACGCCAGCAGCACGGCGAAGCCGCACAGGACGAGATGGCGGGCGTCGCGAGCGCGGGCCGCGAGCGCCACGACGCCGGCGAGCACGAGCACGAGCAGGACCGAGAAGAGCCGCTCGATCGTGTCGGCGTGCCCGCCGTCGAGGCCGTTTGACTTGTAGCGATCGGGACGCACGTTCGTGCCCGTCACGTCGCTGCCGCCGAGCGCGAACAGCACGCTCGCCGGCGTCGACTCGATCTGCACCGGCCGGTCAAGGTGAAACGTGAACGACTCGAGGTAGCCGCTGCCCGAGCCCGCGTCGAGCACGACGAACGGCAGCGAGATCGCGAGCACGACTCCCGTGAAGATCGCCCCGCCGCGCAGTGCCGCGCGATGCTGTCCGCGACCCAGCAGCCACACGAGCGCCACGACCGCGAGCAGCCCCGGAAAGAGCTTGGTCATCGTCCCGAGGCCGAGCAGCGCGAAGCCGAGCTCGGGCTTGTTGCGGGCGAGCGCGAGCAGCCCCGCGAGCGCGAGCGCGATCGGCATGGCGTCGAAGTGCGTGCGCAGCGATGCGCCGATGACGACCGGCGCGAGCGCGAGCAGCCACGCCACGGTGACGACCTCGCGCCCGTGGACGCCTCGCTCGCCCGCGGCGCCGGCCAGCCGCGCGGCGAGCAGCTGACCGGCGAGCGCGCAGCCCGCCATCAGCACCGCGAAGCTCACGGCGTACGTCGCCTCGGCGGTCCCCGGCAGCCCCGCGAGCCCCAGCGGCAAGGCCGCCAGCGGCGGGTACTCGAAGTCGAAGTCGAGGTAGGGCAGCGCGCCGCCGGTGAGCAGGTCGGCGTACGTGCGGTAGACGTAGAGGTCGTTGACCGTCGTGTCGGAGAACGGCCCGACGGTCGTGGCGACGGCCCACAGCAGCGCCAGCGTCGCGCCGGCGAGGACGAGGTGTAGCCGCTCGCTCACCCCCGCAGCGCCACCCGCACGGGCGGGCCCATGCGCCCCAGCAGCGCGATCATCACGAGCGGGAAGAACCACGGGATGTAGAGGTAGAACCAGTGCGTCACGCCGAGCTGCAGCGCGATCAGGATCGCCGCGCTGAGCGCCGCCAGGCCGACGAGGTCGGCGCGCCGCGGCACGAGCGCGAGCAGCAGCGCGCCGCCCACGGCGCAGATCTGCACGACGAGCTGCACGCGGTCGATCCACTCACCCTCGTACAGCCCCCAGACCGAGAACGGCGACCCGCGCTGGGCCTGAAAGGCGATCGACGCATCCCAGAAGCTGCGCAGGCTGTTGTTCGCCAGCACCGGCACGAACGCCAGCGCGGCTGCGACGGCGAAGCCGGTCGCGAACAGGACGAGCGCGCGCCGGCTCGGCAACCGCCGCCCCGGCTCTGAGCCGTGGGTCGCGAACAGCGGCGCGAGCACGAGCGGCGCGAACTTCGTCAGCCCCGCCAGCGCGACCATCGCGCCGCGCGCCAACGGCCGTCCGATCAGCAACAGCGCCCCGAGCACGAGCACGGCGACGAGCGCGTCGTTGGAGTTCGTCATCGACGCATAGAGCGTGAACGGGAACGTCACCCAGGCGTACGCCAGGACGATGCCGAGATCGGGGCCGCGCACGCGCCGCCCGATCAGAAAGCACAGGGCGCACGCGAGCAGGTCGAAGGCGATCGCGGCGGCGTGCGCCGCCGGCAGGTCGTCCCAGCGCCCGCTCCACGGCAGCGCCTGCTCGAAGGGCACGTAGGCGGCGTAGACGGCCGGGCCGTAGGTGTCGCCGTTGGAGTTGTCGCGCGGAAACGCGCCGTACAGCGCGCGGCCGTCGGCGAAGCGGTCGGCGCCGATCACGCCGGCATAGCCGACATCGACGACGTTCGAGCGCGTGACGTTCAGCGCCACGCGAAAGCCGAGTAGAAAGACGACGGCGATCGCCAGCCAGCCCATCGGCACCAGCAGCTCGAGGGGGCGGCAGGCCTGGCGCTCGGCGTCCGCGCCGCGCAGGCCGATCCACAGCATCCGGCCCAGGAGGTAGAGCAGGGGCGGGTAGACGAGCGGCACCGACCAGCCGATCTCGGCCGCGTTGAAGCACGCCAGCGAGATCGAGAAGGCGCTCAGTACGAGCAGGTCGAGGTGCAGCATGCTGCGCGGCCGCCGCGGGCTGAGAAATGGCACCACGAACAGCACGGCGAGCGGGATCCAGACGATCGGCGAGTTCACGATCCGGCCGAACGCCCCCGGGTAGCCGCGGGCCATCGTCCACGCGACCTTGTAGCCGGTGTAGGCCTCCAGCACCTCGCCGCTGCGGTCGTCGACGATCACCTGCGCGATCTCCCGGCGCTGCTCGCCGGGCAGCAGCTCGGCGTAGTAGGAGACCTGCCAGCGTCCCGGCGGCTTGGGGATGACCTCGCGCGTCGAGCGCGGATGGCGCCGGCGCTCGCGGCGCACGTCCGGCAGCGCATCGGCGATCGCTTGCGCCTGCTCGGTCGTCAGGCGCCGCGCGGCGGCGAACAGGTCGCCGCCCGGAGCGCGCGTGATCGCGCCGGACGTGGGCGCCGATCGCGGCGTCGTCGCAGGCGGCGGGGCAGCCGCCACCTTCGATGAGGACCCGGAGCCCGCGCCGGGGACCGACTGCGCGCTGGACGGCGGCGCCGCGATCACCAGCATCAGCATCGCGGCGCAGCACGCCGCGCGCCTCACGTCCGGAAGCTCCAGAGCTTGTTGCCGATGAAGTTCAGCGGCGTGGCGGCCGCGATCGAGAGCGCCTGCGCGGGCACCTTCGCCACCCCGCCGAACTCGACGAGCACGAACAGCAGCAGGACGTTGAAGCCGAACGCGACGAGCGACACGACCAGAAAGCGCGCGGCCTGAAAGCCGGCGTGTCCGCAGCCGGCGCCAAACGTCCAGCCGCGGTTCCAGAGGAAGTTGTTGGCCAGCGCGACGATGAACGCCATCACGGCCGCGAGGCCATAGGGCAGGCCGGCACCATGCACGGCCGCCGTGAAGATCGCGAGGTTGACGGCGTAGCCGCTCGCGCCGACCGCGCCGAAGCGCAGCAGCTGCAGCCAGTTCGAGCGCTGGCGCAGGGCGAGGCCCACGCGCGGGCGCCCGCGCTCCTCGGGCGCAGGCTCGGGGTCCTCATCGAAGCTGGCGACCGCCATCACGTAGGCCTCGTCGGTCATCGCTGCCAACAGTAACCCGCTACAGGGCGCCGAAGTGCGCCAGCACCATCGGTGCGACATCGCCCAGCGACCACGGCCCGTGCTCGCGCTCCCGCGGGCAGTTCACGCCGCAGAACAGCAGCGCGCCGAGCGAGTCGACGCGGTGCAGCGAGCCGTGGCTGCCGCCGCGGACGTGGGCGCGATTGCCCCAGTCGGGAAACTCGTAGGCCGGCTCGGCCGACAGCAGCACGTCGCCCGACGTCTCGCAGGTCAGCGCCGACCACACGCGTCGCAGCGCGTCGGGGTAGTGCTCGGAGGCGAAGACGCCGTCCTCGATGACCGCGACGAGCGCGTCGAGCTCGCCGTCGACCTCCCAGCTCAGTCCTCGCTCGTCTGCCACCGGCGACGGCCCGTCCGCGGCAGGGGCGAACGACAGCTCGCCGCGCTCCCCGGCAACGTGCGCGCGGCCGTCCTGGCTACGCCACATCACGAGGTCCACGCCCTCGATCTCCCTGGCGGTGGCGACGATCTTCGGCAGCGCGCCGTCGCGCGAGGCGGCCTCGAGCAGCAGGTAGATCATCGCGGAGCGCTGCGCGGGGCACAGCGCGATCTCGGCCGAGCGCTGGTTGGCGCCCGACGGCTGCAGCACCTTCCAGTCCGAGTAGGGCCCCGTGAAGTCGATCACGCGCTCGATGTGCGAGTGCGAATGGTCGGCCATGACGATCATCGCGTGCTCGTCGAGAAACGCGTCGGCGCCGCCGCCGGCCTCCATCACGTGCCACAGCTCGGCGTCGGCCGCCGCGATCGACGCGATCTGCGCGTGCGGGCCGTTCTTGTGGGAGTGGGCGTCGTTGTCGGGCAGCGACAGCAGCAGAAAGTCGAACAGGTCGTGCTCGACGAGGTGGCTGCCGACGCAGCCGGCGTGCTGGTCGCGCATCCCCGGGATTCCCATCCGCGACCAGCAGCCGGTCTTGCGGCTGGCGAAGATGTCGGCGTAGAAGAGCTCCTGCGGGCCCATCACCGAGCGCTTCTGAAAGAGCTGCGACGCGACGCGGGTGAGCGCGAAGTCGCGCGACACCTCGTGTGGATGGCGCCCGCGGAAGATCAGGTAGGACGTGCAGGCGGTGCGCACGCCCGCGTCGTCGAGCGTCTCGAAGATCGTCGGCGTGTCGGGGGACAGGTGGTGCTCGTTCATGTTGAAGATCGTGTCGACGAGCTGCCCCGTGAGGCCGAAGCGGCGCGATGCCTGAAACGACGAGCCGTACTCGACGTAGCGCTCCTCGGCGCGCGAGTACCAGTTCATCGACGGGATCCGGTGCTCGTCCTGCATGCGCCCGGTCGCGATCACCCCGGCGCACACCGGGGTCACTGAGGGAAACGCGGCGCAGCAGGCATCGACGTACGTGCCGCGGTCGCGGATCGCCTTCAGCGCCGGGGCGTTGCCGGCGGCGATCGCGCGCTCGAGCATCGTCGGCTTCATCCCGTCGATGACGGTGAGGACGAGCTTGGGCGGGGTCATCACCGCAGGATGCGCAGGCCGGCGTACTTCTCGCCTTCGCGGCGTGTGCCTCGTCGCAGCAGAAACGCGAAGAAGCCGAGCGCGACGGCGGAGATCGGCGCGGCGACGACGGCCAGCGCGGCGAGCAGCACGGCCGTGCCCTCGAGGTAGACCGGCAGCGCCCCGCGCGCCTCGTCGTCCAGGCGGGCGCGCACGCGTGTGACGAGCGACAGCGTCGCGGCGCCCGCCAGCGCGGCGCAGGCGGCGCCGCCGAGCAGGCCCGGCCACCACTCGTAGCCGTGGTCGGCGAGCGTCCCGGCGAACAGCAGCGCCCCGAGCCCGATGCCGATCCCCGACAGTGCCGAGTCGAGCACCTGCTCGCGTACGCCACGGCGCTGCAGGACGACCGCCACGATCAGCGCGAGCAGGACGGCGAGCAGCCAGCCCGGCTGCTCGAGGAAGGAGAACGGCGTCCCCTCGTAGTCGATGCCGACATCCGCGGTCGCCAGCGCACCCGCCACGAGCGCGGGCAGAAACGGGCGAATGCCCGCCGCGCCGGCCAGACCGGCGCCCTGGAGAATGTCGATCAGCAGTCGCAAAGCGTCCGGTAGCGTGGGGCGCATGACGATAGACGACAGGGACTCCCGGCCCCCTGGCGAACCTCGACGGATGACGGCTTCGCGCCCGGGGTCCGCATCGAAGGCGACGCGCCGCACGTCGCGCGACCTCGAGCGCTATGCCGGGCTGTTCGCCGCGCGCACGAAGGTCATGCGCTCGTCGGCGATGCGCGACCTGATGGCGCTGACCGAGCGCCGCGACATCATCTCGCTCGCCGGCGGCCTGCCCGACACGGCATCCTTTCCGGCCGAGTCGTTCGCCGCGATCATGAGCCGCGTCGCCGTCGACTCGTGCGCGCGCTCGCTGCAGTACGGCCCGACCGAGGGGCTGACCGTCCTGAAGGCCTGCATCGCCGAGGTCATGGCCGAGGAGGGCACGCAGATCGACGCGGAGGAGGTGCTCGTCACGACCGGCGGCCAGCAGGTCATCGACCTCGTCTGCAAGACGCTGATCGATCCCGGCGACGTGATCATCGCCGAGGCGCCGACCTATCCCGGCGCCGTGCCGACGTTCTGCTCCTACCAGGCCGAGGTCATCCAGATCGACGGCGACGGCGACGGCATGCGCATCGACGAGCTCGAGGCGACGCTCGACCGCCTGCAGTCCGAGGGCCGGCGGCCGAAGTTCATCTACACCGTGCCGACCTTCCAGAACCCGTCGGGCACGACGATGTCGCTGCCGCGCCGCCGGCGCCTCGTCGAGGTCATCCGCGAGCGCGAGCTGCTCGTGCTCGAGGACAACCCCTACGGCCTGCTGCGCTACGAGGGCGATCCGCTGCCGACGCTCTACTCGCTGGACGGCGGCGAGTTCGTCATCTACCTCGGCACGTTCTCGAAGATCCTGTCGCCCGGCGTGCGCCTGGGCTGGAGCGTCGGCCCGCGGCCGGTGCTCGAGAAGATGAACGTCGGCAAGCAGGC
>Ga0136633_1001333_pt1 | contig 18297 bp, 17 predicted proteins | sample AntDrymeUQ832206_2_FD_105494 | JGI IMG/M metagenome (GOLD analysis project Ga0136633, IMG submission 105494) | Polar desert sand microbial communities from Dry Valleys, Antarctica - metaG UQ83 (22.06) | ecosystem: Environmental > Terrestrial > Soil > Desert | place: Antarctica: Dry Valley...
AACAAAGAATGATGCTGGCGAGTCGATTCCGGTTCTTCTTCCCCCGGAAACCGTTATTCAACTTCAGGCGCGCTTCAATGTGACTGACGTAGCCACCGTTCTTGATTTGTCAACCAAAACTGGTGAAATCGAATTGACGGGCGATGCGGGCAATTTTGTAGTCACTATGTCGAGTGATCAGACTAGCAATCTGAAGTGGCGCAGACCTCGTGCGCGCTACCAGTGCGAAGTACACCTCCCTGATGGTGAGGACATTCGTGTTCTCGAAGGCATTCTATCGCTCGACCCGGAAGTGGTTCGATGAGTCTTGAAGCAACTGTGATTGTCGAGTCGCCAAGGGAAATCGCTGTGATCGTCGAACCACCAAGGGAAATCACAGTGATTGTCGAATCACTAAGGGAAAACCCTGTGCTCGTCGAATCACAAAGGGAAATTACTGTGGTTGTCGAGTCGCCAAGGGAACTCGTTGTCGAGGTATCGCCTGTTGGCGCCCGCGGTCTTAAGGGCGATCAAGGTCTTATCGGTCAGACGGGACTCCAAGGGGTCCAAGGGCCCAAAGGTTCAGACGGAACGAGTGTGGTGTACCCTCAGGGTTCAGGCATAAAACGGTACTACGGAGAGGGCCCCCCAGGAACGATCATCGGCTCCAGTCCGGGCGATGAGTACCTCGATACCGCCACTGGTAATTTATACATTCTTCAGTAAGGAGCCACAATGGGTTGGGCAGTAGCAGCAAACATTAAAGGACCGACAGGATCGACCGGACCAACCGGATCGACCGGGCCTACAGGTGCTGCAGGTGCGGTTGGGCCCGCAGGCCTAACGTGGCGTGGGGCGTGGAACACCACTAACACCTATGCCATCAACGACAGTGTTGTTTGGGGCGGGTCTTCGTACTACGCAACGGTTGCGAAGGCGGCTGGTCTCGCCCCGCCAACCGGCACCTCAGCTGACCCCGGAGCTGATGATACGGCGGTAAATTCCGGATGGGCGCTGCTGGCCATCCAGGGGGCCACGGGACTCACGGGCCCTACGGGAGCACAAGGAGCGACCGGAGCAGCGGGAGCAACAGGCGCAACCGGACCGCAGGGAATCCAGGGTACGCAGGGTCCTACAGGCAACACCGGTGCAGCTGGCGCTACTGGCCCGCAGGGTGCAGCTGGCGCAACGGGAGCTACCGGCCCTACGGGAACGACGGGAGTACGCGGTAGCCAGTGGTTCGTAGGATCTGGAGCGCCTGGTACGATTTCTGGCGCTTTGCCTGGTGACAAATACCTGGATTCTGTGACCGGCGACGTATTCTCCCTGACTTAGACTATGCCCTGGAGCAATACAGCAAACATCAAAGGTGCTACGGGTGCTGCTGGACCGACAGGCACTCAAGGTATTCAAGGCGCAACGGGTCCCACCGGGGCAGTTGGTCCGGCAGGACTTACGTGGCGGGCAACATGGGCGGCAGCATCTGCCTATGCAGTAAACGATGCAGTCAACTATCTGGGGTCTAGTTATCGACGAAAAGTAGCGGGTACGACGGCTACGGCTCCGGGGTCAGACAGCCCCAACTGGGAAGTTATTTCGCTAAAGGGTGATACGGGAGCTACGGGAGCAACGGGCCCGAACCACCCGCTTGTTAGTTCGTTACCTGCTTCTCCGGCGAACGGGCAGGAGGTCTACTTCCAGACGGCTGCGATGCAAACTGCTGGCGTGATGTGGCACCTGCGTTATCGCAGCTTGAACGTAGATGGGACCGCTAATACGAGCGCCTACAAATGGGAGTATGTGGGTGGGGCGCCGCTGGTGGGTCGCCCTGGAGCAGTCTATAATACTAGCTCGATCACTTACGTAGACGTAGGGGCCACCGTGACAGTGCCCTTGGCTGGTGACTACCAGGCTCGTCAGAGTGGTCGTGGTGGTACGCAGGCGATGGGACAAAGGATGTATACGCGAGTGGCGGCTTCTAACGGGGCGGTCGCTAACAACCCTGAGCTGGTTCTGATTGGCTCAACAAATACGAGTAACGATGCGACCGATAAGAACTTGGCCAGTGATTACGAGATCACCGGCATAGCTGCGGGCGGGACGCTCCGCTTCCAGGCGAGGGTTGACAGCGGCAGTATCTATGTGGTGCACCCCGCCCTTATTGTTTTGCCAATGAGAGTCGGATAAGCAGAGCCTATCTAAAGCACGAACAAGGAGGCAGTCGAATGATCCCACATCTTCGCGGCGCAGTGGTAGTAGATGTACCAAGATCGGAGGTTGCAGAGTCAATCGAAGCGCTCGAGCCGATTGCCCTCTACCGCAAGGATGGCAGCTCTTTGGCTAACGTAACGTCTGGTCCCGCTGGTCCCGCTGGTCCCGTTGGTCCCGCCGGCACCGCAGGAGCAGCAGGCGCAACAGGTCCCGCCGGTCCAGCAGGCGCAGCCGGTAGTGGACCCCCGCCTCCCACATTTCATTTCGAAACGTTTGCAGATGTAGCACAGATGGAAATAACCGGTACTGGTTATGCTCTCTCAGGAGGACGCGCGGTCTCTGCTGTTGGAACCAGAGCACGACTTCTCGCTCTAGGCAAGTCGCTTGTGAACAGTCGAATCATTGCAAAAGGCGTGACCGATAGCGCGGGTACTGCCGACTTTCGAGTCGTAATGAAACAACTCGCAAATGGAGACTGTGTCTTTGCCCGACGGACTGCGATCAACCTTGAGATCTGGAAGGCGGTTGGTGGGGTCAATACGAATCTCGTTAACGTTACAACAACGGGTATGGTTGCATCCAAGGTCTACTATATGGTGTGCGACGTTACAGACGATACAGCTACACTTATGATGCCGTTTATCGATCCATTTACGAGTCTGCCGGGCCCAGACCCGAAAGTTCCTACTGCTTCGGTAAGTCTTGCTGCTAGTGGCTTTGGTGCTGGGGTAAGTGGTAAGATCGGGATCGAGTTTGACACAAATGCGGTTTCGACCTGGGGCATCGACGAATACACGGCCTACAATCTCGCCGCATAATGAAATGTGGATAGCGTAAACAACCAACGAAACGGAGGGAACTAGATGGCAACGTCTTCTAAGGCGCTTATTCTGCCTGCAGACGGCTCAAAAGTCGCTCTTACAGGTTCGGCGTCCGGCGCGGTTGGCTCCTCGCTTGCGGTCGTCAACGCCGGAACCGGTTTGATCGAAGTCGGCGGCGATAATCTCGACGATACTAACGGGTTTCCTCTGGCGGCGGGATCGTCACTCGCTGTCGACCTTTCGGAAGATGAGAAGCTCTTTGCTCGGTCAGCCTCTGGAGCTGCGGGCAGTGTTCACGTTCTGAGGGCAGCCTGATGAGTATTCGACTGAGTGAAGTAGCTGTGGGTCCACCAGGTGCTCCCGGCGCAGCAGGTCCGGCAGGTGCAGCAGGTGCAGCAGGACTCAGCTGGAAGGGGCCTTATGAGTCAACTGCCGCTTATGCTGACCGCGACGCGGTCTCATATCTGGGATCGGCCTACGTCAACATCGGCACGAAGGCTGCAGGTGGTCCAGCGCCGGATGCAGTCTTACCTTCTGGAGTCATTCCGAGTCTTAGCAATGAGAATCACTCGCCGGGCTGGACGTTTCCGGCGGAGTACGACGTTGACGTGCGTGAATATCCGGTTGGCGTCAATGGCGGAACTACAATCGCAGCGGCAAGGTACTTCCGCATCGCGGGTACTGCAGGTACGGCATTAACCATCACCTGGACCGGTGGTCCGATTCAGCGTTGGGACTCAGCTGGTGCGATGATCGGTACACAACTAGCCACAACTGCTTCGCCGTTTGTTACGACGATTCCTGCGTCGGGACTGCTCTTCTTGGAGGTGGGAGCGAATGTTTCTAAGCTTCGGTTGACTGGAGCAGGAGTAACTCCTATCGTTGGCTATGGTAGCGGAGGTACTTGGCTGAAGCTCGCTACGAAAGGAGACGTTGGTACAGCTGGTGTCGCCGGTCCAGCTGGTGCGGCAGGTGCAGCAGGTGCAGCAGGCGCGACAGGACCGGCAGGACCGTCGGCGGCCGGAAGTCCGGATTGGAATCCTGCGATTGTCTACGCTGTGGATGCCGGCGTCACGCATCGCAAATCTCTGTTTGTTTCACGAAACGCGGTCGCGGCGAACGCGGCTCAGACGGGCAGCCTCATCGGTGCCCCAATCTCGGAGCAGCTCTATAGTGATCCGCTCTATGTCGAGCTCAAGAGCACGGATCCGGTTACAACGTCGGCCATTGCCGAGCTTGCTAGTAGGAAGATCAAGGTCTATAAGGTAGTTGTCGGTACGGCTGCGGCATTTCTCGGCGTACGTGTGGATGATGTTGACCGGGCATTCAAACCTCGAGTCGTGATCCTCGACGCAGCTGGTGCTTTGCTTGCTGCTGGCGGTGGTAACTCAGCGGGAGCCGGCGGCTTTGCCAGTTATCGGCCTGTGGGTGGCGTTCCGATAGGGACATACTATGTTGCGTTGACGTGGAGCGATGCCAGTACCGTGCCGACATATGGATCGTGTGCGCTTACGGTTACCGCAAGAGGGCAGACCGCGGCAGGTGTCGGCAACATAACAAACTTCCTTACGGCACCAGCGTGGGTAGGTAAGAGCCCGGATCTTGACTCAGCTAATTGGCGTCTTATCCTTGCTTCTCCAACACTCGAGAGGCAGCGGTTTATCGGTCTGGCACCAGATCCGGCCACGGACGAAGGCCCATTTGAGCATGTATTGACTCATGGCTCGGTGTGGAAGTTCCGTGGTCGCAATAACTCCGCGGGCAAATCGATGATAATCGAAGCGAACGTTCTGGTCCCCGAAGCGGCTATCAACGCCCAGGTTTTTTTGGATTTTCTCAATTATACTGCCGCGGGCGCGTGGCCAATTACTCCACAGGGCGCTGGCGCCGGCGGGGGCTTCAACGCCAACTCAAACTATAAGTTATGGGTTGGGTGCGGTGCGCTTATCGGAAACTACGTCTACGAGCTTGAGCCGGTGATGAAGGGGTTCGGTATCTAAACGAGAAAACGGTTTCGCCACTGACATCCCATGCGATCAAGAATGCTGAAAGCGCCTCAGAGTTCGCTTAACCATCTGCTGGCAGGAGCCAATGCCACCGCGTTGGGTAAGGGTATAGCAGGGAAGCCCGGGCTGCGGCTCAACAATTCCACCATTGGGTCGTTCAAGATCAAGGAGCTCACCGCCGTTTCTATTCCAACGGCACCGGATGCGTTCTAGTAGAAAAGATTGTAAAGGGCAGGCTTGAATAGGTATAGGCGAGAAAGGAGGTGGTGAAATGCTAGTAGAGCAGGAATTCGATACTCCCGGTGACGCCCTTGTTCACTATGGTAAAAAGGGTATGCGGTGGGGGCATCGCAGTGCAGTGAAGAGCGCTAGTACGGCGGTCAGTAACAAAACCCAGAGCGCCAAGCAAGGTGTACAGGGTGCCGCGTCTAGGACCGCGGGTGGTATCAGTAACAGCGCAAAAGGCGCCAAAGCAAAGACCACCGGGGCGGTCAACAATAAAGTCCAGGGGGCTAAAGCCGGCGCACAGGCGAGAGCTGATGCCAAGAAGCAGAAAATTGCTGACAAAGCGCAGAAGGTTGGTGAAAACCCAACTGTAAAGGGCGCTGGTCGTGAAGTAAAAGGCGTGGTGTGGGGCACACGTAAGGCCTACCTTGAGAAGACCCTAAAAGACGCCGAACGGGCGGGCAACATTGGTAAGGGTACTGCAGGTATTGATTCGAAAGTTATTGCTGCGAAAGATTTGATAGTTACCAAAAGGCAAGCACGGGTCGCCGAGAAAGTGTTTGCTAATCACGCAAAGCGAATGCAAGAAGGTAAGTTAAAAACGAGGGATGTTCTTCTCATGAGCGCTCGTCTTCGTAGGCGTGACCTTACCATCGGTATGGATCTCGCTGGTAAGAAGAATGACCGCGCCAAAAAGCGGGGGCGGGAGGTCAATTTCGACATTCCTAAAATTCAAAAGGCATAGTATGAAAGCTGAGCAAGAATTCGCTACGCCTGGAGACACTCTTGCCCACTTCGGTATCAGAGGTAGGTGCTAGGGTTCGACGCGATCAGCAGCTTCAACGATTCCAGTAGTCTATATTTTCATCAACCGCTTAAGAGGAGGTGATTCATGGCAACCGTAAAGGGTGCGCTTCAGCACGCCTGGGACGTCTTCACTTATCGCCCCGAGCTCGTCAAGCAGGCCCCCAACGCCGGTAGAGGTGGCGGGTATAGTAGCGGAAGCTTTGGCGGGGGACCTCCCGGGCGCTCTCGTTCAAACATCGGCGGCGAACGTACGATCATCTCCTCGATCTACACCCGAATTAGTATTGATGTCGCTACAATCAATATTAGGCATGTTCGACTTAATAAGTCTGGTCGTTACCAGTCTGATATGGTGTCAGAACTACAAGATCGAATGGGTGTTCAACCCAACAAAGACCAGGGGCCTGATCAGTTCTGGATTGACGTCATTCGAACTTTGTTTGATAAGGGCGTTGCAGTGATCGTCCCGATCGATACAAATACTAGCCCGTGGACCACGAATGCGATTGATATTCTCTCAATGCGGGTGGGTTATGTGGTCAATTGGTATCCGGATGAGGTTCGCGTTAACGTCTACAACGACCGATCGGGTAATCGTGAAGAGATTACGATGCCTAAGTCGTCGGTTGCGATCATTGAGAACCCACTGTACGATGTTATCAACGAGCCCAACTCGACACTTCAGCGTCTTATTCGGAAGCTTAGCCTTCTGGATGTTGTTGATGACGCGTCGGCGTCGGGCAAACTTGATCTAATTATTCAGCTTCCGTATACCGTTCGCTCGGAGACCAAGCGTCAACAGGCCGAGCAGCGCCGTAAGGATTTGGAATTTCAGCTAACAAACTCAAAGTATGGCATTGGTTACACGGACTCTACTGAGAAAATCACACAGCTTAACCGTCCTGTGGACAACCAGCTGATGAGTCAGATTGAGTTCCTCGTCAAACTTCTTTATTCTCAGCTAGGTCTCACACCCGAGATCATCGACGGTACGGCTGACGAGAAAACTATGCTTAACTACATGAACCGTACGCTCAAACCTTTACTTCGGTCGGTTACGCAGGCCATGACGCGATCGTTTCTAACTAAGACGGCCCGATCGCAGGGGCAAAGTATCTTGTTCTTCTCTGACCCCTTCGCCCTTGTTCCGCTGGCTAATATTGCGGAGATCGCTGACAAGTTCACGCGAAACGAAATTGCTTCGTCTAATGAGATTCGAGGCGTTATCGGTTGGGCCCCGTCGGATGATCCTAAGGCCGACGAGCTGCGAAACTCCAACATGCCTATTACTGACACCGATCCTGCTGCTGTAATTGACAGCACGGCTGAGGAAGAGGTACCATCTCCCGAGGACCTTATGAGTGGCGCGTTTGACGAAATTGAATCATCACTCGACGGAGCTATCTCAGATCTTGGTCTTGAGGACGATGAGGAAGAGGTGCCATCCCCCGAGGACCTTATGGGTGGCGCGTTTGATGAGATTGAATCATCACTTGACGAAGCCATCTCAGATCTCGGTCTTGAGGATGAGGAGGTTGATGATGTTGCATCTACCTGATGGCGAAGTGCTCATGCACGGTGAATCTGAGTATGATCCGGTTAAAGCTCGTGAATATTACCTTCGTACTCGTAAGCTCAAAGGTCGTAAAAAGGGCGTCGAAGAGCCGGTGGTCGGAAGAGGCACTTCGCTTTACCCGGAAAGCTCGTTCGGGAAGAAGGGGCGCACGAAGGGTAGCGGGTCGGTCACGGTTACCTCTAACGGTAAGGCCTACAAGCTTACTCCTAGGCAGCTTGCTGAACAGAAGGCCTATGCCGGTATGCGGGTGGCCAAAATCAAGACAAAGATTAACAAACTGGAATCTGCCCTTCGGGTGAAAATGGCCGAAGCGCGCAAGAAGGAGAAGGAGTCGAAGAAGCCGAAGTCGGCTGCTGAGAAACGCGAAGCGGCTAAGACGTCTGAAAAGTACCGGGATAAAAACCAGCAAAAGTTGAAGAATCAGGCCAAGAAGGACTCAGCGAAGAAGACGGACAGCAAGAAGCCTGATCTCGATACGGTTGAGGGTCTGAAGACCGCAATTACAGATGCGAAGCGTAATCTTTCAAAGGCTGTCGATCGACAGCGTGCGATGGCAACAGCATCGAAAGGGTGATAACACGCTGTGAATACGTTCGAAGAGTCGTTTACCAAACGTTGGGGGACGGTCGACCCGACTGTCATCGCCCATGAGAGGGAGAGGGCGCCGTACGATCCGGTTAAGGCCCGCGAGTACTACCTTAGGACTCGCAAACTTAAGGGTCGAAAGAAGAAGCAGAAGACTCCCGATGACGTTAAGAAAGAGTACCAGGGGAAGCTGACAAAGTTCCTGGGTACTCTTCCTATGGGGAAGAAGGGCGATCTGAAGAAGACCGCTCAGTTCGTCAACCGCATGCGGAAGATGTCCGACAAGGAGATGGTCGCAGAGGCGAAGCGCCTCACCAAGCCGAAGGCGGGTAGCAAGAACGTCTCCCAGGAAGCTATGGGGCAAATTAAGACCATCAATGCACTTCTTAAGAACCGGTCGCGAGTCAGGGCCGCGAAGGGCACGGGCCCGAAGAACCGAGTAACTCCAACGGTCTTTGAAGACGGCTCGGTGTCCAGAAAGCCGGTCGTGCCCACGAAGATCAGGCAGCAGGTCAAGCAGAAGACTGATCGAACCGGTTAAACCACCAACGTATGGAAGGAAGTGTCAAAATGGGAGCAATCTCCTCCCTGAAGGACCGCGGTGGCGACACCGGGAAGACCGTCGTCATCGACGGCAAGCAGTACAATGTCGGCGGTACGCTGGCGCATGCTGACGAGGACGGCACGTTGCGCAAGCCGGATTTCAGCGGTTGGGCGACCAAGGCGGGTATCGAGTGCTCGGACGGCCGTACCATCATGCCCAACGCGTTCAAGCACCAGGACAACGTGACGGTCCCGCTGGTTTGGTCTCACGGCCATAAGGAGCCCACGAACATCCTGGGTCACGCCATCCTCGAGAACCATGACGAGGGTGTTTATGCCTACGGGTACTTCAACGAGACCGCGCAGGGTGTCAACGCTAGGGCACTGGTAGCACACGGTGACATCACATATCTGTCCATCTTCGCCAACAAGCTGGCGGAGCGAAACAGGCAGGTTGCCCACGGTCAGATCCGCGAGGTTTCGCTGGTCATGGCTGGCGCCAATCCCGGCGCGCTGATCGATAACGTCACTCTGAAACACGCGGAGACGGGCGATCTAGTGGAGCTGGAGGACGAGGCCGTTATCCACACGGGTCTCGAGATCTACCACGAGTTTGGTGAGGAAGAGGACGACAACATTGTTCCCTTCGATATCACCGATCTCTCCGACGTTGAGCACGCTGAGGGTGACGAGACCGTCGAGGAAGACGAGGCAGCCGACGCGCCTGACGCAGACCCGGATGAGGACGATCGCACCATCCAGGAAATCTACAACGACATGACCAAAGAAGAGAAGGACGTCGTTCACTATCTGGTGGGCGAGGCCATGGAATCAAACGGGAGCGCGGCTCAGTCTGCCGACCTCGAGACCGAAACCACTATTTCCCACACGGACAAGGAGCCCATTAAGATGGCACGTAACGCGTTCGACGCCCAGCAGGGCGGCAGCACCCAGGAGCGCGATCCGCGCAAGCCGGAGCACGTGCTTTCGCATGACGCCCTGAACGAGATCCAGGCCGACGCCGCCCGTATGGGTTCCGCCCGTCGTGCATTTGAGGCGTACGCGCTTCAGCACGGCATCGAGAACATCGGCGTCTTCTTCCCCGACGCCCAGATGGTTGGCGACGTGAGCGTCGACGGCCGTCGCACCGAGTGGGTCACCACCGTCCTCTCGGGAGTCAAGAAGCTCCCGTTCGCGCGAATCAAATCCATCGTGGCTGATCTTACGCACGAGCAGGCGCGAGCGAAGGGCTACATCAAGGGCACGTTCAAGCGTGAGGAGTGGTTCGGCCTCGCCAAGCGTGTCACCACGCCGGCCACAATCTACAAGAAGCAGCAGCTGGACCGTGACGACATCATCGACATCACGGACCTCGACGTCGTCGCGTGGCTCAAGGTCGAGATGCGCAACATGGTCGACGAGGAGGTCGCTCGCGCCATCCTGATCGGCGACGGTCGCGCGGTAGATGACCCGGAGAAGATCAAGGACCCGTCTGCGGCTAACGAGGGTGCGGGCATCCGCTCGATCCTCAATGACCACGAGCTGTACGCTCCGATGGTCAACATCGCGGTCGACGAGGCGAACGGGTTGTGGCCGGTCAGGGTCATCGATGAGATCCTGGAGAACATGCGGCACTACAAGGGCTCGGGTAACCCGACGTTCTTCACGACGCAGGCCGTACTCTCCAAGATGCTCCTCGTCCGTGACTCGGACGGTAAGCGTCTGTACCGCACGCCGGCAGACGTTGCGGCGGAGATTGGGTGCAAGGACGTCGTTCCGGTTGAGTCGATGGAAGACGAGCCGAACGTGCTCGGCGTCATCGTGAACCTCGTCGATTACTCGACGGGTACGGACAAGGGTGGCGACCTGACGCTGTTCGACGATTTCGATATCGACTACAACCAGTACAAGTACCTGCTGGAGACCCGTATGTCGGGCGCTCTGACCAAGGTACGTTCCGCACTGAAGATCCGTCGCGTTGCGGCGGCAAGCATCCTTGCTGTTCCGGAGCGTCCGACGTTCGTCGCGGCCACGGGTGTCCTGACGCCGAAGACGACGACCGGTATCACGTACAAGCGTGCCGATACCAACGAGACGGTGACCACTGCCGCGCCGATCACGCTGACCGCAGGCCAGACGCTGAAGATCTACTCCGTGGCCAACACGGGATACTTCTTCGAGACGGATCAGGACGACGAGTTCGCGTTCACGCGTCCCGCCGCCTAGTCTAACCCTAAGGAGGCAGCAATGGCGAAGTTCCATGGTCGGATGGGGTACAGTGCAGCACAGACTGAGACCTCACCCGGCGTGTGGGAGGATACCGTCGTTGAGCGTATCTATTCCGGAGATGTGGTTCGGAATAGCAGGGGGTTCCGTGAGGGCCAAAACCTGAACAACGATCTCACCGTTGGTAACTCGATTTCCATCGTAGCCGATGCTTATGCTAATGAGCACTTCTTCGCCATTCGGTACGTTAAATGGGCGGGGGTACTGTGGACGGTAGTTGACGTCGAAGTGCAGCGCCCCCGTCTTGTTCTTCGTCTTGGGGAGGTGTACCATGCGCCCCAGGGTGGAACTCCATCAGTTGCTTAAAGCGCTGACGGATAACGTGTATTTTCAGCCTCCTTCCAATGTTAAAATGACGTTCCCTTGTATCATCTACAAGAGGGCATCTGACGACACGCAATGGGCTGACAATCGGCGATTTTCGCATAAAATTCGCTATGAGGTGACGGTCATTGACCCTAAACCGGATGGGATTCTGTGGGAAAAGGTGATGGAGTTTCCTCTGTGTAAGTTTGAGCGCCATTTTACCGCGGATAATCTAAACCACGACGTCTTTAACCTCTTCTTCTAGAAACGGAGTTTTGCATGACTAAGCTGACCTGGGACGATGTGGGTAAGCGCCAGTACGAGACCGGCGTGGACCGCGGAGTCCTCTACGTTACCGACAACGCCGGTGCCTATGGTAAAGGTGTTCCGTGGAACGGTTTGACCACCGTTACGGAGTCGCCGTCTGGCGCTGAGTCCAACCCACAATACGCAGACAACATCAAGTACCTCGACCTGACCTCCGCTGAGGAGTTCGGTGCCACGGTCGAGGCGTTCACCTATCCGCCGGAGTTCGCGGTGTGTGATGGTTCGGCCGAGATGGCTGCCGGTGTCATCATCGGCCAGCAGTCTCGTAGGCTGTTCGGTCTCTCCTACCGTACCAAGCTGGGTAACGATATCCAGGGTGACGACTACGGCTCCAAGATCCATCTTGTCTACGGCGGCAAGGCGGCTCCGTCGGAGAAGGCTTACTCGACAATCAACGACTCACCCGAGGCGCTGACGTTCTCGTGGGAGCTTACAACCTCTCCGGTGGGTGTTACGGGGTTCAAGCCGACGGCGCTTCTGACGGTCGACTCGACGCTGGTGACTGCGGACGCGCTTACAAATCTGGAGAATCTCCTCTACGGTACCCCTAGCACGAATGCGTCGCTTCCCCTCCCGGCGGCCGTCATGGAGTTGTTCACGGGCGGTCCCAAGACGACGGTCAACATGGCGACTTACGCCAACCAGCCGTCGTTCAACGACACCACAAAGGTCATCACGCTGCCGGCTGTCACTGGTGTTCAGTGGACGGTGGACGGGGTCAACAAGGCAGCGGGTGCGCAGCCTGCGCTCACCACTGGTCAGACCAAGGTGGTCAAGTCAACGCCGCAGAGTGGCTACGTCCTCTCGGGCGACGATACCTGGGTGTACACGTTCTAGCAGAAGTGGGCGGGGGATTCGCTTTAGAGCGTTGCGAATCTTAAATGACCGCGCCTTGGTATGGTGCCCCGCTTTGAGTTTTGACAGTCAAAGGAGACTAGGATGCTTACAATCACAGTTCCAGGAGAGTCGATGTTTGATGAGGCCACCATGGAGTTCGGCACTCGAGGAGACACCGTTCTGGAGCTAGAGCATTCCTTAGTCTCCCTGTCAAAATGGGAGTCAAAATTCGAAAAACCTTTTCTTGAGAGTACCAATAAGTCGTCTGAAGAACTTTTTAGCTACATTGAATTGATGATTGTTACCCCCAATATTACTCCGGACGTTCTCAACAGACTGTCTAACGAGAACGTTGAGGAGATCAATACCTATCTTAATGCCAAGATGACGGCAACCTGGTTCTCGGACGACGGGCGTTCGAAGAACACAAGTGAGATCATTACTGCTGAGCTCATCTATTACTGGATGATCGGGTTTAAGATTAATTGGGAAGCTCAACATTGGCATCTTAATCGTCTCTTTACCCTAATTCGTATCTGTAGTGCAAAACAAGAAAAGTCTAAGAGGATGTCCCGCTCCGACATTGCGGCTCGCAATCGTAAGATTAACAACGAGCGCAAAGAGCGTCTTGGTACTCGAGGATAGAAAGGAGGAGCCGTGATCCGAGTTACGGTTTCGGGCTCCTTCAAGAACGTTGAAAACTTTACTCAACGTATGAAGCGGCGTGAGCAGTTTAGAGCATTGGCGCGATTTGGACCGATAGGGGTGGCAGCTCTGGCTGCAGCTACTCCGGTAGATAGTTCGAAGACCGCTCAGAGCTGGTACTACGAGATCGTTGATAAACCCGGTAAGTATTCCATCCATTGGCTGAACAGTAACATGCAGAACATGATTCCGATTGCGGCTATTATCCAGTATGGTCATGCTACCCGAAACGGCGGCTATGTAGAGGGCGTTGACTACGTTAACCCGGCGATGCGTCCTATATTCTCTCAAATCGTAGAAGGCATGTGGAAGGTGGTGATCAGCTAGAATGGCAAGCGTTGACGAACGAATCGTATCGATTAGCTTTGATAATACAAAGTTCGAAGCAAACATTGCAAAGACCATCGCGTCTTTGCTCAAGCTCAACGAGGCCCTCAAGTTGGTTGGCGCCGTTAACGGCCTTAAATCTATCGAGGCCGCGTCGAATAATGTTAAGATGACGACGGCTCAGACGTCGGCGGCCAACTTGAAGAAGTCTGCTGACTTCACATCAAACGCCAAAAGCCTTAAGGACATTGAGGCGGCGTCTAACCAGGTGAAACTGTCTGGCGTAAAGGGTGCTGTGGATGACACGAGCACCCGGTTTGGTAGAATGGCGGACACGGCCAAGCGTGCGCTTGAAAACGTGAAGAATACGCTTACCCCAGGTAAGAGAGTTCCCGATGTACCTCAGCTACGCAGTTCTGGAGGACAGTTCGCGGCTATTGAACAGGAGTCCCATAAGGTAAAACTGCGGGGTATTCACAACGGTATTGAAGGGGCCAAGCAGGGTTTCACTGTACTCAAAGGCGCGGCTTCTGTGGCGTTTGGTTCTATTGCTGCTTCCGCCACTGCCGCCGGAGCAAAAGCCGCGAGAGGAATGCTGGGCCCCCTTAAGGGCGGTTTCGGCGAGTACGAGGACAACATTAACTCGGTTCAGACGATTATGTCCAACACGGAGGGCCAAAAGGGCTCTGGTCTCAAGAATGTCAACAAAGCCCTTGACGAGTTGAACTCGTACGCCGACCAGACGAAGTACTCATTTAAAGAAATGACCAAGAATGTCGGTACCTTCACAGCAGCTGGTGTGAATATTGGCGATGCGCTCCCGTCAATTAAGGGTGTTGCCAACTTGGCCGCAATCTCGGGATCAAGCTCAGAGCAGGCGTCCACTGCAATGTATCAGCTTTCCCAGGCACTTTCGTCTGGCAAGGTCGGTCTTCAGGACTGGAACTCGGTGGTTAACGCCGGTATGGGTGGTAAAGTCTTCCAGAAGGCGATCGTCAAGCAGGCCCTTGCTATGGGCTCGCTCAAAGGCAAGGTTGAAGGTCTTGACGACCCGATGAAGAAGCTCACCATTGACGGAAAGTCGTTCCGTGAGTCGATCATGGCCAAGCCTGGTCAGACTTCTTGGCTTTCCGGAGATGTTCTGTCAGGAACGCTCAAGGGCTTCTCTGGTGAGATGAAAGAAGCCGATCTCATCGCGCAGGGCTATACCAAGACTCAAGCGCAGCAGGTTATGAAACAGGCTGCAATGGGACTGGAAGCAGCAACATCGGTTAAGACATTCTCTAGTCTTGTGGACACCACAAAGGAAGCGGTAGGCTCAGGCTGGGCGACGACGTTCAAGCTCCTTCTTGGTGACTTTAGTCAGGCCAAGAAGCTTTTTACAGGAGTCAGCAAGGTTATTAGTGGCGCTGTTGGTGGTATGGCTGATAGTCGAAACAATCTACTCAAGGGCTGGGCCAAACTCGGCGGACGTGCCGATATGTTTGATGGTCTTAAACAGAGTTTCCACGCACTTAAATTTGCGTGGCGAGCGGTTACCGCCGGATTCCGAGAGATCTTTCCAAAGTCAACCGCGAAAGATTTAGCTGACACAAGCGAGCGGTTCAAGAACTTTGCAAGCGCGCTGAGGTTTTCAATTCAGAACCGTATGCCAATCATTCAGAAACTGGTTGCGGGTTTCTTTGCAGCGTTCTCTATCGGTTTCCAAATTATCAAACGTATTATTGGAATCTTTCTTGATTTGGGTGGTGCTGCGGGTAGTGCTGCGGGGGGCGGGATTAAAGACTTTGCTCTAGCAATTAGCGCCTTTCTTGTTTCACTGGACAAGGCGCTCAAGCGGGGGGATGGTTTCCGTAAGATTATCTCAACACTCCCGGCGGTTCTCAAAGCACCGCTGACCCTAATTGCTGATCTTGCTGCAGCAATTAAGAACTTCTTCTCTGGTGCCACGGGCTCTGGGAAGGACATCGGTGGCGAGTTTGACATCATCCAAAAGAAGATGAGACCGGTCAAGTCGCTGCTAGAAAAGATTGGGAACGTGTGGCAGGCCTTTAAGGATAAGGTTACCCAGGCTACCACAGCTATTCAACCGGGTATTAGCAAGATAAAAACAGCATTCTCACAGTTTGGAGAAGGACTTGTCAATTCATTTAACAACATAGATTATGGCTCGGTTCTCTCCGGCATCCAAGCGGGCCTTCTTACCGGTATTGCGGTTATGCTCAAAAAGTTCTTCTCTGGTGGTCTCTCCGGCGTAATCGGTGGCAAGGGTACGTTCGGCGAGATTGGCAAAGTCTTTGGGTCATTGACCGGGTATCTTAAAGCAATGCAGATGCAGGTTCATGCCAACATTCTGATCAAGATCGCGATTGCGTTGGCTATTCTTACCCTGTCAATCCTTGCGCTTTCTACAATCAAGGCCGAGGATCTTGATCGATCCATGTCAGCCTTGACGCTTGCATTCGTTCAGCTCGCGGCTGCAATGTCGGTTATGACCAAGATTGCTGCTGGGGCGGGCGCTGCGAAAATGCCCTTATTGGCAGCTGGTCTGATTCTTGTTGCTATCGCTATGCGCATTCTCGTGTCATCAGTTAAGGCGCTTTCGCAGCTAAATTACGAAGAGCTTAAGAAGGGTTTGGGCGCTGTCGCTGTTCTGTTTGGTATTATGGCGGCTGCTGCGATTCCGCTTGGTCTCGCCGGGGGGAAGATTGTACTTGCTGGTGCGGGTATGCTTCTTATCGCCATTGCTATGCGGGTGTTGACTAAAGCAATCGTAACGCTGAGTAAGTTGAGCTGGGAGGAACTTGGTAAAGGCCTAGCCACAATTGGGGTCGCTTTGGCAATCGTGCTTGTTGCGGTTACTCTCATTCCCGTCAGGCTTCCGCTGGTTGCGGTTGGTCTTATTGCGTTCTCGATAGCAATGGTTATCCTTGCTAGGGCGATTATGAAATTTGGAGGTATGAAGTGGGGTGAGATTGCTCGCGGTTTGACCGCTATGGCTGGCGCGATTGGTATCATGACGATTGCTGTACTGGCGCTACCCAAATCGTTGATTGTTCAGGCCGCAGGCATGGTAGTCATGGCGTTTGCGGTTAGAAGCTTGGCCAAATCGATTGTAATCTTGTCGAAGTTGTCACCCGAACAGGTATTGACGAGTCTCTATGGTTTGGGTGGAGCATTGGCTGTTCTAGCTGCTGGACTCTACGCTATGACCGGTAGTTTAAAGGGTGCGGCAGCATTGCTTGTCGCTGCTACCGGACTCAAAGCATTAGTTCCGGTTATTCTTACCCTGGGCCTTATGCCTTTGGGTCAGCTTATCCAGGGACTTGCCGCAATTGTAATCGGGTTGGGCGCTCTGGTCGCCGTTACGTTACTTTTGGCCCCGGCTATTCCTGTGCTGTATGCACTGGGTATTGCTGTTCTTGCTATTGGTACTGGTGTTGGTATAGCTTTTAAGGGTATTGCACAGTTGGTTACTGCTTTTACCGCGCTTATGGACGCGTTGGCCAAGCGGGGGAAGAAGGGTACATCTGAGCTCAAGGCAGGCTTTGCGGCTTTCTTTGGCTTCCTAAAGCAACTTGTTGTGGAAATTCCCAAAGCCATCGGTCATTTCATTATTGGACTTGGTGAGGCAGCTGTTGGTATTGCGACCGCGATTCCGAAGTTTGTCCAGGGAATTACGGCCCTTCTTCATGCCCTTCTAAACATTATTATCACAGTAGCTCCGAAGTTGGGGGTTGCGTTTCTGGCTGTGCTGTTGACGTTTCTTAATGTTTTGGAGACAGGCATCCCGCGAATAATTGAGGTTGGTATTCGTCTGATCCTAGCGCTTCTCCAGGGTCTTAATAGTAACATTCTAGCTATTACGACAATGGCGAGTAACATAATTATCCAACTTCTTACCGCGCTGTCAGTGAAGCTTCCGGCAATAGTTCAGGCTGGTGCAAACTTAATTATTAGGTTCCTTGACGGTCTGGCGAGGGAGTTCCCGCGAATTGCGGCGTCGGCGTCGAATCTGGTTGTTAGATTCTCGGCATCGGTTGTGGCAAACGCGCCCCGAGTCATTGCGGCTGGTGCGACTATTATTACCACGTTCATCAACTCGGTGGCTAGAGCGATTCCGAGGTTGATTACTGCTGGTGTCAATCTGGTGATTTCGTTCCTCAGGGGGATTGGGAGGAACGCAGAGCGAGTGGCCACGGCCGCTGCCAATCTGATGGGCGACTTTATTAGCGCCGCGGCTAGGGCAGTTCTTCGCTTCACCGATAGGCTGGGTAGAATCATTCTCAACTTCCTTATCGGAATTGAGGCTGCTATTAGGAAGTACCAAGTTCCCATTACTCGTGCCGGCGGTCGAATCGCTAAGGCGATTATTGAGGGTATGATTCAGGGAATTACCGACTTGGGTGGTGCTCTTCGAAAGGCCATTCAGCTGGTTATGTCGAAACTTCCAGGATGGGCCAAGGATGTTCTTGGCATTAAGTCACCTTCGACGGTGTTTGCTGACCTCGGTAGGTTCGTTACCCTGGGTCTCGCGCAAGGTATTGATGAGTCTGGTCGCACCGTTCGCACCGCCGCTGAGAATCTTGGCGATACTGCGGTGACGTCCCTGCAACGAAGCGTGCGGGGTATATCGGATGCTCTGTCGACTAACGTCGACATGGATCCGACAATCACGCCTGTTCTGGACCTCTCACAGGTGCAGAGCGAGGCCAGAAAGCTAGGGGGGCTAACGAACGTCACCCCCATCACCGCA
>Ga0136633_1001334_pt1 | contig 18293 bp, 14 predicted proteins | sample AntDrymeUQ832206_2_FD_105494 | JGI IMG/M metagenome (GOLD analysis project Ga0136633, IMG submission 105494) | Polar desert sand microbial communities from Dry Valleys, Antarctica - metaG UQ83 (22.06) | ecosystem: Environmental > Terrestrial > Soil > Desert | place: Antarctica: Dry Valley...
AAAGATCGCCAAGAGCCTCGGCTTCGAGGAGATCGTCGGCTCGGCTCCCAGTTTCCGCGTCGCGCTCGCCGTCGCCGCCAAGGCCGCCCGCGCCCGCGTCTCCGTCTTGATCGAGGGGGAGAGCGGCTCGGGCAAGGAGATCATCGCCCAGGCGATCCACGCCGCTTCCCCGCGCGGCAAGAAGCAGCTGCACATCGTCAATTGCGGCGCGATCCCCGAAAACCTCGTCGAGAGCGTGCTCTTCGGCCATGAGAAAGGCAGCTTCACCGGCGCCTTCGATCGCCATATCGGCCGCTTCGAGGATGCCGACAGCGCGACCATCTTCCTCGACGAGATCGGCGAACTGCCGCTCGACACCCAGGTCAAATTGCTGCGCGCGCTCGAAACCGGCGAGATCCAGCGCCTCGGCAGCCGCGTCACCCAGACGGTCGATGTCCGCATCATCGCCGCGACCAACCGCCGCCTGGCCGAAGAGGTCGCCGCCGGCCGCTTCCGCGAAGACCTCTATTACCGGCTCAACGTCGTCCACGTTCCGATCCCGCCGCTGCGCGACCGGATCAGCGATCTGCCCGCTTTGGCCCGCCATCTGCTCAGCCGCATCGCCGAACAGCCCGGCATGCGCCACGTCTCGATCACCGACGACGGGCTGGCGGTGCTCATGTCCTATGGCTGGCCCGGCAATGTCCGCCAGCTCCAGAACGCCTTGTTCCGCGCCGCGGTGCTCTGCGATGGCGATGCGCTCACCGCCGCCGATTTCCCGCACATCGCCAACGAGGCCGGCCACGGCAAGCGCGCCGACGATTTTCACGCCAAGCCGCTCAGCGGCCAGTCCGCCACCGCCGCCATGGCCCACGGCCCCGGCATCACCCTCTATCAGTCGGACGGCAATCTGCGCCCGCTTGAGGCGATCGAAGCGGACGTCATCCGCTTGGCCATCGGCCATTATCGCGGCCGCATGACCGAAGTCGCACGCCGCCTCGGCATCGGCCGCTCGACGCTCTATCGCAAACTCGGCGAGCTCGGCATCGGCGAGCTGGCCGCTTAGCGGCGCGTTTGCGAGCGCTCATCATCCGGTTGACTCGCGCCGGTCCAAGGTATCTAATTCTCGCATGGGGATCGCGATCACCCCATGAGGCGGCATGCTGAAGAATCGCGTCCTTGACCTTCGGAAGGACGCATCATGCCCGCTCTCAACACCATCTCTATCGACAAACTCGCCCGTCTCGTCGGCACGCCCGCCGGGCCCGTGATCGTCGACGTTCGGACCGAGGAGGATTTCGCCGCCGACCCGCGCCTCGTGCCTGGCGCGATACGCCGCTCCCACGCCGACGTCGCCAATTGGGGCTCCCAGCTTGAGGGGCGCTCCGCGGTCGTTGTCTGCCATACCGGATCGAAGCTTAGCCACGGCGTAGCGGCATGGCTTCGGCACCAGGGTGTGCCTGCGGAATCGCTCGAAGGCGGCGCGGTGGCTTGGGCGGCCGCCGGCCAGGCCATGGTTCGCGAGGAACGGCTTCCCCTCCGGAACACGGAGAGGCGGACAATGTGGGTGACACGAGCGCGGCCCAAGGTCGATCGCATCGCCTGCCCTTGGCTCATCCGCCGTTTCGTCGATCCTGACGCCATCTTCTTGTTCGTCACGCCGTCCGAGGTAGCCGGGGTCGCCGATCGCTTTGGCGCGACGCCCTTCGACGTGGAAGGCGTGTTTTGGAGCCACCGGGACGAGCTCTGCACCTTCGACGTGATGGTCGAGGAATTGGGTCTCTCCGGCTCGCCGGCGCTGGGCCGCCTCGCCCTCATCGTTCGCGGCGCGGACACGGCCCGGCCGGAGCTCGCCCCGCAGGCCGCCGGACTCCTCGCTCTCTCGCTCGGTCTCTCGCGAATCTATTCGGACGACCTCGAGCAGCTGGAAGCGGGAATGCTCGTCTACGACGCGCTCTATCGCTGGTGCCGCGACGCCGTCGATGAAACGCACGACTGGGTATCACATACCCCAAGATCGAAGGCGCGTTCGTGAGCGGCGAGGCCGTGCCGCTTACGCTCCTCCTGTCGCGCGCGGACATAGCTGGGCTGATGGACGCCGATGCCTGGCTGGCCGCGGTGGAAAAGGGTTTTGCTTCATTCGCGGCGGGCAAGGCGAACACGCCCACGCCGATGGTGATCACTGGGCGGGGTGGGACATTTCACGCCAAGGGTGCGAGCATCGACCTCGATCGCTCCTATGTCGCGCTCAAGCTCAACGGCAACTTTCCGGACAATCCCGCGACACGGGGACTGCCGACCATCCAGGGCGCATTGCTCCTCTGCGATGGCGAGGACGGCGCGCTTCTGGCTGTCATGGACTCCATCGAGATCACGTTGCGCCGAACCGCCGCGGCGACCGCCCTCGCCGCCCGCTTCCTCGCCCGGCCCGACTCCCGCACCATCCTAATCTGCGGCTGCGGGGAGCAGGGATCGGCGCAGCTTGCCGCGTTGCAAGCCGTCCTCCCGCTTGAGCGGGCGGCGGCCTGGGATCGCGATGCCGGCCGTTCGCGTATCTTCGCGGAAGCCCACAGCCGCGACGGATTGGTGGTCGCTGCGGTGAGCGACCTCGCCCACGCAAGCCGGGCAAGCGACGTGATTGTCACTTGCACCACCGCCCGCTCGCCTTTCCTGGAGGCGTCGTTCGTCCGGCCCGGAACGTTCGTGGCGGCGGTCGGCGCGGACAGTCCGGAAAAATCGGAGATATATCCCGATCTGATGCGTCGGGCTCTCGTCGTGGCCGATGTGCTGGATCAATGCGCCGTGATGGGCGACCTGCGCCATGCGATGGCGGCGGGAATACTGTCCCGGGATGACATCCATGCCGAGCTGGCGCAGCTCGTCAGCGGCGTCAGAGCGGGGCGGAGCGACGAAAATCAGGTCACCTTGTTCGACTCGACCGGGTCCGCCCTTCAGGACGTCGCGGTCGCCGTTCTCGTTCGCGAGCGTGCGCTGGCGGCTGGCGGCTGGCGGCTGGCGGCTGGCGGCTGGCGGCTGGCGCTGGCGGCTTTTCCTCGATGAGCTTTGCGAGGCAATGAACCGGCCTGCTTTATGCGCTGAAGAGCCCGGCCCGCCGCTGCTTACCCCGCTCCAGATCTTCTGGCGCTTCCTGCGCTTCGGCCTGCTCGCTTGGGGCGGGCCGGTCGCGCAGATCGCGATGGTCCGGCGCGAGCTGGTCGATGAGCAACAATGGGTGTCGAGCGGTCGCTTCAACCGCCTGCTCGCCATCTATCAGGTGCTGCCGGGGCCGGAGGCGCACGAATTGTGCGTCCACCTCGGCATGGTCGCGGGGCGCAAGCTTGGCGGCCTCCTTGCGGGCTTGGGCTTCATGCTGCCCGGCTTCGTGCTGATGCTCGCTCTGTCATGGCTTTATTTTCGCATCGACGTCACGCAGGCCGCGCTCGGCGCGCTGCTCCTCGGCGTGCAGGTCGGCGTGATCGCTCTGATCGTTCGCGCCGTGCATCGCATCGGGGAGCATATGCTTTCGAACCGCTGGCTCTGGGCGATCGGCCTTGGCGCCGCCGCCGCGTCGCTGGCCGGCGCCACCTTCTGGATCGTCCTCCCGGTCGGCGGTGCGCTCTACTTTTCGCTCGCCCGGCGCCATTTCGCCGGTGCGGGGGTCGTCGCGGCGGGCGGCGTCCTCGCCGGAATGCTGACCGCCGATGTCTCGTCGCCTTTGGCGGGCCAGGCCGGCGCTTTGCCTCTCGTCGAGGCCGGCGCGGTTCCTGCGCTCGTGCTCTTTCTGGCCGGGCTGAAGGCGGGCCTGCTCACCTTCGGTGGCGCCTACACCGTGATCCCCTTCCTTCGCGGCGACGCCGTCGGCAACGGCTGGATGACTGATGCCCAGTTTCTGGACGGGTTGGCGCTCTCCGGCCTCCTGCCGGCACCGCTCATCATCTTCTCGACCTTCGTGGGCTATTATGCGGGCGGGCCGGCCGGAGCGTTTGCGATGACGGCGGGCATCTTCCTTCCGGCCTTCGCTTTCTCGCTGCTCTTCTTCGAACGGCTCGAAGCGGTCGTCGAGAACGAGCGGCTCCATGCATTCCTCGAAGGGGTGAGCGCGGCGGTCGTCGGTCTGATCGTGGCGACCACATTCGAGCTGGCCTCCGTCGTCGCGTTGCGCGTTCCTTCGCTGATCATAGCCGGCCTGATCTTCGCCGGTGGCCTCGCCATCCTCTATGCCTGGAAGTCGAAGCTCAATCTCGCGGCCGTTATCCTGACGTCGGGCCTGGCAGGCTATGCCGCCTTCGGGTCAGGCTAAGCGCCCCGCGAGCCGACCCTCTTATTGTAAGGCCGCAAGTCGCCCCGGAGGCGGTTCTCGGGTGGTGCCGTCGTCGGACGGTGACCTGCTGGCCCGAGCTCGCAGCGACGATGCCCGTACGAAGGCAGGCGCCTGCATCGTCGCCTCGTCGGGCGCTGGCGCCATCGCGCGCCGTCCTGGCGGCGGCATGTCCGCCCGCTGGGACAAGTTGCGACATAATTTGCCGCTCAATTCCGTTGATGTTCAGCGGGCAGGACACAAATGGACGGCCTGTTGTCCGCGGTCCCTCTTGTTGAATTGCGAAAATCTGTGATGCGTATTGTAACCCTTCTGCTCCTCTCCGCTTCCTCGCCCGCGCTGGCCCACCAGGCCGAAACGCCCCCGGCAGCCCCGGCTCCGGCCGTCGCGGTCGATGCTCAGAATCCGGCGCTGGACGACGACGAGCCGGAGGAGGAAATCGTCGTCACCGGCGCGCGGCGGGCGCCGCGGGGCTCGGTGATCGGGAATATCGCGCCCGAAGTGACGCTCAACGCGCGCGATATCCGGGCCTACGGCACCACCAATCTCGGCGAATTGCTCCAGGAGCTGGCGCCCCTCACCGGCAGCATCCAGGGCCGCGGCGGCGCGCAGCCGATCGTCCTTCTGGGCGGGCGCCGGATCAGCAGCTTCCGCGAAATTCGCGATCTTCCACCGGAAGCCGTCGTTCGGGTCGATATCCTGCCCGAGGAGGTGGCGCTCAGTTACGGCTATCGCGCCGACCAGAAGGTCGTGAATTTCGTGCTTCGCCGCCGGTTCGAGGCGGTCACCGCCGAAGCGGAGGCCTTCGCCGCCACCGGCGGTGGCCGCCAGGGCTATGAAGCGGACATCAATTATCTGCGGATCGCGCAAGGCAGCCGGCTCAGCATCGACGCCGAAGTTCGCCGCGCAAACCCATTGTTCGAGAATGAGCGCGATCTGATCGCGGCCGATCCCGACCGCACGCTGCTCCCCGCCTCATCCGCCGCGAGGCTGGCGGGGACCTATAACCGCACGATCCTCGGCAACGTTTCCGCGACCCTGAACGCCGGAATCGAGGGCGAGGATAGCCGCGCGGCGCTCGGTCGCGGCCTCATCGACCCGCAGCGGCTGCTGCGCAACCGCCGGACCCGCACCGGTAATCTGGGCTATGCGCTGAACGGCGATGTCGGCATCTGGCGCTGGTCGCTGGACGGCGGTTACGAGCGCAACTGGTCGACGACCCTCACCGATCGCGACGGCGCCGGCGGCATCACCCGCGATCGCGCCCGCTCGGCCGTTCAAACGATTCAGAGCCAGGCGACCGCCAGCGGCGCGCTGTTCGGTCTTCCGGCTGGCGGCGTCACTGCCACCTTCGGGCTCGGCCTCAACCTGCGCGACATCGAAGGCGAATCCCGCCGCGCCGGGATCCTCACCGCAACCGATCTCTCGCGCGACCAGCTGAATGCGTCGGCAAGCGTCGAAATCCCCCTGCTCCGCCGCAGCCCGATCGGAGGGCTTTCCGCCAATCTGAACGGCCGGGTCGAGGAGCTCTCCGACTTCGGGACGCTGACGACCTATGGCTACGGCCTCAATTGGCAACCGGTCGATGCGGTCCGCCTGCTCGCCTCAATGACGCATGAGGACGGCGCCCCGACCATCCAGCAGCTCGGCGACCCGGTCCTCGCCACACCCAATGTCCGCGTCTTCGACGTCGTCACCGGGCGGACGGTCGACATCACGCGCATCGAAGGGGGCAACCCCACCTTGGTCGCTGACAGCCGCCGGGAGTTCAAACTGGGCCTGACGGTGCAGCCGATCGAGAATCTGACCGTTCTCGCCAATTTCACCGACCAGCGGATCGACAACCCGACCGCGACGTTCCCCACGGCGACGCCGGAGATCGAGGCCGCCTACCCGGACCGCTTCGATCGCGACGCCACGGGCAACCTGCTTCGGATCGACGGCCGGCCGGTCAATTTCTCGCAAAGTCATCGGCGGCAATTGCGCTGGGGCTTCAACTGGTCCGAGACGCTCGAGGCGCCGCCGCCGACCGGCCCCGACGGCCTCGCGCTCACCCCCGAACAGATCGAGGCGCGCCGCGAGGCACGCCGCGAAGCCATCCGCGCCGCGGGCGGCGGCGAGCGCGGCGAGCGCGGAGAAGGCGCCGGCGAACGCGGCGAGCGTCGCGGTCCCGGCGGGCGCGGCTTCGGCCGCGGTGGCGCGGGATTTGGCGGTGGCGGCTTCGGCGGCGGCCGGCAGGGCCGGGTGCAGGTCGGCCTGTTCCACACCCTGCGCCTGGTCGACACGGTCCTGATCCGCCCGGGCGTGCCGGAGCTTGACCTGCTCGACGGCTCCGCGGTCGGCAGCCGCGGCGGTCAGCCGCGGCATGAACTGCAGCTGCGCGCCGGCTACAGCCGCAACGGTCTTGGCGCCCGACTCAACATCGACTGGCAAAGCGGCACCACGGTCCGCGCCGATCCGGCCAGCGGCCTGGCTTCGCCGCGGGACCTCACCTTCGGCGCTTTCACCACCGTCAATCTCCGCCTTTTCGCCGATCTCGGTCAGCAGCGCGCGCTGGTCCGCTCGATGCCCTTCTTCCGTGGTGCACGGGTCACGCTGTCGGTCGACAACCTTCTCGATCAGCGGCTCGACGTCCGCGACGCGGCCGGTCTCGTCCCAATCGGCTATCAGCCCGACCTGCTTGATCCGCTCGGCCGCTCGGTCCGCATCAGCTTCCGAAAGCTGTTCTTCTAATGCCTGGAAGTCGAAGCTCAATCTTGCGGCCGTCATCCTGACGTCGGGCCTGGCAGGCTATGCCGCCTTCGGGTCAGGGTAAGGCCATCGGCACCCATCATCTGGATCGCCTGGCCTGACACCTGTCGGCTACCCCGCCAGGATCGCCGCCGCCGTCTCTTCGATGGTTCCCGCGACGAGCAGCGAATCGCCGCCGACGACGCCGACCTTGGTCTGGCCATTTTCGTGCGAGCGCAGCCACGCGACATTTTCGGCGACCACCAGATAATCGCCGCCGCGCGACTTGAGTGAAACGAACTTCATGACTGCCTCTCCTGACGCCTGTAGCATCTAGGGAGACGGGTTGTTTTTCAGGTTAACAGACCGCCTAGGCCGCGACCTCGACCCGGCTCAGCGCGCACTGGCTCCATATCTCGCTCAGCGCGCTGACCAATTTGTCGATGTCGGCGTCGCTGTGCACCGGTGAGGGCGTGAGCCGCAGCCGCTCGGTGCCGCGCGGCACGGTCGGATAATTGATCGGCTGGACGTAGATGCCGTGATGTTCGAGCAGCCAGTCGCTGATCATCTTGCAATGGTGCGGGTCGCCGACCATCACCGGGATGATGTGGCTCGGATTGTCGAGCATCGGGATGCCGGTCGCCATCAATTTGGCGCGCACCGTCGCCACCCGGTCCTTGTGCGCGTCGCGCTCGGTTTGGCTCTCCTTCAGGTGCCGCACGCTCGCGCAGGCGCCGGCCGCAAGGGCGGGCGGCAACGCGGTCGTGAAGATGAAGCCGGACGCAAAGCTGCGCACGAAGTCGCACATCGCGGCGGAGCCGGCGATATAGCCGCCCATCACCCCGAACGCCTTGCCGAGCGTGCCTTCGATCACCGTGATCCGGTCCATCAGCCCGCGCGCCTCGGCGACGCCGCCGCCGCGCGGGCCGTAGAGCCCCACCGCGTGGACCTCGTCGATATATGACATGGCGCCATGGCGTTCGCAGACGTCGAGGATCTCCTCGATCGGCGCGATGTCGCCGTCCATCGAATAGACGCTCTCGAACGCCACCAGCTTGGGCCGGGCAGGATCGAACGCGGCGAGCCGCCGGTCGAGATCCTCGGCATCGTTATGCGCGAAGACCTGATATTCGGCGCGGCTGTGGCGAATGCCTTCGATCATCGAGGCATGGTTGCCCGCATCGGAGAGGACGACGCAGCCCGGCAGCTTCGCCGCCAGCGTGCCCAGGGCCGCCCAGTTCGAGACATAGCCCGAGGTGAAAAGGAGCGCCGCTTCCTTGCCGTGCAGATCGGCCAACTCGCGCTCCAGCATCACATGCTGGTGCGTCGTCCCGGAAATGTTGCGGGTGCCGCCCGCCCCCGCGCCGCAGGCGTCGAGCGTCTCGTGCATCGCGGCGAGCACCTTGGGGTGCTGGCCCATGCCGAGATAATCATTGGAGCACCAGACGGTGACGTCGGCCGTCGCGCCGTCCGCATGACGAGTCGCATGCGGGAATGAACCCGCTTTGCGCTCCAGCTCGGCGAAAATGCGATAGCGGCCTTCGGCCTTGAGCTGATCGAGCTCGCGCGCGAACAGCGCCTCGTAATCCATGAGACTCTCCCCGCTCTTTGCATTGCCGAGAATCGCGGGCTTTGTCCACAGGGGAGGCGTCCGGTCAGGCGGCCGTCGGCGTCCGCCAGTCGAACAGATAGGTGCCCTCAAAGGCTTGCATCGCCGCCGCCTTGATCACCGCGTCGCGATCCGCCTCCAGCCCGTCCGCGAGCGCCGGCAGCAGCCGCGCCAGCACCAATTCCGTCTCGAGCCGCTTGAAATAGCGCCGCGCGACGCCGGCCCGCACCAGGATCGGCGCGCCGCCGTTCAGCCCCGCCTTTTGCACCATCGCCTCGAAATCGGCGCAGAGCCGCGCCACCACCCTCTTCTCATAGGCGTCCTCCAGCCAGCGATGGTGGCGGCCATTGCGCACGACGAGGAAGGCGAGGCCGCGATAGGCCTCGCTGTCGAACAATGTGGCGAGGAAAGCGGCATGATCGGCGATCGCGCCGCGCACCGATATGTCGGTGCCGGGCTCGAACGTCGCCGCCGCCACCACCTCGTCGATCAGTCGCGTCGCGACGGCGCGGAAGAGCCGTTCGACATTGTCGAAATTATAGCGAAAGGCCCAGAGCGACGCGCCGCAAGCATCGGCAACGCCCTGCAGGCTGAGATGCTCGAACGGGTGATTGACCAGCAGCGGCGTCGCGCGGCGCAACAGATCGTCCTGATTCTGGCAGAGCTTGGGCATAAGCGACGCTCATAAATAGTGCTTATCGCACTATATGAGCGCCTTGATGCAGCGCAAAGCGCGCTCGCGGTGAAAAGTGCACCGTTCGCCCGCAGCGTGGCCAACAACGAAAGGGGCGGACCCGAAGGCCCGCCCATATTCTTGCCAGATGCAACCGCTTCAGAAGCGGATGCGGGCACTCGCTACGAAACGGCGGCCCAGCGCGTCATAGGTCGATGGGTAGGTGTTGCCGCTGTTGAAGGCGGTCGATCCGGCGCTGCTGCCGACGATCGGCGGCTGCCGATTGAGCAGATTCTGCACGGAGAGCGTGATCGTCAGATGATCGTCGACCGTGAAGCGGGTGGTGAGGTCGAAATAATCCGCCGAGGGGATGCGATCGAAATCCACCGTTCGACCCGAGATCTCGCCCAGGCCGGTCCCCAGCGTGCCGGTGAACGGATCGCCCTGGCCCGGCTCGTAGCTGACTGCGGAGATGTGCCGCCAGAGCAGCGAGACGTCGATATTGTCGAACGTCGCGGTGGTGCGCAGCGACCATTGCCATTCCGGCTGGATCGAGGCGCAATTGACCGAATAGAAGCCGGTGCATTCGCGATTGACGCTGACCCCGGACACCGCCTGGAACAGCGATTCGTCGGTCCAGTTCAGGACGAAGTTGAAGGCCAGGCCGACACCGCCGAGAATATCGAGGTTGCGCCGATAATTGGCGGTGAAATCGACCCCGCTGGTTTCGAGGACGCCGAGGTTGGACAGCGACAGGAAGAGGCCCGGCGTGGTCGCCGGATCCCCCGACAACTGGCCCGTCGAGGGATTGCGGCGGATCGAGGTGCAGGCCGCGCTGGTCGAAGCACCGGCCGGAATTGACAAGGCCTGTCCGTTCGCCGCGAGCGTGCCGAAGCAGGCGCCGATCGCGTCGCCCGGCGTCGGCAAGGTGATCGCCTCGGTGATGCGGATGTGATAATAGTCGGCCGAGAGCGAAAGGCCCGGAATGAAGTCCGGCTGGAAAACAAGTCCGGCCGTCCAGCTGGTCGATTTTTCGGGGTCCAAAGCAAGGTTGCCGCCCGCCGTGACGTTCGCCTGGCCGGCCGTGGGCACGCCGATCGCGCCGATCGTTCCAGCCGGAGCGCCCTGCGCGAGACAGATCGCCCGAAGCTCGCCGGACGGCACGGGCCTGCCGGCAATGATCGTTCCGTTGTCCGCGAGATTGGCGCAGGGATCGTCGTTGAGGTTGGTCAAACCCTGCGACACAGGCGTGAACAATTCGGAGATGTTGGGCGCGCGGACGGCGCGCGAATAATTGCCGCGGAAGCGAAGGCCGTCGATCGGGGCCCAGCTGCCGCCCACTTTCCACGTGGTCGTGGTGTAGCTTGGGCTCCCCGGCGCGTCGATATTGTAGCTCGAATAGCGGATGCCGCCTTCGATCGTCAGCTCGTCGAAGAAAGGCCTATCGGAGACGATCGGAACGATCAGCTCGCCGAACGCTTCATAGACGTTGAAGCCTCCGGCGATGTTCGGCGCGGCGCCCCCTGAGCCGCCCAGATCGCCCGACTGGGCAAGCGAGTCGGATTGCTGCGACGCGGTATATTCGCGGAACTCGCCGCCCACCGCGAAGCTCACTGGCTGGGTGGCCCAGGGGATGGTCCAGCCGAAATCGCCCGAAATCGTGCCGCGCGCTTGGGCCAAAGTAACGCCGACGCGCACCGTGCTGTTGTCGGTCAGATAATCGATCGCCGCCGGCGTGAAGCTCGCGTTGCCGGCGGGGCCGAAGAAATTGATCGGGACGCAGCCCGCCGCCGTGCTGCCGCCCAAGGGTGCATTGGGCAGGCAGGTCGCGGCATTGGTCGCATAAGCCGCGGCGCGGACCCGCGAATTGAGCGTGAAGCCCTGGATGACCTGGAGCACCTCGCTTTCACCGTAGGAGCCGAAGACGTCCCAGTCGATGGAATCGGTGATCCCGCCGCGCGCGCCGAGGCGATAGTCGAAGACGTTTGTGCCGAAGGAGCTGACCCGGGGACCGACCTCGACCGCGCGACGGAACAGGCTCGTCGTCACGGTGCGGAAATTCGGGTCGGTGGGGTTCACTGCCGTCGCCGCGGCAGCACAGACAGCGGGGCTATAGAGCGGAACATAGGCCGCGCCGGTATCGGTGTCGAAATTGCAGAAGCCGTTGCGCAGCGCCGGTGTCAGGAACGGGCTCGACAGCGGTACCGTAACGTTGATGGCGAAGGCACCCGACGGGGCGATGATCGTCTCGACGGTGTTCCTCGAAAACAGGCCGCGCGTATAGATTTCGATCGCGTCGCTGATCTCATAGCGCGCCGAAGCGTAGATGTTGAAGCGCTCGAACGGCGTCTGGAAAATGTTGTAGGGGTTGAAGTTGAACGGCGTGAACGCCGCCGTGGGCAGGAAGGCGGAGCCGTCCGAGTTGATCTGGCGATTGCCTTGCGCTGTGGCGCAGCTCGGCTCGCCCGCTCCGCCGCAGGGGCCGCCGGTGTTGACGCCGGTGAAGCGCGAGGGCACCGCCGTGCCGGAGCCGCCGGGCGCGCCGGTGAAGGTGTCGACCCCGAAGGTCGAGAAGGGGCGCGCGCCCTGATAGACCGGATCGGCTTCCTGATAACCGAGGCTCAAGGTCGCATTGCCGCGGCCATCGTCGAAATTCGCGCCGATGGTGACGTCGGCGCGGAAGATGTTGCCGTCGCCGCGCTCGGTGATCTGTTCCGAAAGGTTGATGTCGATGCCGGCGAAATCGGAACGGGTGATGAAGTTGACCACGCCCGAAACGGCGTCGGCGCCATAGGTCGTGGAAGCGCCGCCGGTCAGGACATCGACGCGCTGGATCAGCGCCAGGGGAATGTTGTTGAGGTCGAACAGGCCGATGAGGTTCGCCGGTACGATGCGGACGCCGTCCAAAAGGACGACGTTGCGGTTCGGGCCGAGGCCGCGCAGATTGACGAAGGACGAGCCGCCATTGCCGTTATTGACGGCCGAGCCGATCGAGGGAACCGCGCCGGGCAGTTCGCGCAGCAGTTCTTCGGCGACATTCGCCTGCTGCAGCTCGATCTCTTCCTCGCCCACCGTGTTGACCGGCGACGAAGCGACCAGGTTCGGGTTGCGCACCAGGGTGCCGGTGACGACGATCGCCTGATCGCTGCCTTCCTCGGCGGTCGCGGTGGGCGCCGCCGGGTCGCTCTGCGCGAGCGCGGGCGAGGCGACGAACGCGCTGGTCGCGAAAATCGTGGACGCCAGGAAACGGGCCCGAGCCGTGGTCAACATCTTCATCGTGCGAAACCTCCCTGTTCGATCGCACTGACAATTAGTGCGATGAGCACTATTCACTCTTGGCCGCGTTCGGGCGCCTCGGGCAAGGGCGCAAGTTGGTGCTACAAGCACTTTTTTACCGCACTGTTGCGCGGACGCCACAAACGCGCACTCCGTCAGGCGCGCGTGGCCGCTTGGGGCGCGACGCGGGATTTTCTTGACGGACGCGCCGCGATTATCGAGACCGCATCCGTGTGAAGGGGCCAATGGCGCAGCAAGCGATGCGGAAGAAGGCGGGAGGGGCGCCGGAGGCGGAGCCGGCGCTCAGCGACAATGAGGGCAGCCTGCTTGCTTTGGTGCTGCGGCGGCAGCCCGTGACCGCCTATCAATTGCTCAAGATTTACGGGCAGTCGCCGGTGAGCAGCTTCAACGAAAGCAAGGGCAGCCTCTATCCGCTCATCCGCCGGATGAAGGCGCGCGGCCTGCTCGCCTCCTCACCCGTCGCCGGCGACGGTCGGGGTGCCGAGGAGTTGCGCTGCACCGCGCGCGGCCAGGACGCGGCACGGTGCTGGGCCAAGACCGTCAAGCCCCAGCATATCCTTCCGGACGATCCATTGCGCACCAAGGCCATCTCATTGGGGCTGCTCGACGCCGACGAGCGCCGCGCCTGGATCGCGACAGCGCGCGCTTTGACTCTTGCGAAGGTCGCGGAGGTCGAGGCCTATCTGGTCGGGCTCGAATTGCCGTTTCGGGGCGCGATTGAGGAAAATGCCGCCGGCGCGTTGCGCGAACGCTTGCGCTGGCTCGATCGGCTGGCGCGCGAAGCGGACAATCCCACCGCCTGACCGCGCACTATAGGATTCCGCACAGATCCTTTTCAAAGACGCAGCGCGCCGCATACGCCTTGCCGGAGCGGCGAAGCCCGATCCCGCGAACCACCGCAATCGCAATCCTGTCGTCGGCCCGGAGCTGCGCCTGCACGACGCGTGGCTTCAGGCAAGCGAAGGCAGGGCTCACCGCGGCATGCATTGCCTCCCGCATCAGCCCGCGCGCCCGATCCGGCGCTTCGATGAAGAAGGCGATCTGGATCGCACCTGCATCGGCGCGCATCCGGCTGAAGCTGATCCAGCCCAGCCGTCTTGCGGTCGCCTTGTCGCGTATGACGCAGTTCAGCCCGGCGGCGCCGTCGTCCTCCGCGCGCACTATCAGACGCGGCGTGGCGACCGTGAAAACCGCGTCGCCTTCATCGGCCGCGGGGAGCGCGGGCGCGATCCGAAGGGCGTGCGCACCCATCGCCTCAGGCCTCGGCCGTCTTCGCGGCGGGAGCGCTCTTGGGTCCGATCATGAAGGCGATCGGCAGGCCGACGCAGACGACGTGGGCGAACACCGCCTTGGCGATCTGCCCGGCGTCGATCAGCGGATGCAGGCTCGGCCAGCGCAACGGCAGCACGACCCAATACATGAACAGATAGAGCGCCAGCCCGTAGCCGATCCCGGCGACGATCGGGCCGATCCTCCTGAAGGGCCCCGGCGCGCGGTCGACCGCAAAGGCATAAGCCGCGACCATCAGCGTCATGATCGCGAAATGGATCGCCAGTCCTAAAGCCGCGCTCGCGGCCGACGCCTCCATCGCTCCGAACGGCCCCGACGCGATCGCGCTCAACACCCTGATCGGCGTGCCCCCGTTCATCCCCGCGAAGAAGAACGCGCTGAGGATATCGAGCACCCCGGCGACCAGAATCGTAAGCGTGATACGGCGTCCATCCATTCAAAGTGGCCCTTCGTGCGATTTCGGGCCAGCCTTCCCTCGCCGGCCGCCGCCCGCCACAGCGTGCCCTTCCGATGTCGGCTTTTTGCCGCCGAACGGCTGCCCCGCGCCGGGACGGTCGCGCGGCAGCGGGCGAACGTCGCCTTTCTGCCCCCCGGCGTTACCTTCGCCGCGCTGCGCCATGCTATGGGGGCGAAATGAACGCTTTGGCGCCTCCGCCACCAACCCGCCGAGACGAGGACATGCTCGTCGGCGCGCTGCCCCAGCTCGACGCCGGCACGCTCGACGCGCCGACGCGCCGCGTCGCCGTGGCGATGACGCTCGCTTTCTGGTTCGCCAACATCTCGGTGCAGATGTTCCGCGCCCATCTCGAGGGCCATGCGGACATGGCGGCGCTGCTGCTGGCCCGCTCGCTGACCGCCGGCGGCGGCCTTGTGCTGTGCTTCGCGATCCATCTCGTGATCGCGCGCATGGCCCATCACAGCTTCGCCGTGCGCGCCGCCACCCTGGCGCTGATCGTCCCCTTCGCGGCCGACGCCTGCGCCTGGCTGAACTTCCTCGCCATGCAGGCCATCGTGCCGAGCTCCGTGACGACCGGCGCCACGTCCAGCGCCACGATCCAGGCGGTGCTCTACTGGGTCTGGTTCTTCTTTGCCTGGGCGGCGCTCTATCTGGCGCTGCGCTACAGCTTCGAGGTCAAGGCCTCCGAGCGACGCGCGCGCATCGTCCAGGGCCTTGCTCATGCCGCCCAGCTGCGCGCGCTGCAAAATCAGATCAGCCCGCATTTCATGTTCAACACCTTGAACTCGATCTCGGCGCTGATGCTCGACGGCCGGGGCAAGGAGGCGGAAGCGATGCTGCGCCGCCTCTCCGATTTCCTGCGCGCCACCCTCTCGCTCGACGCCCTCGCCGACATCACGCTCGCCGAGGAACTGCGCATCCAGCGCATCTATCTCGGCATCGAACATGCCCGCTTTCCCGACATGAATGTGACCGTGGACTGCCCCGAGACGCTCGCGGACGCGCTCGTGCCCGCATTGATCACTCAGCCTCTGGTTGAAAATGCGGTCAAATATGGCGTCGCCCGCTCGCTCAGGCCGACCGCGATCCGCATCCTCGCGCGCGAGGATGAGGGCCATCTCGTCCTGACCATCGCCGATGACGGCGCCACCGGCACGGCCGCCTCCAATGGGCTTGGCGTCGGGCTGCGCAATGTCGCCGATCGGCTCGCCAGCCGCTTCGGCGCCGATCACCGCTTCCTGGCCGGGCCGGGCGCTGAAGGCGGCTTCACCGTCGAGCTCGCCTTGCCGCTGACCCGCGAGCCGCCGGCGCGCGCCGCCGCATGAGCCGCATCCTGATCGTCGACGACGAGCCGCTGGCGCGGCGGCGCCTCGCCCTTCTGCTCGGCGAGCTCGGCGTCGCGCCGGATCGCGTCGCCAGCGCCGATGGCGTCGCGGCCGCGCACGCGCAGATCGCCGGCGAGGCGATCGACATCGTCCTGCTCGATGTCCGGATGCGCGACGGCACCGGCTTCGATCTCCTCCGCCAGCTGCCCGGCGACGCCGCGCCCGCGATCATCTTCGTCACCGCCTTCGACGATTTCGCGGTGCGCGCCTTCGAGGTCGCGGCGGCCGATTATCTGGTCAAGCCGGTCAGCGTCGAGCGGCTCGGCCTCGCGCTGGAGCGGGCCCAGCATCTGCTCGCCGCGCGTCCGCCCGGGGAGCGCCGCGCCGCCCTCGCCCGCATCGCGGAGGTCGATGCGCCCGACGCGCAAACGGCGGCGGCGCATGGCCTCGAGACGGAATTCTGGATCCGCCGCGCCGGCGGCGACTTCGTCCGCGTCGAGGTGACGACGATCGATTATGCGGTGGTCGAGGAGGATTATGTCCGCATCGTCGCCGGGGGCCGCAACTATCTGCTGCGCGAATCGATCCGCGGCCTGCTCGCCCGCCTCGATCCGGACACCTTCATCCAGGTCCACCGCTCGGCCCTGGTCCGCACCACCGAGATCGCCGAGGTCGGCCGCGCCCGCTTCGGCCGCGCCGAGGTCGTGCTGCGCGGCGGCCAGCGCCTGCCCCTGGGCCGCGTCCACGGCAAGGCGGTGCAGAAACTGGTGCGCCGCGGCGGCTAGCGGGTGGCGAAGTGCCGCACGGGCACCTCTTCGAAATCCTCGCTGTCGAGCAGCCAGGCCTCGGCCTCCTCCGGCGTGTCGAAGCAGCGGCAGTCGCGGCCGGCCAGCGCGCGCAGCGCCTGGTTCCGCGTCAGCGTCTGCGAGATGACGAAGGCCAGCCGGCGCGAGCGATAAGCGGGATCGGCGAGCAAGGCCTGGAAGGCGGCGACGGTGGCCTGCGCCTGGATCTTCATCTCGCGCAGGCCATTGACGGTCATATGCTCATTGGGCGCACAGCCCAGCTCCGCATGCGCCACGCGCCGCGCCTCGACGAAGGCGGCAATATCGCCGGGCCCGAACAGCCCGCCCATCGCGATCTGCACCAGATCGTGGCGCCGATCGACCGAAATTGAAAAAATGTGCCTGCATCGCATCGGCCTAGCCAGCCGCGCCTTCCGCATATCTAAATATCGCCACCGTGAAATTACGGTGCGGCCCCTAGAATCCCCGCACCGCCGGCGCTCCCGCCCAATTGCCCAGCATCAGCGCCGTCATCGCCCACACCATCGCGTCCGCGCGGTCGGGCGAGCGTCCCGGCCCCTGATAATCGCCGCCCCAGATCAGCCCGCACAATTCGTCCTCCAGCGCCGGGAACATCCCAGCGAACTTCGCCCGTTTGCTCTCGAACAAGGCCGCCACCGGCGCCGCCCGCGCCACCTTGCCTTCCGCCGCATGGACGAGCCGCACCGGCAGATTGACCGCCGCCCCCTTGAGCACGCTCGCCACCATCCGCCCGCCATTATTCGCCTCGGCCACCACCAGGCTCGCCCCCCAGGCCTCCGCCGCCCCCGCCACCTTGCGCGCCCAGCCCTCGGGCGAGAGGCCGCTCGCGCTCAGATCCGCCAGCACCAATCCCCGCCCCTCGCCATCCACCCCGCAAACCGAAATCCCGCACGTCCCTTCGATGCTCGCGGGCGGATCGACGCCGACCACGATCCTGCTCAGTTCCCCGGCGCAGGCCGGGGCCCAGGCGGCGAAGCCGTAATCCTGCCCTTCCAAACCGTCATGGAGGGGGCCCCGAGCCACCACCCGCGCCGCCTCAATCCCGTCCCTTGTCCACAACGCCCCCTGCAGATCGCCAAGCAACTCCCCACCCAGTTCCTGACGCCCGAAGCGCGTCCCCGCATGCGCCCGTTCCAGCGCCGCCACCGCCGCCGCGGGCAGATGCGGATTGGCCCGCGTCGCCGCCCCGCTCGTCACCGTCGCTTCGTCGCCGATGATCGCCTTCAAGGTCGCGATCGGCCGCGGCGTCGTCGTCACCAGCGCCCGCGGCCAGGCGCCGCGCCGCAGCCCGAGCATCAGATTGTCCCACGCCCCTTGCGCCTGCTTCCATTTCGCCAGCTCGTCGCACCAGGCGAAATCATGCTCCGGCCCGCGCAGGCCATCGGCGTTGGCGCCCGAATAGCAAAACGCCTCGGCCCCGCTGGCGAAGACCAGCCGCCCCCGGCTCGGCTGCCAGCGCATCGCCTCGCGCTCCCAGGGCGGCGCCACCGCGAGCAAACCGCTCGGCCCCTCCACCATCACCCGCCGCGCCTCGTCCACGGTCGCCGCGACCAAAGCGATCCGCGCCCCCGCATGATCGCGCGCCAGCGCGCTCACATATTCCGCCCCGGCCCGCGTCTTCCCCGATCCCCGCCCGCCCATCAACAGCCACACCCGCCAGATCAAGGCGGCCGGAAGCGCCTGACCCCGATGCACCCAGGCCGGCCAGTCCACGTCGAGCATCCGCGCGTCGGCGTCGCTCAGCCCCCTCATCAGCGCCCCGCGCCGCGCCGCCCCCGCCTTCACCAG
>Ga0136633_1001335_pt1 | contig 18292 bp, 15 predicted proteins | sample AntDrymeUQ832206_2_FD_105494 | JGI IMG/M metagenome (GOLD analysis project Ga0136633, IMG submission 105494) | Polar desert sand microbial communities from Dry Valleys, Antarctica - metaG UQ83 (22.06) | ecosystem: Environmental > Terrestrial > Soil > Desert | place: Antarctica: Dry Valley...
GCGCTCGCCGGCCAGGAAGCGATCGGGTTCTGGATCGTCACGGCGGCGACGGTCGTCGGGGCAGCGGTCGTGGCCCTGGTCCTGCGGCGGATCGACTGGATCTGAGCGTGCGCGGGACCCGGGCCGGCGGCGCGCTCGCGCTCCTGGCGGTCGTCGTCGCACTCGCCGGTTGTGCGTCGTTGCCGGGCGCGCCGGCCGTCGAGGCCCGGGACGTCGACGAGAGCTTCGAGCTCGTCCTCCGGGTCGGGTCGGCGCGGTACACGGAAAACCAGCCGATCGACGCCTCGGCGACGCTCTCGTACTTCGGCCCGGAGCCCGGGATCGACCTCGTCGGATCGGGCAGCGGGTTGATCGGCTTCTCGGCCAAGCAGCTCGACGGCCGGCTGCACATCGGCGGTGCGAGCACGGACGACTGCCGGCAATACCGGCTCGACCGGGCGCGGCCACTGGTCCAGCCGTACGAGAAGGCCGGGGGCTGGTCCAACGACGACGCCGACGCGGGGTTCTACCGCGCCTTCTTCGCGGATCCGCTCTTCCGCCTGCCGCGCGGAAGGTGGCAGATCTCCGCCGTTGCCGCGTTCACCGTCGAGGAATGCGGCGGAGTAGCCCACGCGCTCGAAACCGAGTTGACGATCGTCGTCGAGTAGCCGTCAGCCGCAACGGCGCGGCTTCGCCGAGGGCTGCGCTTTCGCGGGATCGGCGGGCCCGCTCGACAGTGGTTTGCCGACGATCTGGAGCTTCGGGAACGTCGTGCCGATCCCTTCCGAGGTCTGAAGCCACAGCTGGTCGGTCGTGGCCGCGAGCGGTTCGTCGAGGCCGGTGTCGAACGGGACGTGGCGAATGACCCGGTCGATCTCGTAGAGGAACAGCATGTCGTCGCTCGTGTAGACCTCGGCGATCATCCCGATCATTCCGAAGCCTTCACTCACCCGCGACGCCTCGAGGATCGGCAGGAACATCCCGCGCTGGGCGTGGGCGTAGAGGTATGTGGCCCTGGCCGCACCCGGCTGCCGCATGTGGCCCAGGTACATCGCGACGTCGCACGGGACGACGGACGGGTCGGGCTGGGCGATGACCGGGAGGTCGATCCCGAGGCCCACCACTCTCACCCGGCTCGCGACCCGGTCGGGGGGGATCGTCGGACTGGGCCCCGCCGTGGGTCGAACGCTCGGCGGCCGGACGGACGGCCCCGAGGACGCTCGGGTGGGGTCCGGGCTTCGGCCCGGGTCCGCCTCGGCGGGTCCACTCAGCGTGATGAGACCGGCCGTGACGAACGCCACGCCGAGCGCGGTGAGGATCGCCGGGAGGAGTCGCGACCGGAGCGTGTCGAGGAACCGAGCCATGGGACGGGAGGGTACCAGCGCGTCCTCGGCGACGCCTCCTGAGAGCAGAGGCTGGTACCCTCCCGGCGATGGAATCGCGCGTGCCGATCGCGACCGGGCTCATATCGGGGGTGCTCGTCGCGGTTCTGGTGATCGTCGCGATTGTCGCCCTCGGGCCGGATCCGGGCGTCCCGCGGGCCACTCCCTCCGCGCCCGGCTCGCCAGGCTCGTCCGTCGCCGCCTCTCCGACCGCCGCCGGGGGCACGGCCGTTCCGTCCACGTCGGGCACCGCCCCGACGCCCGGCGAAGAGGCATTCCACATCGGGGAGCCCGCGCCGGCCCTCGTCCTCCCCAGGGTGGGCGGCGGGACGATCGACCTCGCCGCGCTACGGGGCAAACCGGTCTGGGTGAACTTCATGGGCACGTACTGCCCGCCGTGCCGGGACGAGTTCCCGGTGATGAACGGGTTCGCGGCCCGGTACGCGGAGGCCGGCCTGCAGGTGCTCGCGATCGCCGTCCGCGAGGACGAGGGCACCGTCGCCGCCTTTGCCCAGGAGTTGAACGCGACGTTTCCCATGGGCCTCGACCTCGACGGGAGCGCACAGCGCACGTGGGAGGCGGTCGTGCTGCCCGTCCATTTCTGGATCGACGCGGAGGGGATCATCCGCGACGGCGCGCTCGGCGGGATCGGGCCGGACATCATGGCCGCGGGCCTGCGCAAGATCATGCCGGGCGTCGACGTCACGCCGTGAGGCGGGAGATCGACGGCGAAATCGGCGACGGAACAGGGTCGGGGTGGCGGGAGGCGCGCCGCCTCGCGCTCGCGCTCGTGGCGGCCGGGACGCCGCTGCTCGTGGTGACCGACTTCGACGGCACCCTCGCCCCCATCACCCAGGAGCCGATGGGCGCGTACATCGAGCCGATTGGTCGCCGGGCGATCCGGCGGCTCGCGGCGCTTGCCGCGCACCGGCCCGACCGCCTGTCGGTCGTGGTCCTCTCGGGTCGGACCGCGCTCGACGTTGCCGGCCGCGTCCGCGTCGGCGGCGTGCGGTACCTCGGCAACCATGGGCTCGAGAGCGGCGACCTCGCACGCTCCGTCCGCGCCGAGCGCCTCGCGGTCGCGATCCAGCCCGCCCTCGCCCGATGGATCGAGCCGTCGACCGCCCTTGGGGACGCCGTCGCGGCCCTGCTCGGCCACCCCGACTGGCTGTTCGTCGAGCGCAAGGGCCCGTCCGTCGCGTTTCACTTCCGGCAGGCGCCCGACATGGATGTGGCGCGGCTGGAAGTCCTCGAGGCGATCCAATCCGCCGAGATCGCACTCGGCGGCACGGGCCTCGTCGGCCTCGAGGGCCGCCGGATCGTCGAGCTCCGCCCCGCCGGAGCCGGTGGCAAGGGCGAAGCCGTGGCCCGGCTCATCGAGAGCCTGCGGCCGGGTGGCGTCATCGTCCTCGGTGACGATCGGAGCGACGCGGAAGCGTTCGACGTCGTCCGCCAGGCCCGCGAGCGGGGTGAGCTGGACGGGCTGGCGGTCGCGGTCCATGCGTCCGCGGAGGCACCGCGCGAGGTCGCGGCCGCGGCGGACGTCGAGCTGGGGAGCCCGCGCGATGCCGCCCGGCTGCTGTCGGTCGTCGCGGGCGCCCTCGAACGGGAGGCTGCGACCTAGACCGGGAGCTCCTCGACCCGGCGGACCGTGTCCCGGAGCCGGCGTGACGGCGGCACGCCGCCCCGGCGGATGGCCGCGAGATCGCGGAGCTGGCGGGCGAGCCACCAGTCGAGATCTTCCTCGCGGACCGACGCCCGCATCCGGCGGAGGTGCGAACGGCGGTCGGCCGGATCCATCTCCAGCGCCCGCTCGAGCGCGGTTGTCGTGCCCGCGACGTCGGCCGGCGCGACACTCACCGAATCGGCCGCCAGCTGTTCCGCCGCGCCGGCCGTCTCGGAGAGAACGAGCACCGGATCGCGCTCACCGACGAGGACGGCCTCCTTGGCCACGAGATTCATCCCGTCGACGATTGGGTTGACGAGGACGACGTCCGCGAGCCGGAGGGCCGCGATCGCCATTCCGTAGTCCGTCCCGTCGTAGACCCAGACGGGCTGGTCCTCCGGCTCGTCCATCCGGTTGATCCGCGCGACGACCTCGCGTACCGCCGCCGCGTAATCGGCGTACTCCTTGATCTCCGTCCGGGTCGGTGCCTGGACCGCGACGAACCGCACGGTCCGGCGAAGCTCGGGCCGCCGCTCGAGGAGCGCTTCGAACGCGAGGAAGCCGCGGAGCGCGTTCTTGGATGGCTCGATCCGGTCGGCGCGAACGATGAGCCGGGGGTTGCCGGCGCGCTCAAGCCGCTCGACGAGGCGCGCCAGCGGCTGCTCGACGGCCTCGGAGCGGGCGAACGCGTCGAGGCCTTCGGGGTCGACCGAGATCGGGTAGGTCCTGACCCGGATCCGGCGTCCGCGCCACGCGACGTTTCGGCTGTCGCGGTCGACCTTCGCGTCGCGGACGAAGCTGGACACGGATTCGAGGAAGTGCGAGGCGTACCTGTCGGTCTGGAACCCGACAATGTCGCAGCAGAGGAGCCCTTCGCAGATGGCCCTGCGCATCGCCTGCGGGATCAGCTGCCACTGGCTGTCGGCCGGCCACGGGATGTGGTTGAAGTGGAGGATCGTCGCCTTCGGCAGGCGCTCGCGGATCCGCTCCGGGGCGAGATAGAGGTGGTAGTCCTGAACGAGAACCACCGGCCGCTTGTCGTCGTCCACCGCCTCGACCGCCGCGTCGGCCAGCAGGCGGTTGACCGGGCGATAGCCTTCCCGCCACGCGTCGAGCAGCGTCTCGTCGACGTTCGGTGCGTATGCGGTCGCGTACATCTCGTGCTGGAGGAACCACAGGAACGGGTTGGCGATCACCCCGTAGTGGCGCTCGTAGACGGCGACGGGGACCGGGACGTACACGAGGCTCACGTCCTGCCCGGGCAGGAGGCCGTCGACCAGCTCGCGGGTTCGCCGGCTCTTGGCGGACTTCGATGAGGGGTCGAGGTGCGGGGCGGCCAGACGGTCCCCGTCGGTCAAGGACGCGGCGACCCACGTCAGGGGAGCATGGCGGCCCAGCTCGGCGAGGGCCGTGACGAGGCCGCCGGGCCCGCGCGCCGCCGTCAGGCCGCCCGGCGCGTTCGGGTCGCGTTCAAACGTGATTGGGCCGCGGTTCGACACGACGACGAGGCGGCCGTCGCGCCCGAGGAGGTCGCGCAGCAGCGCGAACCTCGGTGAGCGAGTGCTGTGCCGTCGGGGAGGTTGCCCCATCCGATCAGGCTATCGCCTGCGCGGCCTCGTTGACGATGTCGAGGAACGGGCCGGGGAACAGCCCGAGTAGGATCGTCAGCGCCGTCGCCGCCACGAGGCCGCCCCACAGGAGCCGGCTGTGGGTGAGGGGCGGCGCCTCGGTCTGAGGCTCGCGCATGTACATGTAGACGACGACCCGCAGGTAGTAGAAGGCGGCCGCGGCGGCGTTCAGCACCGCGATGACCGCGAGGATCGCGACGGGCCCACCGGCCTGGACGGCGGCGAGGATCACGTACGCCTTGGCGAAGAAGCCGGCGGTCGGCGGGATCCCGGTCAGCGACAGGAGGAACAGCGTCATCAGCACGCCCAGCCACGGCTCGCGGCGCCCGAGCCCGGCGAACGTGTCGAGGTTGGAGGTCACGCCGGCCCGGCGCTGGAGTGCGGCGACGACCGCAAACGCGCCGAGGTTCATGAACGAGTACGCGGCGCCGTAGTAGAGGAGGCCCTCGAGCCCGTTCAGCTGCCCCGCGGCATATGCGGCGAGGCCGACGAGCATGTAGCCGGTGTGGGCGATCGAGCTGTAGGCGAGCATCCGCTTGACGTTGTTCTGGGTGAGCGCCACGAGGTTGCCGAGGGTCATCGTCAGCGCGGCGAGGACGACGATCACCGGCAGCCAGTACGCCTGCAGGTCGCCGAGCGCCTCGACGAACAAGCGGAGGATGAGCGCGAAGGCGCCGATCTTCGGGCCCACCGACAGCCACCCGGTGACGGGGGTGGGGGAGCCCTGGTACGCGTCCGGTGTCCAGTAGTGAAACGGGACCGCGGCGATCTTGAAGGCCACGCCTGTCGTCATGAACGCGAGGCCCATCGCGAGGCCGGGCGAGAGCACCGCGCCGCCGGCGACCACGGTCTGCAGCATCGCGGCCACGTCGGCGACCCGGGTCGACCCGGTCAGGCCCCACACGAATGCCAAGCCGAACAGGAAGATCGCCGAGCTGAACGAGCCGAGGAGGAAGTACTTGATCGCGCCCTCGGTCGAGTAGCCGTCGGTTTTGTGGAACCCCGCCAGCATGTATCCGGGCAGGACCATGAGCTCCAGGCCGAGGAACAGCAGCAGGAGATCCGTCGAGGCGGCGAGGATCATCGCTCCGGCCATCGCGAAGATCAGGACCGCCGCGAACTCGGCGAGGGGGAGGTCGCGCGGCTCGAGGTAGTCGGGCGCGAAGGCGATGGTCAGGGCCACGATCGCGACGAACAGCACGTCGAGGAACGTCGTGAGGGCGTCGACCGTGTAGGAGCCGTCGAACGCCGTTCCCGGCTCGCGGCCCACCGCCAGAACCAGGGCGCCCACGATCACGAGGCCGCCGAGCGACGTCGTGAGGATCGCCTCCCGCCCGCCGGGCCGAATGATGTCGACGACGAGGACCGCGGCGGCGACGAGGACTGCCGCGATGAGGGGCAGGATCAGGGTGACGTCGCTGCTCATCCGGCATCGCCCGGGGTCAGGACGACCTCACTTCGCGGCTGTCGCCGCGTCGCGACGACCACCAGTCGCGCCGCCATGGCCAGGCCGATCAGGCCGAGCGCGGCCGCCGGGACGATCGGTCCGACCGCGACCGGCGCCCCGGCCGCGACCGCCTTGAGCACCGAATCGACCGACGGCTGGACGACGTCGAGCAGGAGTCCCGGCAGGAGGCCGAACACGACGACGAGCGTCGCCAGCGGCGCCAGGGTGACGATCTCGACCGGTGTCAGGTCCGTGACGTGGTTCCCGAGGGAGCGGATGAGCTCGGAAGGCTCGCCCGTGACGACCCGCTGGAACATCCAGAGCAGGTAGGCCGCCCCAAGGATCATGACAAACGCGGCGATCGCCGCGATCAGGGGCCCAACCGCGAACGCGCCGATCAGCACGAGAAACTCGCCGATGAAGCCGGAGAGACCGGGCAGCCCGGCGGAGGCGAACACGAAGAATCCGAAGACGGCCGCGTAGACCGGGGTGACGCCGGCCAGGCCACCCATCCGGGCGATCGTGCGGTCGTGGGTCCGCTCGTAGATCACGCCGACGAGGAGGAACAGAGCGCCTGTGATCAGCCCGTGGTTGACCATCTGGAGGATGGCACCCTGCATCCCCTGCTCCTGGAAGATGAAGATGCCGAGCGTGACGAAGCCCATGTGGCTCACTGAGCTGTAGGCGACGAGCTTCTTGAGGTCCGGCTGGACCAGCGCGACGATCGCGCCGTAGATGATCGCGATGAGGCTCAGCACGATGATTGCCGGCGCGAACGTATGGGCCGCGTCCGGGTAGAGGGGCAGCGCGAAGCGGATGAAGCCGTAGCCGCCCAGCTTGAGGAGGATCCCGGCGAGGATCACCGAGCCGGCCGTCGGCGCCTCGACATGGGCGTCCGGCAGCCAGGTATGGAACGGGAACATCGGGACCTTGATCGCGAATGCGAGGAAGAACGCGATGAAGGCGAACAGCTGGAGGCCCGGATCGAATCCCGCCCCGCGGAGCATCTCGAAGTCGAACGCGCCGGCCCACTGGCCGCCGTGGCCGGCCTGGTAGGCGAAGGCCGTGGCGAGGATCGCAACCAGCATGAGGAGCGAGCCGACGAGCGTGTAGAGGACGAACTTGATTGTGGCGTAGATCCGGTTCGCCCCGCCCCAGATGCCGATGATCAGGTACATCGGGACGAGGACGACCTCGAAGAAGATGTAGAAGAGGAACGTGTCGAGGGCCACGAACACGCCGATCATCCCCACCTCGAGGATGAGGAACGAGATCATGTACTCCTTGATCCGCTCCTGGATCGGCTTGAACGACGCGAGGATGCTGATCCACATGAGCGTCGTGGTGAGCACGACGAGGACGATCGACAGCCCGTCCACCCCGAGCTTGTACTGGATGCCGAACAGCGGGATCCAGTCGGCGACCTCCTTGAACACGAAGTCGGAGGTGGGGTCCGGCGCCGGCAGGCGCGTCAGCAGGAGGAGCGAGAGCACCCAGGTCGCGAGCGCCGTCCCGAGCGCGATGATCCGGGCCGTGCTGCGGGGCATGATCGCGATGAGGATCGCGCCGACGAGCGGCAGGAACGTGACGAACGTCAGGATCGGGATCCGGATCACGCCGGCCGCCCCGCGAGGATGAGGTACGAGGCGGCCATGACGATCAGGCCGAGCGCGATCCCCAGCGCGTAGTTCTGGACGCGCCCCGTCTGGACCCGGGCGAGGCGGCTGCCGCTGCCCCGGGTGAGCGTGCCGACGGCATTGACCGTGCCGTCGACGACCTCGCGGTCGAACCACCACAGCGCGTCGGCGATGCGCCCGCCGATCCGGATGAACAGGAGGTCGTACAGCTCGTCGAACCACCACTTGTTGAGTGACGCGCGGTAGAGAAACGGCAGGCGGGCCGACAGTGAGCGGACCGTGTCGGGCCTCGGGCGCCTCCGCAGGGCGAGCAGCTCGACGCCGAAGAGCCACCACGCCACCGCGATCCCGAGCGCAGCGGCCGCGACGCTCACGATGATCAGCACACCATCGATCCCGAACAGGGCGAACTCGGCGTGCGGCAGGTGGAGCGCCTCGGCCGCGCCGGCGAAGATGCCCTCGAGCCAGTGGTGGAGTGGTCCATCGCCAAAGGGCAGCCCCAGGGCCGCGCCCAGGACGACCGTGGGGATTGCGAGCAGCCAGAGGGGCCCGATCATCACCCGCGGCGACTCATGGATCTTCGGCTCAACGTGGGGGTCGACCCGGCTCTCCCCCCAGAACGTCATGCCGATCAGCCGGAACATGTAGAACGCCGTCAGGATGGCGACGAAGACGCCGATCGCCCAGACCCAGCCGAATCCGAACTTGAAGGACTCGGCAAGGATCTCGTCCTTGCTGAAGAAGCCGGCCAGGGGCGGGACGCCGGCGATCGCCACGGCGCCGATGAGCATCGTCCAGTACGTATGCGGGATCTTCTTCCGCAGGCCACCCATCCGGCGCATGTCCTGCTCGTCGTGGACCGCGTGGATGACGGATCCGGAGCCGAGGAACAGCAGGCCCTTGAAGAAGCCGTGGGTCATGAGGTGGAAGATCGCGGCGGTGAATGCCCCCACCCCGAGCGCAGCGAACATGTAGCCGAGCTGACTGAGCGTCGAGTAGGCGAGGACCCGCTTGATGTCCGTCTGCGTCATGGCGATCGATGCGGCGAGGATCGCGGTGAAGATCCCGATCGCGGCGATCAACACCATAACCCCCGGTGCCGCGGCGAAGATCGGGTTGGCCCGGGCCACGAGGTAGACGCCGGCGTTGACCATCGTCGCCGCGTGGATCAGGGCGGAGACCGGCGTCGGGCCCTCCATCGCGTCGGGCAGCCAGACGTGGAGGGGGAACTGGGCGCTCTTGCCGACCGCCCCGGCGAACAGCAGGAGCGCGACGACCGCGATCGGGATGACAGGTGCGCCGCCCTCGCCGAGGAGGATGGCGATCGACTCGCGGATGTCGAGGGTGCCCGTGTTCACCCAGATCGCCATGATCCCGAGCGCGAACCCGACGTCGCCGACCCGGTTGACAATGAACGCCTTCTTGCTCGCCAGGGCCGCCGACCGGCGCCGGTACCAGAAGCCGATGAGCAGGTAGCTCGACAGCCCCACGAGCTCCCAGGCCACGAACACGACGAGCCAGTTATCCGCGAGGACCAGCAGGAGCATCGAGAACATGAACAGGTTGAGGTAGGCGAAGAACCGCCAGTAGCCCGGGTCGTGGGCCATGTACCCGATGCTGTAGACGTGGACGAGCATCCCGATCGTCGTGACGACGATCAGGAGGCAGGCGGTCAGGTTGTCGACGAAGAGGCCGGCGGTGACCGTGAAGTCGCCGGCCGGGATCCACTCGAACAGCTCGACGTGGTGGCCGCCCGCGCCGAGCTGGCCGCTCAGGGCCGCGTAGCAGACGATCATCGCGAGCGCCCACGACAGGACGACGACGCCGACCGGGATCCAGTGCGCCTCGCGATCCAGTCGCCGCCCGATCGCCGCGGTCACGACGAAGCCGACGAGCGGCAGGATGAGGACGAGCGGGATGAGGAGGGCCATCAGCCCGCCGGTGCCCGGCTCGGCGCCGCCCTCGCTTGCCGCGGCGAAGACCGGCAGCGCAGCGGCCAGCGTGCCGCTCACCCGCCGCTCACCGGCGCATCGCGTCGTACTCGTCGACGAGCGGCGTCCGCCGGTTTCGATAGATCGCGATGACGATCGCGAGTCCGACGGTCGCCTCCGCGGCGGCCACCGCCATCACCATGAGCGCGATCACCGACCCGTCGGCGCTCAGCTCCTGGATGAACGCGCCGAAGGCGATGATCGCGAGATTGACCCCGTTGAGCATCAGCTCGATCGACATCAGCATGCTGATCGCGTTCCGGCGGGCCAGGAACCCGAACGTCCCGATCGCGAACAGGAGGCCGGCGAGAATGAGGTAGGCGTCGAGGGAGTCGCTCACGACGGCCCGCCCGTCTCGCGCTTGGCGAGGAAGACACCGCCGATGACGGCCGCGAGGAGGAGCACGCTCACGATCTCGAACGCGAGCACGTACTCGGAGAACAGGACCGTCGCGAGGTGGTCCGTGGCGGTGTGGATCCGGGCGCCGACGTCCGGCCAGTCCGTCGAGCTCACCGTCAGCGCGATGATCACCGCGAGAACGATGGCCGCGATGCCCGCTCCGAGCGACTGCGTCTGGAAGACGAGGCTGCTCGGCGCATCCTTCGTCTGGGTGAGCATGATCGCGAACAGGATGAGGACGCTGATCGCCCCGATGTAGACGAGGACCTGGGCCGCGGCGACGAGCGGTGCGCCGGCGATCACGTAGATCCCGGCCAGCGCTCCGAAGCAGACGATCATCGCCAGGCCGCAGCGGATGATGTCGCGCATCGTCACGACGAGAAGCCCCGCGCCGATCATGATCTCGGCGAACAGGAAGAACAGGACGTCATCGCCCCAGCGCAGGACCCCGAGGACGACGAGGGCGATCGGCAGCCCGACGGCGAGCCCGATCACCAGGAGCGTGGCGCCGATCGTCAGGAAGCTGCGCGGCATCGGACTCCCCCTAACGATGCCGGGCGTGACCGCCCGCGCCGTGAGAGTGGCCGTCGCCGTTCGAGTGGTCGCCGGCGATCAGGCGCGGGGGCTCACCCGGCGAAAGGCGCAGGGCGTCGGGCGCGGACTCGGCGGCCTCGGCGGCCAGGCGGGCCGCGATGCTCGGCGGCAGCATCGGCAGCAGCCGGTCGGACTCGATCGGCCGGCCCTCGGCGATCGCCCGCGTGACCCAGTCACGCTCCTTTTGGATGTACGTCACCTCGGTCTCCCGGTCGACCGCCGACGACGCGAGGAGGTCGACCATCGGCGACTCGCGGCTCGAGTTGGAGAGCTCCATGTCCGCGCCGTGGCGCAACGCGTCGTACGGGCAGGCGTCGACGCAGATGCCGCACAGGATGCAGCGGCTCTCGTCGACCTCGTACTTCTGGAGCACGCGCGGCTTCGGCATGAGCGCCCCGGTGGGGCACGTCTCAGCACACCGTCCGCACGAGACGCACGGCGTGTCGTTCAGGCTCATGTCGAGCGGGGTCGTGACGAGCGTGTCGAAGCCGATCCGCATGAAGTCGTAGCAGGCCGCGCCGACGACCTCCGCGCACACGGTGGCGCACCGGCCGCAGTCGATGCAGCGCGACGGCTCGCGGAGGATGAACGCGTGGGAGTCATCCCGGATGTAGTCGTGGTTCGTCCCGGTGAAGCGGTTCTCGGTCACGCTCCGGAAGCCCGCCCCGTTGTGATGCTGGGGCTCGAGGGTCGGCAGCGTCGTGCCGTACTCGATCCCCAGCCGGCGCAGGTCGCAGAACCCGATCGCCTCGCAGGTGCATTGGAGACACCGGGTCGACTCGGCCATCGCCTCAGCGCGGGTGTACGGGATCTCGTACTCGACGTAGCTCCTGTTCCGGATCTCCGCCGGGAGCGCGGTCATCCGGTAGCGCGGCTCCTTGACCTCGCTCGTGAAGGGCACGATCGAGAGGAATTCCGGTTGCGGCTCGGCGAGCGTCTGGCGGGTCCGGATCGCGCCTAGGTCGAGTCCCTTCAGCCAGGCGTCCGCCGCGTACGCCGCCCGGCGTCCCTCGGCAACTGCCTGGACGACGGTCGCCGCCCCGATCCGGACGTCGCCGGTCCCGAACACGCCCGGGCGGCCGGTCTCGAACGTCACGGCGTCCGCCTTGAGCCGGCCCTGCTTCGTCGCCTCGAGCCCCTGGTTCCCCGGCTGGGCGACCCAGTCGAGCTCCGGCGCCTGGCCGATCGCCAGCAGCACTCGGTCGCACGGAATCGTGAACTCCGTCCCGGGCGCGGGTTCCGGCCGTCGCCGTCCGGACGCGTCCGGTGCGCCGGGCTTCATCCGGATGAACTCCACCCCGTTCACCTTGCCGGTCTTCTTGTCAGTCAGAATCCGCGTCGGGCCGGCCTGGAAGATCGCCCGGGCACCCTCCTCGATAGCTTCGTGGACCTCGTTCGCGGCCGGCATGTCCTTCATGTCCCGCCGGTAGACGAGCGTCACCTCCTTCGCTCCCTGCCGGATCGACGTGCGTGTGCAGTCCATGGACGTGAAACCGCCGCCAATGACGACGACGCGGCTGCCCTCGTGGCCCTCGACCGGCAGGCCCAGCGTGGCGGTGCGCAGGTACTCGAGGCCGTCGAACACTCCGTCGGCGTCCTCGCCCGGCGCGCCGAGCTTGTTCGTGGTGTAGCAGCCGATCGCGATGAGGACCGCGTCGTAGCCCTGCCCCTGGAGATCGTCGAGCGTGTAGTCGCGACCCAGCCCCTGGTCGCACACGATCTTCCCGCCGAGCCGGGTCACCGATTCGTATTCGGCCTCGAGGACCTCGACCTTCGGCAGGCGGTACTGCGGGATCCCGTAGCGGAGCATGCCGCCCGGCGCCGGGTCGCGCTCGAAGATCGTCACGTCGTGACCGGCGATCAGGAGGTAGTACGCGGCGGCCATCCCGGCCGGCCCCGAGCCGACGACCGCCGCCCGCCGGCCGCTCTTGGCCTGGACCTCGAAGGGGAGCGGGGGGTCCACGCCGTCGTCGAGCATCGCCTTGATGACCTGGTCGCCGGCGTACCGGTGGCTGTCCCGGATCGCGATCGCCTCGTCCACCTCGTCACGCCGGCAGTGCTCCTCGCACGGCGCCGGGCAAACGCGCCCGAGCACGGATGGGAACGGGATCGTGCGCTTGAAGATGCGGGTCGATTCGCGCCAGTCCGCCTCCGCATTCGCCTTGAGGAAGCCCGGGATGTCGATGTGGCTGGGGCACTTGTTCTGGCAGGGCGGCAGGCAGTAGGCGTTGTGGTCGCTGAAGATGAGCTCGAGGTTCGTCGCCCGCAGCCGGCGCACCTCCTCGGTCTGGGTCGCCACCTTCATGCCCGCCTCGGCCGCGCGCGAGCAGCTGATCGGCGGGTGCTCTTCGCCCTCGACCTCGACGACGCACATCCGGCAGGCCCCGAAGCCCGGCAGCTTCGGCTCGTAGCACAGGGTGGGGACCTCGATCCCGTTGTCGCGGCAGACCTCGAGGATCGTCTGGCCCTCGAAGCCCTCGACGATCCGCCCGTCGATCTCGATGCGGATCGCGGGTGTCGAGACCGGCCGCTGCGGCGCCTGGGTCGTCAGCAGGTGCTCGGCGACGGTGTCCTCGAGGGGCGTGACCGTATCGAGCTTCGCGGGCGTGTCCGGCCGGGCGTCGGGCCGGCGTGGCGACTCGGGTCGGACGATGAGGTCGGTCATCTCGGGGGAGGTGGCCTCACTTGGCCGCGCCGGCCGGCACGGCGATCGGGCGGCAGACGCCGGCGGGGCAGGTGCTGCGCAGGAGATGGTCGTCCAGCTCGGAGCGGAAGTATCGCATTCCGCTGGTCAGCGGGAGGGTCGCCAGACGCTCGTGGTCGCACAGGCCGCTCTCGACGATGTCGGACGCGGTGTCGGCCAGGAGCTGGAGGTCGGTCGGCATCGGCCGGCCGTCGACAACACGGTCCGCGATCTCGACGAGGCGGCGCGTGCCGATCCGGCAGGGGATCGATTTCCCGCAAGCCTCCGTCGCGCAGAACGTGGTCAGCAGCCGCGCGAGATCCACAATGCAGGCGCGATCGTCGGCGACGACGACCGAGCCGGAGCCAACATGCGCCCCGACAGCGCGGAGTGCGTCGAACTCGTACGGCGTGTCGAGCAGCTCCGGCGGCAGCAGGCCGCCGGACGGGCCGCCGACGAGCACCGCCTTGAGCTTGCGGCCGCTCCCCTGCGCGCCACCCAGCGCGACGACGTCGCGGAGCGGCGTTCCGAGCGGCACCTCGGCGACTCCGTTGCGCTCGGCGCCGCGGACCTGGACGAGGATCGTGCCGGGGCTCTCCTTCGAACCGATCTTCGCGTAGGCGGCGGCGCCATTGACCACGATCCACGGGACGGCCGCGAGGGTCTGGACGTTCTGGACGACCGTCGGCATTCCGAACAGGCCGCGCTCGGTGGGGTAGGGCGGCCGCTGCTCGGGCTGGCCGCGGCGACCCTCGAGCGCCTTGAGCAGGACGGTCTCCTCGCCGAGCATGTAGGCGCCCTGGACCGGCCGCACCGTCACCGTGACGTCGTGCCCGGAGCCGAGCAAGTCCGGCCCGAGGAACGCGGCCTCCTCGGCCGCGCCGACCGCTCCTTCGAGTCGCCCGACGAGCTCCGTGTCCTCCGCCCGGACGGCGATCACCGCCTCCGTCGCACCGATCGCGAAGGCCGCGATCGCGAGGCCCTCGAGAACCGCGAACGGGTCGGCCTCGAGGAGCGCCCGATCGGTGAATGCCGCGGGGTCGGCCCCGTAGCCGTTCGCGACCACGTAGCGGCGCGGGGCCTCCGTGGCCGCGGCGGCACGCCACTTGTCCCCGGTCGGGAAGCCGGCCCCGCCTCGACCGCGCAGCCCGGACGCAGCCACGACGGCGACCGTGCCGGCCGGGCCCAGGTCGCGGACGGCCCGTTTCAGCCCCTCGAACGCTCCGGCCCCGACGGCGGCGTCGAGCGCGGCCGCGGGATCGGCAGCCGCGCTGGCGCGGGCGCGGTGGCGTCCCCGGCGGAGCAGCACCGATGGCCACTCGGCCGGCGTGCGGAGGAGGGTCGTCATCGGCTCAGTGGACCTTTCGCGTCCGCGGGCGCGGGCGCGAGCCCCCGAGGGCCTCGTCGAGTCGGGCGAGGTAGGCCTCTTCGTTCGGCCGGTTCCGGTCCACCGCAGCGACCTGGACGGCGTCGGCCGGCGGCTCGAACCGCAGGTGGCGGTAGAACGAGGCCGCGCCGTAGATGAACGCGTACCACGCGCCGGTCTTGAAGCTGATCCGCTTGATCGCCGCAACCGGCAGGTAGCCGTAGGCGCCCTGGACGCCCTCGAGGATCTGGAGCATCCGCTTGGGATCGTGGTCGTGCTCGTCGAGGATCGCGTCCACCGCGAGGAGGTCGATCGGCTCGAAGTGCTCGTACGCCCGGTCCGGCACGGTCCGTCCGGAACGCCGGAGCGCCGACTCGTCGCGCCGCTCGCCGTACGTCTCGGGCGGCCCCCAGTGGACGTGGAAGCGTCCCTTCGTGTCGACCCCGCCCATGTCGATGCACTCGATCGGGCAGGCCTGGGCGCACTGGAAGCACGTCTCGCATTTCAGCGTGCCCCACTCGTCGTAGAGGAGCTGGAGGCGGCCGCGGAACTTCGGCGCCTGGTCCGGCTGCTGCTCCGGGTACTTGATCGTCGCCTTGGGCTCGAAGAAGCGGCGGAGCGTCGAGCCCATGCCCTTCACGATGCCCAGGCCCGGGATGAAGCTCATCGCCCGCCTCGCAGCGCGCCCACGACGATGACCGCCGCCGCGGTCACGAAGAGGTTCAGGAGCGATGCCGGGAGCATCCACTTCCAGGCGAAGCCCATGAGCTGATCGATGCGGACCCGCGGCAGCGTCCCGCGCATCCAGACGAAGAGGAACACGAACCCGTACGTCTTGACCATGAACCAGATGAGTCCGGCGACCCAGTCGAAGCTGATGAACGCCCAGCCGAGGACGAGCGTCACCGCGACGATGTTGAACACGATGAAGCCGAGGACGAGCGCCTGCCACGAGGGCATGGAGCTGCGCAGCAGCCAGAACGGAGCCGCGAACAGGAGCGTGCCAATGAGCGGCACGAGCGCGATCACCAGGAGGAGGCCGATCCCGAGCGAGCCCGGATCGAGGGCGAGCCTGATGTCCGGCATCGGGAACGGCGAGTTCCAGCCGCCGAAGAACAGCGTGACCGTGAGCGCCGAGATGATGAACACGTTCACGTACTCGGCGAAGAAGAAGAACCCGAACCGCATGCCCGAGTACTCGGTCGCGAAGCCGGCGACGATCTCGGAATCCGCCTCGGTCAGGTCGAACGGCGTTCGGTTCGCCTCAGCCGTCGCGGCGATGAAGAAGATCAGTGCCCCGAGCGGCTGCTGGAAGACGTACCAGTTCGTGAACCAGCCCGATTGGTTGAGCACCAGCTGGTTGAGGCTCATCGTGCCCGCCAGGATCAGCAGGCCCACGACCGACAGCGTGAGCGGGATCTCGTAGCTGATGACCTGGGCGGCGGACCGCAGCCCGCCGAGGAGCGAGTACTTGTTGAAGCTCGACCAGCCGGCCATCAGCAGGCCGACGACCGTCAGCCCGCCCACCGCGAAGAAGTAGAGCAGGGCAATGTTCATGTCCTGTCCGAACAGGCCCGGTGCGAAGGGAATGACGAGCAGGCTCATCACGCTTGCGAGGTAGACGACGACCGGAGCCCAGGTGAAGACGGTCGGGTCGGCACCGGTCGGGGTGAAGTCCTCCTTCATCAGCACCTTGAGCCCGTGGACCACCGACAGGAGCGAGCCGAACGGACCCACCCGGTCCGGGCCGATCCGGAGGTTCATCAGGGCGATGCCCTTCATCTCGATGTAGATGATCACGAAGGCGGTCGGGATGGTCATCAGGAGGATCGCGGTGGCCGCGACGACGAACCGGACGATCGGCAGGTTGGCCCCGACGATCGCGAGGAGCTCGTCGGAGAACACGATCAGCAGCACGAGGGGGACCGTGAGCAGCGCCCCGACGACGAGCAGCGCGAGCAGCACGCGGCCGGGGATCGTCAGGCGCTGCCAGGTGCGCGCGACGACGGTCACTTATCGACCCCACCCATGATCGGATCCAACGAGGCCATGATCGCCATCGTGTCGGCGACGAGGTTGCCCGGGGTCAGCAGGCCAACCATCTGGAGATGGATGAACGACGGGTCGTGGATCCGCATCCGGAAGGGCTGGTCGGTGCCGTCGCTGATCGCGTAGGTCGCGTACTGTCCGCGCGGCCCCTCGATCGAGGCGTAGGCGCGGCCGGGCCGCGGCCGGAGGAGGCGGGGCAGCTTCGCCATGATCGGCCCGTCCGGCATCTGGTGGAGGCACTGGTCGATGATCCGGAGGCTCTGCTTCACCTCGTCCATCCGGAGGAGGTAGCGGGCGAGGCAATCGCCCTCGGTCCGGGTCGGGATGTCGAAGTCGATCTCCGGATAGATGGAATACGGGTGGGCACGGCGGACGTCGAACGGGACCCCGGTCGCCCGCAGGTTCGGCCCCGTGGCGCACATCCGGAGCGCCGTGTCGCGATCCAGCACGCCCAGGCCGCGCATGCGCCGGACGAAGATCTCGTTCTCGTTGAGGAGCCCGGTGTCGTTGTCGATCTGCTTGACAGCCCGGCTCATCCAGTCGCCGAGGCGGCTCATGAAGTCGTGGTTGAGGTCGCCGTTCACGCCGCCGATCCGGAAGTAGTTGAAGAGCATCCGCTGGCCCGTCAGGCTGGCCAGCATCTCGACGATCTCGTCGCGCTCAATGAAGCTCCACAGGATCGGGGTGAGCCCGCCGAGATCGAGCGCCATCCAGCCCGCGAACAGGGCGTGGCTCGCGATCCGGTTGAGCTCCGCGGACAGGACGCGGATGTACTCGGCGCGGCGCGGCACCTCGACGTCGAGAAGCTGCTCGAACGCCATGACGGGCGACCACTCGCAGAAGAGCGAGCTGACGTATTCGAGCGGGTCGACCTGGCTGATGACCTGGTGGTAGTCCGCGTTCTCGCAGAGCTTCTCCACGCCGCGGTGGAGGTAGCCGAGGACCGGGTCGAGGTCCACGACCTTCTCGCCGTCGAGCTTGAGTACGACCCGCAGCACGCCGTGCGTCGAGGGGTGCTGCGGCCCCATGTTGATGAACATCTCGCCGTCACCGAGCGTGTAGAACTCCGCCTCCCGCTCGGTTCGGGGCGGGTACGGCGGGACGTTCTCGAAGATCCCGCCGACCTCCTCGTCCAACGTGATCCGCGGGTCGTCGGCGGAGGCGTGGGGCGGCAGGAGGTTGCGGGTCACGGTCATGCGCGCACCTGGCGCACCGCGCCCGGGGCCGCGTCGCGCGGCGAGTGGGACCGCTCCATCGGCCGGACGCCGCCGCCGGGCGAGCGGGCCGCGTCGTCGGCGAGGAAGAAGTCCTTGCGGAGCGGGAAGCTCGTGTACTCGGGCGGCATGTAGATCCGGCGCAGGTCGCGGTTGCCCTCGAACGTGATCCCGAACATGTCGTACGCCTCGCGCTCCATCCACTCGGCGCCCTTCCAGAGGAACGTGACCGAGGGGATGCGCGGGTCGTCGCGGGA
>Ga0136633_1001336_pt1 | contig 18274 bp, 17 predicted proteins | sample AntDrymeUQ832206_2_FD_105494 | JGI IMG/M metagenome (GOLD analysis project Ga0136633, IMG submission 105494) | Polar desert sand microbial communities from Dry Valleys, Antarctica - metaG UQ83 (22.06) | ecosystem: Environmental > Terrestrial > Soil > Desert | place: Antarctica: Dry Valley...
CTCATCTACCGTGGCGGTGTCGCGTTGAGCCTGAAACGCAGCGACGACACCGTCGACAAGCGCTTTGGTCAACTCCGGACGCGCCGCCGTGTGCCGTCCCAGTGGAGGCTCCAGGCTCAGGAAGACACCAAACGGTGCGTCGGGTGCGATGCGGCGGGCCCCGACGTCCACGTCACTTCGGTGGACCGCAAGCCAGGTCTGTTCGAGGCGCTTCGCCGTGGCAAACCGGCCCAACGCGACGTTCGCGAACGCCGCAAGTCGGACTTCGCGTTGCCAGTGAGTCGGCTCGTCTTCGGGTCGAATCAAGCGGTACTGATACGAACAGGTGAACCTGCGCTGAGCGGTCTCTCGCCGGGACGGCCGGCAAGCTCGAACCGGACTCCGTAGGCGGCGCTTGGGACGAAGGATGCCCCGCCAGCGTCGATGTTGTAGAGGAGTATCTTCTCGACGTCGCTGTTCCAGGGCTTGGAACCCGCGTAACTCGCATGGAGAATCTCGCCGGCACGCGCGGAGAGATGACGCAGTCTCTCTCGCAGCTCAGAGCGCGCCGCGACCTGGGTCGGACTCAGGCGCTCAAACGGGATGTAGCGATCCGTCCAAAGCCAGACCTCGCGATCGTCTCCGGGTCCCCGTGCCTCGTAATCGGCGACGTAAATCGGCACGGGCTCGCGACTAGCCGGTTAGCGCCGAGTGCAGCCAGCGCCGTAAGGCGTACCTCGGGGCGGCGGCAGAGGAGCCGTGCGGCGCAGGAACATCGAGATCACCGCCACGTTGTCCTCGGATCCGAGCAGGACCGACTCGCCGCCCGAGAACGACGGATCTCCGCCCAGCCGGCAGTGGAGCGACCGGCCGGAGTCAGCACGGAAGCGTGCCCAGCCGAGCTGGGCGATCTCCCAGGCCGACAGATCGGTGACGAGCGGCGCTGCCAGGGAGTCGCCGATGAATGGAAGTCGGAAGAACGTCCCGGGGCCGGCGATCTTGCCGCCGACCGCATCTGCGACCGCCTGCTGGCGGCTTCCGCGGGTGAGATCGTTGTCTGCCGCGTCGCGCTGGTTCGTCCGAATCCGCGCGTAGACGAGAGCCCGCCTGCCGTCCAGGTGCTGCGTCCCCTTCGCGAAGCGCCAACCCTCCCATTCGCGGCAGCGCGCCGGCTTGTACGGGCAGTCGAACTTGTTCGAGAGGATCGGCTTCGGCACGTTGACCTCGATCCCGCCGAGCGCGTCGATCAGCTCGCGGAAGCCGTCGAAGTCGAAGACGACGACGTGATGAATCGAGAGCCCGGTTAGCCCGCGGACAGTCGCGAGCGTGAGCGCCGGCCCGCCGATCTGATTCGCGGCGTTGATCTTCCCCGAGCCGTAGCCTGGGATGTCGACGCGCAGATCTCTCGGGATCGACAGGTACGACAGCAGGTGCTTGCCGGGGTCCGTGCGCAGGAGCAGGAGCGAGTCCGAGCGCCGCGCGTCGCCGCGGCCGGGAGCTTTGCCACCGTCCGTTCCGATGACCAGGATGGTCGCCGGGTCGGAGAGGAGCGACCCGTCGTGCGCGGCCAGGCGAGCTTCGGCGCGGCGTGGGAGACGCTGGTTCGCCTCGTCGATCCCGCTTGCGAAGGACAGGTAGCCGAGCACTCCCCAAACGACGCTGAGCACGAGCAGCCCCACGATTCCCAGAGCGATCCAGAGACCCCAGCGCCGGCGACGGCGAGGCTCCTCCTGCTCTTGCGTAGGCTGGGCGGCCGTCCGTCGGCCCGTGTCGAGCGGGACTCGGCCCTTGACGCGGCCACCGCGGTACCGCCGGTAGGGCTTGTCTCCCTCGGCCATTCGGGGCGCTATCGTAGCCCGCGGCCCCGTTCGAGAAGGCCGCGAGCTACGGGCGGGCCTACGGCTTCGACCGCGCGGTGGACAAACCTTAGGCGCAATCGCCTGGCCCTCCTTGCCCTTGCTCTGGAGGCCGCGTTCAGCGTTCGGACGGCGATCCTGCTCTCGATCATCCCCGGCCTGCTTGCCGTTGTGGGAGCCGAACACCATGACGCTTGCCCACCGGACGTAGCCTTGAGACGTGAGTGCAACTCCGGCGGCGCTACTCGTTGATCGCCTGACGAAGGTCTATGCGGACGGCACGCATGCGCTCGATGCGCTGGAGCTGCGCGTCCCGTCGGGTTGCTTCTTCGGCCTGCTCGGGCCTAACGGTGCTGGGAAGACGACGGTCATCAACGCCGCCGCTGGGCTCGTCCGGGCTCCGGCGGAGAAGGTCTACGTGTTCGGCCACGACGCTGTCCGCGACCCCCGAGCCCGGCTGCTGCTCGGACTCGCCCCGCAGGAGGTGCATCTCGATCGCTTCCTGAGCGCGCGCGACCTGCTCGTCTTTCACGGACGCTTCTTTGGGATGCGGAGAGCCGACGCGACTGTCCGCGCCGACGAACTGCTCACCGTCTTCGACCTCATGGGCAAGGCGGACACGAAGCCGAACCGTCTGTCGGGCGGGATGCGACGGCGGCTGCTAATCGCCAGGGCGCTCGTCCACCGCCCGAGGCTGCTCGTCCTCGACGAGCCGACGGCAGGTGTCGATCTTGTCCTGCGACATGAACTCTGGCGCTACCTCCGACGCCTCCATGCCACCGAAGGCGTCAGCGTTCTCCTGACGACGCACTACATCGAGGAAGCGGAAGCACTCTGCGAGCGCGTCGCGTTCATCCGCGATGGCCAAATTGTTGCCGAGGGCTCGATCGCCGAGCTGCGTGACTGCTTCGGGGGCGAACGGCTCGAAGACGCATACATGGAGGCGATGCAAACATGACAACCGCGACGCTTCGCGACGTCCAGCGGCGAGGGACGTTAGCGCTGGCCGCGCGTGAGAGCCAGAGAGTGGTCGTCCTCTGGACGCAGACCATCCTCCCGCCCGTCGTAACCGCGCTTCTGTTCCTCGCGGTCTTCGGCGGCGCGCTCGGGTCGCGCGTGGGCGAGATCGAAGGTCTGCCCTACCTCACCTTCATCCTCCCCGGGCTCCTCGTGCTCACGGTCGCCGGATCAGCGTTCTCGAACAACTCCACGAGCTTGTTCCAGGCGAAGAGCGAGGGCTACATCGAAGACGTGCTGACGAGTCCGCTTCAGCCCTGGCACTTCACGCTCGCCTACATGGCAGGCGGCCTCGTCCGCGCTTTCGCCGCCGCAGCCGTTCTCGCCGCTATCGCGACGCCGCTCACGGGGGGGGTCGAGAACGCGCCGCTCGCTGTCGCCTCGCTCTTGCTCACCGGGCTCGTTTTCGCGTCGCTCGGTGTCATCACGGGCATCTGGGCCGACTCCTTCGACCAGCACGCGTTCGTCGCCAACCTTGTCGTGGTGCCGCTCGCGATGCTCGGCGGCGTCTTCTACACGGCGCGCACTCTCGATGAGCCCTGGTCTACTCTCACGCGGCTCGACCCGCTCTTCTACCTCGTTGACTCGACCCGAGCAGGTCTTACGGGCGTTCACGAAGCCCCTGTGTGGATCTCGCTCACGGTGACAGCAGCTGTGGCGTCAGCCCTCTTCGCGACGGCGACATGGCTCGTCGCGCGCGGTTGGCGACTGAAGCCCTAGCGATGCTCCGAGCTACACGACGTGACTTACGAACCTGAGGGGCCTATTCGGGGCGCTATGGTAGCCCGCGGCCGTGGCCCCTCCTCTCGTCATCGGAGTCGACGTTGGCGGAACGAAGATCCGGTCCGGGGTCGTCGACCGTGAGGGCATCGTGCATACACGGCACGAGGTGGAGAGTCCCGGGAGCTCCGAGGAAGACGTGCTGCGCGAGCTCGACAGCGCCGTCGAGGCGGTTCTCGGGGATGGTGTGGGGGCGATCGGCTTCGGCATTCCGTCGACTCTCGACCGCCACACGGGACGTGTCCTTCGGACCACCAACCTGCCATTCGACGACTTCGATCTCTCGGGACATGCGCGCGAGCGTTTTGGGCTTCCGGTCGGGGTAGAGAACGACGCGAACGCCGCCGCGCTCGCTGAATGGAAGCTCGGCGCGGGGCGGGGCGCCTCGAACCTCGTCCTGTTCACCCTGGGCACCGGCGTGGGCGGCGGCATCGTCCTCGATGACCGCCTGTATCGCGGGTGGGCCGAGGTCGGGCACATGGTCGTCTCGGCGAACGGACCTCCTTGCGAGGGCAACTGTCATGGTCGTGGGCACGTCGAGGCGCTGTGCTCAGGGACGGCGGCAGACGGCATAGCGCAGGAGCTCTGGGGGCCGGATGCGGACGCGCACATGCTGGTCGAGCGCGCTCGAGCCGGAGATGAGGCCGCCCGAGCCCGCTTGGCCGAGATCGGCGAGTTCCTCGGGGCCGCGATCGGCTCCCTCGCGAATCTCTTCGATCCGGAGCTCGTCCTGATCGGAGGCGGCTTCGGCGAGGCCGCCGGCGAGCTTGTTCTCGGCCCTGCTCAGGACGCCGCTCGACGGGAGGCGCTGGCGCCAGCCGATGCGACGCTCCGCGTGCTGCCCGCCGAACTCGGGGGCGAAGCGGGTCTCGTCGGGGCAGCGCTGGTCGGCTTCGAGGCTCTCGACGGAGCCCGGTAGGTGACGAGCTCCTAACACAGTGAGCGGCCATGTCGCGATGCGGCCCTGGACGCCTCGCGACGGGCGAGCACTGTGTTAGAAGCTCTCATGCCGCTCGCGGTCTGCGCCACCCCGATCGGGAATCTCGACGACATCACGCTCCGTGTGCTCGCGGAGCTGCGCGAAGCCGATCTCGTCCTCTGCGAGGACACCCGACATACACGCGTTCTGCTCGAGCGACATGGGATCGAGGCGCGGGTTCTCAGCTACCACCGGCACAACGAGGCGGCGCGGACGGGCGAGGTGGTCTCGCGACTGGAGCGGGGAGAACGAGTGGCACTGGTGTCCGACGCGGGTCTCCCTGGCGTCAACGACCCCGGGGCACGGCTCGTGGCGGCTGCGCTGGCCGCGCTGATACCCGTGACGGTGCTGCCTGGGCCGTCCGCTGTCGAGACGGCCGTTGTCGCGAGCGGACTCGTGACCGGCCGCTATCAGTTCTTGGGATACCTGCCGCGACGAGGTCGAGAGCTTCAGGCGCTCGCCGAGGAGCTCGCCCACTGGCCGCACGCGGTCGTCGCATTCGAGTCGCCCCGCCGGCTGCCCGCTTCGCTCGCGGCGCTCGCTCGGCGGATGCCCGCGCGGCCGTCGGCGGTCTGCCGGGAGCTGACGAAGCGCTTCGAGGAGGTCGTGCGAGGGACGCTGAGTGAGCTCTCCGACCGCTTCAACGAGCCGCCCAAGGGCGAGATCACGCTCGTTCTCGGAGAGGAAGCCAGCCGGGGCTCGAACGAGGGAGCGGGGGTCGAGGACAACGCCCTGGCGGCGGTCGCCGAGCTCGTCGCAGCCGGAATCGCGCGACGGCAGGCGGTCGATCTCGTCGCGCGCCTCACTGGCGCACCGCGGAACGCCCTTTACCGATCCTCTCTGTAACAACTCCGTCAATTGCGGTTGCCCCCTTTCCGAGGAGCCGTTACTCTCGATCGGTGTTGGCTTCTCGGGCAACGAGAACTATCGCAATCACTTTGTTGGCGATCGCGTGGACGCTCGCTACCGCCTCGGGCGCCCAAGCCTGGGCTTGGCCCGCGGACGGCGACGTCCTCCGCGAGTTCTCGCTGGGCGCCAACCCATATGCGGGCGGGCAGCATCGAGGTGTCGACATCGCTCTTGCAAGTGCTCGAGTGGTTCGGGCTCCGGTCTCCGGCGAGGTTGCATTTGCCGGGCAGGTCCCGACGCACGGACTCACCGTCACCGTCGCCGCTGCGGACGGTCACAAAGTCTCGTTGACCCATCTCGGGCCGCTCCTCGTTCGCCGTGGCGAGCACATCTCGGAAGGCGCGTCCGTGGCCGAGGCGGGTCCGTCTGGTACTTCGGAGCACGATGTTCCGTACGTCCACCTCGGCGTCCGGGTCGGCAATGACGAGACGTACGTCGATCCCTTGTCGCTGCTCCCGCCGCGGGCTGCCCCCACACCTCCCCCGGCGCCCGCGGCGCCGCCCGCATCAGCTCCACCGGTTCCGGCGCCGGAACCCTCTCCCGAGCTTCCGGCCGCGGAAGCACCGCCGGTCTCTGCGCCCGAGGCCGCACCTGCGCCGACGCCGGCTCCAGTTCCGGCTCCATCTCCCGCTCCGGCGCCTGGGCCGGCACTCCTGCCGGCGGCCGGTGGGCCTGCCGAACGTCCCGCGGCCAAGAGCCGACCGATCGTTGGGGCCGTCACTGCCCAACCCCGATCTCCTCGCACGCAGGTCACGGCTGAGCGTGCGGGGACGGAGCGTGCCGACACGAAGGGGATCACGCACCTGGTGGTTCCGAGGGCCCGCGCTCACTTCGCGGCCGCTCCGCGGAGGGAGCTGCGCGGATCTCGTTGGACGAAGCTAGACGTCCCGGCGCCGGCTGAGAGGCTGGTGAGGGGCATTGTGCGGCCTGATCCACCCGGTGTCGCCGACATGGTCGCCGAGCGCAGGGATCAACACACGGTCATACGCTTGCCGAAGACGGCCGCGCATCCGCCGGAGCCGGCTACCGGCAGCCCTGTGCGGCGGTTCACGCTTGCCGCGGTCGCTGCCGCCCTCGTCGCCCTCGTCGCGTTCACGCTCCTTGTCGGCAGCGGCCTCAGGCTCCGACGGGGCACCAGAAAACGACTCCATATCATTGACGCCCATGAACCGGATGAGCTCCCGACGGAAGATCCTGGTTGCGGTCGCGTGGCCGTACGCGAGCGGCCTGCGCCACATCGGCCATGTGGCGGGCTTCGGCGTCCCGTCGGACACGTTCGCCCGGTACCACCGGCTGCGCGGGAACGACGTCCTCATGGTGAGCGGCACGGACGAGCACGGAACACCGGTCATGGTCGCGGCGGACGCCGCGGGCGAGTCGCCGCGTGAGACGGCAGAGCGATTCAATCAGCTCATCCGTGAGGATCTGCGCGACCTGGGGCTGTCCTACGACCTCTTCACCCGAACGACCACCGCCAATCACTATCGCGTCACCCAGGATCTCTTTCGCACGCTCCACCGCAAGGGCTACATCGTCGAGCAGGAGACGCTCGGGGCGTTCTCCGCCTCCACTGGGCACACGCTTCCGGACCGCTACATCGAAGGCACGTGCCCGATTTGCGGCTTCGAAAGCGCGCGTGGCGACCAGTGCGACAACTGCGGGAACCAACTCGATCCCATCGAACTGATCGACCCGCGCTCACGGATCGACGGAACGACACCGCTCTTCAAGAAGACGAAGCATCTCTTCCTCGACCTGCCGGCTTTCAAGGATCAGCTCACCGAGTGGATCGAGTCGCAGGGTCACTGGCGGCAAAACGTCAGGCGGTTCTCGCTGAACTTCGTCAAGAAGTTGAAGCCGCGCGCGATAACTCGCGATCTCGACTGGGGAGTGCCTATTCCCCTCGAGGGCTACGAGAACCAGGACGACAAGCGGATCTACGTCTGGTTCGACGCGGTGATCGGCTATCTCTCGGCAGCGATCGAGTGGGCCGCGAACCGGGGAACGCCTGATGCGTGGCGCGAGTGGTGGCAGAGCCCGGAGGCCGAGCACGCCTACTTCATGGGGAAGGACAACATCGTCTTCCACACCGTGATCTGGCCGAGCACGCTACTCGGTTACGGCGACGACGGCGCGTACGGCGCGGGGCACGGCAACTTGCGGCTCCCCGACAACATCGTCTCGAGCGAGTTCCTGACGATGGAGGGCAAGCAGTTCAGCTCGAGCCGAGGGCTTGTGATCCTCGTGCGCGAGTTTCTGAGCCGCTACGACGCCGATGCCCTGCGCTACTACCTTTCGATCGCCGGCCCCGAGACCCAGGACACGGACTTCACCTGGTCCGAGTTCGTCCGCCGAAACAACGACGAGCTCGTGGCGACCTGGGGCAACCTCGTCAACCGCACCCTTCAAAGCGCCTATAAGAACTTCAAAGCGGTGCCCGAGCCCGGGGCGCTTACGGAAGCCGACACCGAGCTCCTCGCCGCAATCGCCCATGGCTTCGAAACCGTGGGATCCCTGATCGAGGCGGCACGCTTCAAGAACGCGTTGCAGGAGGTCATGCGTCTCGCCGGGCTCGGTAACCAGTACGTGACCGAGCAGGCGCCGTGGACTCTCCTCGAGAGCGACCGCGAGCGCGCGGGAACGATCTTGTATGTCTCGCTCAAGGCGATAGACAGCCTGAAGATGCTGCTCACCCCGTTCCTTCCCTTCTCCTCGCAGCGGTTGCACGAGCTGCTCGGGTACGAGGGCACGATCGCGGGCCCGCTCGAGTTTCGAACCGTCACCGAGGACGGCGGCGCGGAGCATGTCGTCCTCACCGGCGACTACGAGGGTTGGATCGGTCGCTGGGAGCCCAGCGAGCTTCCTGCCGGGCAGGCGCTGCTCGAGCCCGTCCCGCTGTTCGCGAAGCTCGACGCGGACAAAGTCGTCGCCGACGAGCTGAAGCGAATGGAAGACGACGCGGACCGCGACGATGCGGCGTGACCGATTCGCACGCGCACCTCGACGCGTGCGAGGAGCCGGCAGCAGTCGTCGAGCGGGCGGTCGCGGCCGGCATCGCGCGAATCGTCACGATCGGCACCGGAGTCGACTCCTCCCGCGCTGCCCTCGCGCTTGCTGACGAGCATGAGGGTGTCTTTGCCGCTCTCGGCGTCGACCCCCACCAAGCGGCGAGCGCGGACGCCGGGCGGCTCGAGGAGCTCCGAGAGCTGCTCTTCCACCCAAGGGCGGTCGCCGTCGGCGAGACGGGCTTGGACAACGTGAAGCTCTACGCGACGCCGGCCGAGCAGCGCCGGTTGTTCGACGCGCAGCTCGCGCTTGCGGCCGACCTCGACCTTCCGGTCGTCATCCACAGCCGCGAAGCCGCCACCGACACTGCGTCGGCGCTGGAAGGCTTCGGCGGCACCGTGATCCTCCACTGCTTCTCCTCGCCCGACCTGCTGCCGGCCGCACTCGAGCGCGGGTACTACGTCTCCTTCGCGGGGAACGTCACGTATCCGAAGGCCGGCGATCTCCGCGATGCCGCCGCGGCCGTGTCCCAGAACCGGATCCTCGTGGAGACGGACAGCCCGTACCTCTCGCCGCAGCCGGTGCGAGGACGCGCGAACGAGCCCGCTCACGTCGTGCACACGATCGCTGCGCTTGCCGGGGTCCGCGGTGAGGAGCAGGCGGATCTCGCCGCGGCCACGCACGCCAACGCCGCCGTCGCTTTCCGGCTGGCATGACGGTCACGCCCAAGAAGAGGCTCGGCCAGCACTTCCTCGTCGACGAGAACATCCTCGGCGTCATCGGCCGGCTCGCCGCTCTTCACCCAGAGGACGTGGTGCTCGAGGTCGGCCCCGGTCTCGGGGTCTTGACCCGCTACCTCGCGGGGCGGGTCGCGATCGTCCACGCGATCGAGCTCGACCGCTCGCTCGAGGAGCCCCTCGAATCCGCGCTCGAGGGGCGCGACAACGTGCGACTCCTCCTCGGCGACGCGCTCGAGCTCGACCTCTCGTTGCTCGCGCCGCAGCCGACCAAGCTGGTCGCCAACCTCCCCTACAACATCGCCACGCCGCTCGTCGTGGAGAGTCTCGACAGGGCCCCGTCGCTCGAGCGCTGGTGCGTGATGGTGCAGCGTGAGATCGCCGAGCGCTTCTTCGCGTCGCCGCGGACGAAGGCATACGGGGCCGTGTCCGTCCTCGTGCAGCTTCGAACGCGCAAGGTCGGCTTTCGCGCTGTCCCACCGACGGTCTTCAAGCCCCGGCCGCGTGTCGAATCCGCGCTCGTCGCCTTCGAGCGCGTCGACAGCTCGTCGCTCGATCCGGTGCGACCCGTCGTGAATGCCGCCTTCGCGCACCGGCGAAAGACACTGGCGAACTCCCTCGCGCTCGTCGGACTCGCAAGCCGCGCGGAAGCCGAGCAAGCGCTCACTGAGATCGGCAAGCCGCCAAGAGCCCGCGCCGAAGAGCTCACGCCGCAGGACTTCGTCGCTCTCGCCGACACACTTCGATGACGCGGCTTCGCGCGCCCGCGAAGATCAATCTCGCGCTGGTCGTGGGCCCCGCTCGCCCTGACGGCAAACACGAGGTCGCGACGGTCCTGCAGTCGGTCGACCTCTGCGACGACATCGAGCTCGTGCGAGCCGAGACACTGTCTGTCGAAGGATTTCCCCAGGACACGGTTGTGCGCGAAGCGCTCATCCGACTCGCAGAGGCGGCCGGTGTCGCGCCGAATTGGCGCGTGCGGATCGAGAAGCGGATCCCCGTTGCTGCCGGGCTCGGGGGCGGCAGCTCGGATGCGGCCGCGGTATTCGCACTGGCGAACGCGACGCTGACGACGCCACTACCCGAGCTCGAGCTGCACGCCCTCGCCGCCCGCGTTGGTGCTGACGTGCCTTTCTTTCTCCAAGCCGGAGCGCAGCTCGGCAGAGGCGACGGATCCGATCTTTCCCCGCTCGATCTGCCCGTGGACTACGTCGCGCTGCTTGTCCTGCCGAAGGGAGCCGGCAAGGAGTCGACAGCGGCGGTGTATCGCCGGTTCGACGAGCGTGGCGGCGCCGAGGGATTCGAGCAGCGCCAATCGGATCTCCTCCAAACGCTCGAGCAGGTGACGGAAGCGAGAGACCTGGCGAAGCTTCCCGGGAACGATCTCGCGTCATCTCCGCTAGCACTCGAGCTGGACGCGCTCGGTGCCTTCCGTGCGGATGTCACCGGCGCCGGTCCGACCGTGTACGGGCTCTTCGACGACGTGAAGAACGCCGAGCACGCAGCGTCGTTGCTCGCGGGAAGAGGCCGAAGCTGGGTCGTTCGCCCGGTCTAGAGGCTTGATGTGAAATTGGCGCGCAGCCGGGGGCGGCCACGACCAAGCCGGGCGACGCACTCCCTCAACATGCAGGCTAGTGAGCCTGGATGACGAGGGAGGGTGGCGATCCGGTGCCGCGTCGTGGCCGTCATCCGGCCCGCCGTGAGTTTCACATCAAACCTCTAGTGGTCTCTCCGGGAAGTACGGCACCGCTTGGCCGGCTGCAAACGCTTCGCATCGCGTCGTCCTCAGTCCTACCCCAGAAAGTGCTGCGCACTTCCTGGAGGCCCCGAAACTTTGCCCCGATATTCACCCAATATCGGGGCTCCCTGCGTCCTAGCGCTGCTCGGTTTTCGCTCGGCCAAGCAGCACCGGACTTTCCGGAGAGACCACCAGCAGCGATGAGCCTCGCCTGCAATGGCAAGATGAGCGAGCTCTGGGGCGTGGCCAAGCGGTAAGGCAACGGGTTTTGGTCCCGTGATCCCAGGTTCGAATCCTGGCGCCCCAGCCACAATGCCCCAGATGGAACCCACGAAGCTCGGCGCGGTCGTGATGGCGGCCGGTCTCGGCACGCGCATGCGCTCCGCCACCCCGAAACACCTGCACCCGCTGCTCGGCCGGCGGATGGTGGACTGGGTCTTGCACACGGCGCGCGAGCTCGAGGCCGACCCGCTCGTCGTCGTCGCTGCACCCTCGACCGCCGACGCCTTCGACGGCGTTACGGTCGCGGTGCAGGAGACACCGCTCGGAACCGGAGACGCGGTGCGAAGCGCGCAAAGCGCACTCGAAGGCGTTGAGGACGTCCTCGTGCTCTCCGGCGATACGCCGCTCTTGACGTCCGCGCTGCTGCGCGAGCTACTCGACACGCACCGACGCGAGGCTGCATCGGCGACCGTGCTCTCGTTCGAGCCTGACGATCCTCGCCAGTACGGCAGGGTCGTTCGCAACGGATCTGGAGCGCTGGCGGCGATCGTCGAAGCCGCCGATGCGAGCCCGGAGGAGCTGGATATACGAGAGGTCAATTCCTCGATCTATGTCTTCCGCGCCGAGTGTTTGTGGCCCGTCCTGGAACGCCTGACGCCGAAGAATGCGCAAGGCGAGCTCTATCTGACTGACACCGTCTCGCTCCTCGTCGGCGAGGGCGAACGAGTCGCGGTGCACAAGGGAGGAGAACCGATGGAGACCGAAGGGGTCAACACGCGGTCGGAACTCGCCGTCGCGACTGCGGCGCTGCGCGACCGGATCAACGAAGCGCATATGCTCGCGGGCGTGACGATCGTCGATCCGTCGACAACGTGGGTCGACGCCGACGCCGTGCTCGAGCCCGATGCGGTGATCCATCCGTTCACCGTGGTCGGGGGCCAATCGCGGATCGCCGCCGGAGCAGAGGTCGGGCCACACGCGGTGCTTCGTGACGCGTTCGTGGGCGCAGGAGCTCTCGTGGGGCCGTTCTGTTACCTTCGCCCCGGTACGGTTCTCGAGGCGGGCGCGAAAGCCGGCACGTTCGTGGAGATCAAGAACTCCCTTATCGGTGAGCGGACAAAGGTGCCGCATCTCTCGTACATCGGCGATGCCGATGTCGGCATGGATTCGAACATCGCCGCGGGGAACATCACCGCGAACCAGGATCACACGCGCGCAAAAACGCGCACCGTCATCGGGCGCAACGTCAGGACCGGCGTTGACAATTCCTTCGTCGCCCCGGTCACGATCGGCGACGACGCATGGATTGCAGCCGGCTCCGTCATCACAGAGGATGTTCCCGCGGGCGCGCTCGCCATCGCCCGGACGAAGCAGCTGAACAAGGAGGGGCGGGGTGGAAAGCGGGACGATTGAGCAGACGCTCCCCGGTCTCGCGGCCGACACACCCGAGGTCGCAGTGACGACGGGCCACGCGATACCGCTCACTCCGCAGAAGCGGCTCATGGTCTTCGCCGGCCGCTCTCATCCCGAGCTCGCGTCGAAGATCGCCGAGCAGCTCAACGTCGAGCTCGGCGAGATCGAGCTCCTCACGTTCGCCAACGGGGAGACGTACTGCCGCTACGGCGAGTCGATTCGCGGCGCGGACGTCTTCATCGTGCAGACCGGATATCAGCCGGTCGACCAGAACATCATGGAGCTCCTCTTCATGATCCAGGCCGCCCGGCTCGCTTCGGCGAAGCGCATCACGGCCGTCATTCCCTGGTTCCCCTACTCGCGGCAAGACCGCAAAGCGAAGCCGCGCGAGCCGATCTCGAGCCGCCTCCTCGCTGACATGCTCCAGATGGCCGGCGTCGACCGTGTGCTCACGATGGATCTGCACGCGGGCCAGATCCAGGGCTTCTTCACGATCCCCGTGGATCACATGACCGCGCTCCCGCTGTTTGCGCAGCACTTCCGCGACCTGGGCTTGACCGGAGACCGCGTCGTCTCGGTGGCCCCCGACGCTGGACGCGCCAGGCACGCGGTGCGCTTCGCTGAGATGATCGGGGCGGCCTTCGCGATCATGCACAAGACGCGCCCGTCGCACGACGTCGCCTCGGTCACCGAGATCACGGGCCAGGTGGAGGGGAAGGTCGCGATCGTCGGCGACGACAACATCTCGAGCGGGAACACGCTGCTCGAGGGCGCGCGCGCGCTCAGGGAAGCGGGCGCGAGCGAAGTGTGGGTATTCGCGACACACGGGCTCTTCGCCGGCGATGCCCTCGAACGCTTCGCCGCGGCCGATCTCGGCGGCATAGTCGTCACCGACACGGTTCCCGTCGATCCGCTCCGTCGCCCGGCGGGGATGACCGTGCTCACCGTCTCCGGGCTGCTTGCCGAGACGATCATGAACGTCTTCGCCGACGAGTCGGTCTCGGCGATCTTCGGCGGCGAGAACCAGCTCTTCTAAGCGCTATGACCGAGTTCGCGACCGCGCGCCGTGACGCCCTCGTCGAGCGGCTGTTTCAAGCGTCGGTCGGCGCGTTCGATCTTGCGGGCGTGTACTTGGGTGGACGGCTCGGTCTCTACCGGGCTCTTGCCGAGCGCGGCCCGCTAACAGCTGCGGAGCTTGCGGAGGACACCGGCGTCCACGAGCGGTACGCGCGGGAGTGGTTGGAGCAGCAGGCGACGACTGGGATCCTCGAGGCCGAACGTGCCGGCGAGGAGTGGCGGTTTGCGCTGCCAGAAGGTCACGACGAGGCGCTTCTCGACGAGGACAGCCTCAACTACGTCGCCCCGTTTTCACAGCTCTTGCTCGGGTGCGTGCGTCCGATCGACGCGTTGCTCGAGGCGTATCGGACCGGCGACGGAGTCCCGTACGGCGATTACGGCTCCGATCTCTACCAGGCGCAGGCGGCGTTCACGAGACCGATGTTCGTGCGACTGCTCGCTCAGGAGTGGTTGCCGGCTCTCTCCGATGTTGACGCTCGCCTGCGTGCCGATCCGCCCGCGCGGGTCGCCGATCTAGCCTGCGGTGGCGGCGTCTCCACCGTCGCGATCGCGAAGGGCTATCCGAAAGTGAGCGTTGACGGGATCGACCTCGACGCTCCTTCGATCGAGCAGGCACGCGCGTACCTCAGTGGGAGCGGAGTCGAGGATCGCGTCGAGTTTCACGTGCGCGACGCGGCCGATCCGCAGCTTCGCGGCCGCTACGACCTCGTCACCATCTTCGAGGCCGTTCACGACATGTCGTACCCGGTGGCCGTCCTGCGGGCGGCTCGTGATCTCTTGGGCGACGGCGGCTGCGTGATCGTGGGCGATGAGCTCACAGCCGAGGCGTTCGGCGTGGCGAACGACGATCTCGAGCGCCTCTACTATGGATTCAGCGTCCTGCATTGTCTGCCGGTGGGGATGATCGGGGAGGATGCGGCAGGCACCGGAACCGTTATGCGGGCCGACACGCTGGAGCAATACGCTCGCGCGGCCGGGTTCGAGACCGTCGAGGTCGCGCCGATCGAGAACGACTTCTGGCGCTTCTACGTCTTGCGGCCGTAAGAAGGTCTGCCGCTACAATCCGCCGCCGATGTCCGGAGACCGATTCAAGCTCGAGGTTCAAGAGCGAGAGGAGCGCGGCTCGCGCCATTCTCGGCGCCTGCGCAAAGAGGGCATCGTGCCGGGCGTCTTGTACGGGAAGGGCCACGCGCGTGCGATATCCGTCCCGGAAAGAGATCTGCGGACGGCCATGACGGGGCCGTCGGGTCTGCACGCGATCCTCGACGTCGTCCTCGAGGGGCAGACGACGGTTCATCCGTCGATCCTCGCCGAGTACCAGCAGGATCCCGTGCGCGGAAAGATCTCCCACATCGACCTGCGCGAGGTTCGGCTCGACCAGCCGATCCAGGCATCGGTCGTCGTTCAGCTCGTCGGCGAGGCGGTCGGAGCCAAAGCAGGCGGCGTCGTCTCGCTCGTCTCGCGGGAGCTTCAGGTCGAGGCGCTCCCCATGGACGTCCCCGAGCACATCGACGTCGACGTGACCGCCATGGACATCGGCGACATCCTCCGACTCGAGGACATCTCGGTTCCTGAAGGAATCACGTTGCTCGACGACCCGCATGAGACGGTCATCGTGACGGTCGCGATGTCGCGTGGCTTCGCCGAGCTCGAGGAGGCGGAGGCTGCTGCTGCCGCCGAGGCCGAAGCCCTCGAGGAGGGCGAGGAGCCTGCAGAGGGCGCTGAAGAAGGGGACGAAGCCGGCGAGGCTTCGGATGCTCCTTCCGACGACGAGGGGTAACGCGTGCGCCTCTTCCGTCGGGGCCTATCAGCCTCGACGCTCGACCTGCTGATCGCGGGTCTCGGGAATCCCGGTCGCGAGCATGCCGGTGATCGCCACAACGTGGGTTGGATGGTCGTCGACGAGCTCGCTCGCCGTCATAACGGCTCGTTCCGCGCGAAGTTCAGCGGGCGTCTTGCCGAAATGCGGATAGGCGAAGCGCGAGTAGCGCTGCTCGAGCCCGAGACGTACATGAACGACTCGGGGCGCTCCATCGCCTCAGCCGCACGCTTCTTCAAGATCCCACCCGAGGATGTCCTCGTTGTCCACGACGACGTCGATTTGGACGTGGGTCGACTTCAAGCCCGGGCGGGCGGAGGACTCGCGGGGCACAACGGCCTGCGCTCGATTGCCCAGATCCTAGGCACCTCGGAGTTCCTTCGGCTCAGGGTCGGGGTGGGCCGGCCGGAGCGCGGCGACCCTCGACCTGTCGCGGACTACGTGCTCTCGCCGTTCAGCGCTGAGGACGACGCGGACGTGATTGTCGCGCGGGCGGCCGATGCCGTCGAGAGCGTGCTGGCCGAGGGTCTGGATACGGCCCAACAGCGATTCAACTGACGCGAAATTGGCGCGATCTCGTTACCCACACGTGACGGGATCAGGGATACCGTGTCAGTAGGGACACGGGGGTGCCCCTGGGGGTGGTTGGAGTGGCTGGGCGTGGCTCGGAGTGGCGCGGTGACACCCGAGTCTGCCCATCGACGCGAAGTACCGTTCCGTGGATGAACGAGCCGGTGATCCGGAAGGCGACGGAACACGACGTGGCGACGCTCGCTCGCCTTCGACGCGAGTTCACCCTCGAGGGCGGTCCGATCCCGTCTCCGCGTGAGGATTTCGACGCAGCGTTCGAAGAGATCGTGGCCATGGGGCTGAGCGACGGACGTTGGACGGTCTGGGTCGCGGATATCGATGGCGAGATCGTCTCGCACGCTTTCATCGGTCTCGTCGACAAGATCCCGCGGCCGACGCACGAGCATCGATGGATCGGCTACCTGACGAACGTGTACTCCAGACCCGCATTCCGCGGCCGCGGTCTCGGCGGTCTTGTTCTCGAGTCGGTGAAGACCTGGGCCAGCGAGGAGGACGTCGAGCTACTCGTCGTGTGGCCGAGCGAGGGGAGCGTGGGCTTCTACCATCGTCACGGCTTCGTGGGCAACGCGGACCCGCTGGTCTGGATGGGCCCGAATGCACCGGGATAACGTGAGCTCCGAGGCTACGATGGCCGCACGGGCCGCAGTTCCCGCTAGCCGCATGGACCAGTCGCCTGCCCCGCTTCACGGCCTCGTCGCCGAGCTCGCCGAAAGCGAGGGTTTCCGCGCGTTCGCGAACGACTTCCCTGTCTCCGCGCGCGTGTCGGAGTCGGCGCTTCCGCTCGTGCTGGCAGCGCTCCACGGGGCCCTCGGCAGAGCGCTCCTCTGCCTGCTCCCGGAGGACGAGCAGGCGCGGGATGCAGCCGAGGCCGTCTCCTGGTACGTCGATCCGGCGCACGTCGCGCTTCTTCCGAGCCGGGGTGTTCGACTCGGCTCCGGCCTCGAGCCGCCGGCGCACCTCGTCGGGGAGCGGGCACGGGCTCTCGACGTCCTCGCACGAGGAGGCGTCGTCTGCGCATCGGCGCGCGCCCTAGCCGAAGGTCTTCCGCCGGAGAACGCGCGACCCGAGCCGATCGAGATCCGGACAGAAGACGAGGTAGGCCTCGACCAGCTGGTGGAGACGCTCGCGCTCGCCGGGTACGAGCGGGCTGAGCGTGTTGACGAGCGCGGGCAGATCGCTGTACGGGGAGGACTCGTCGACGTCTTCCCGAGCACCGGGCGCGAGCCGCTTCGCATCGAGTTCTTCGGAGACGACATCGAGCAGATCCGGGCGTTCTCGCCGTTCACCCAGCGCGCCTTGCACCCCGTTACCCGGGCGGTGATCTATCCGGCCGCCGAGCGTCGGGGGGACCTCGTCGACCTTGGGCTCGACGCTGATGAGCCGGCGATCCCCGGCGATCTCGTCCCAGCGGTGGAGCGACCGCCTGATCTCGTTTGGCAACCGGAGGACCTTCGTCGACTGTGGGAGGAGGAGGGCCTCGAGCCGCTGCGCTTGGAGAACGCCGCCCTGCTCGACCCGTTCCCGCACGCTCAGGCGCACTCCTTCGAGGCGCAACGCCCTGCGATCGCCGCCCGCGGGCTTGCGGAGGCCGAGACCGAGCTTGCCGGAATGCTTCGGCAGGGCCGCCGCGTGCTCGTCGCATTCCCGCATCGCGGGGAGGCGCTTCGCACGCAGCGGCTGCTCCGGAGAGTTGAAGCGGATGTCGTTGAGGAGGGAGGCTCGCTTCCCCCCCATCCTGTTGTGCAGTTCGTCGTCAGCCCCGCCCGCCGTGGCTTCGTCTGGCGGGACCTCGGTGTCGCGCTCCTCCCCGACGTCCAGGTGTTTCGCAAGAGGCCACCGCGGACGGACGCGCGGCTAGGTCGAGCGCTCCAGTCCTTCGCAGACCTGCGCACAGGCGACTACGTCGTGCACGAGGACCACGGCGTCGGGCGCCTGCTCGGATTCGAGACGAAGGAGGTCGCGGACGTCACCCGCGACTACCTGTACCTCGCCTTCCGCGGCGACGACCGCCTGTACGTCCCACACGAGCAGCTCCCCAAGGTCACTCGCTACGTCGGCGCGGACGCCGGCGCCCCGGCGCTCTCGAAGCTCGGCGGCAAGGCTTGGCAGAATCTGAAGAGCCGTGCGCGGGAGTCGGTGCGCGAGCTCGCC
>Ga0136633_1001337_pt1 | contig 18267 bp, 18 predicted proteins | sample AntDrymeUQ832206_2_FD_105494 | JGI IMG/M metagenome (GOLD analysis project Ga0136633, IMG submission 105494) | Polar desert sand microbial communities from Dry Valleys, Antarctica - metaG UQ83 (22.06) | ecosystem: Environmental > Terrestrial > Soil > Desert | place: Antarctica: Dry Valley...
CGCCGCGAAGATCCTCGCCGCGCCGGCCAGCCAGGACAAGCATATCGAGCTGGGCGACATGCAGCGGGCGCTGCTGGAACTGCCGCAGCCCCAGCGCGAGGCGCTAATCCTCGTCGGCGCGGGCGGTTTCGCTTATGAGGAAGCCGCCGAGATTTGCGGCTGCGCGGTCGGCACGATCAAGAGCCGGGTCGCGCGCGGACGGGTGGCGCTGGAGGCGCTGCTGAACGGCGGCAAGCTGCCGTCGCGGCGCGATCAGGCGCCGAACGAGCGCTCGGCGCTACAGACGATCATGGGGCAGGTCGACGAATTGAGCCGCGAACACGAACCCCGATCCTAGCCGAGCCGGTCGAGCAGATCCTGGAACCTGGCGAACGACCGCGCTTCACCGTTCATGTCAAAGGCTTGGCGCAGGGCGTCGCCGATCCCGGCGTGCATCGTGGGGCGCGCGACCTTCACGAAGCGCCGGGGATAGGCCGGTATGGTTTGCGCTTGTGCTTCCATCTTTTTCACGCCGGCTTCTTTCTCCAGGACTTAACGTGCATTAGGCGGGCGAGTTGCAAATGTTGCGCAAGCTGAACGGTCGTGGGATCGACACCGTGACATGAATGCGACAGCGCCCTCGACCTTGGCCGACGCGATCGCGCGGGCGGAGCGCCATTCGCCCTTCCTGCGCGGACAGCTCGAACAAGGCGGCGTGACGGCCAGGCTTCTCCTTTCCGGAGCCCTGGACCGGGCGATCGGGCAGGCCGCGCGTGAGGGCGAGAACGGGGATGCGGCCGCCGCCCTCCGCCAGGAACGAAGCGCCCTCGGTCTGGCGCTCGGCATTGGCGACCTTGCCGGCTCGCTCAGCCTCGAACAGGTCATGCGCGCTTTGTCAGAATTCGCCGACCGCGCGATCGGGCGAGCGCTGGCGACGGCCTTCGCGGAGCGCGGAGCGGCGGCGGCCGCCCCCGGTTTCGCCATTTTCGCCCTCGGCAAGCTCGGCGGGCATGAGCTCAATTATTCTTCCGACGTCGATCTTCTCTATCTCTACGATCCCGATCTCCTGCCTCGCCCGCCGCGCGAGGAGCCGCAGCAGGCGGCGCTCCGGATCGCGCAGCGCCTCACCGAATTGCTCCAGAAGCGTGACCAGCACGGTTATGCCTTTCGCGTCGATCTTCGCCTGCGCCCCTCGCCCGAGGTGACGCCGATCGCGCTGCCGGTGGAAGCGGCGATCAGCTATTATGAATCCGCCGCCTTGCCTTGGGAGCGCGCCGCTTTCATCCGCATCCGCCAGGTCGCCGGGGACGCGGAGCTCGGGCGCGCATTCCTCGACGCGGTGCATCCCTTCGTCTGGCGGCGCAGCCTCGATTTCGGCGCGATCGAGGAGATCCAGTCGCTCACCCGGCGCATCCGCGATCATTATGCGCAAGGCCAGGCGCTCGGCCCCGGCTACGACGTCAAGCGTGGCCGGGGTGGCATTCGCGAGATCGAATTCTTCGTCCAGATCCACCAGCTCATCCATGGCGGGCGCGACGCCGCCCTGCGTTCCGCCTCGACGTTGAAGGCGCTTGGCGCTCTTGCGGCGGCAAGCCGCATCGACGCAGCGGACGCCGAGATGCTCGCCGCCGCCTATCGGGCGCTTCGCACCGTCGAGCATCGCCTGCAGATGGTCGATGACCGGCAGACCCACGTTTTGCCCGTCGATCCGCTCGCGCTCGACAATGTCGCGCGGCTGCACGGATTGGACGACGGCGCCGCTTTGGTCGCCTTGCTCGCGCCGCATGTCGCGAACGTCGCCGCTTTGTACGACACGCTCGGCGACTCCGAAGACCGCCGCCTGCCGCAGAATTCCGCCGCGCTGGAAGCGAGCCTCGCCGCCGCCGGCTTTGCCGACGCAGGCAGCGCACGCACCAGGATCGAGGCCTGGCGCAGCGGCAAGGCGCGTTCGCTGCGCGCGGCGCCCGCGCGCGAGGCGTTCGAGGCGATGCTGCCGGTGCTGATCGATGCCCTCGCCGAGGCGCCGGACCCGGCGCGGGCGATGAACCGCTTCGAGGATTTGGTCGATCGGTTGCCGAGCGGCGTGAACCTCTATCGACTGCTCGCCGCGCGCCCCGGTCTGACCCAGTATCTGGCGACCATCTTGAGCCATGCGCCCGCCTTGGCCGAGCAACTCGGGCGGCGGCCGGAATTGTTCGACGGCCTGATCGACGCCAGCGCCTTCGAGCCGGCCCCGTCGGTCGAGGCGCTGGCCGCGCATTTCGCCCGCGCCGACCGGCGCGACGAGGATTATCAGCTCCTGCTCGATCGCGTCCGGCGTCGGGTCAACGAGGCGCGCTTCGCGCTGGGCGCGCAGATTGTGCTGGGGCGGACCGATCCGATCGAGGCTGCTTCCGGCTATGCGCGCGTCGCGGAGGCGGCGATCCGTGTCCTCGCCGCCGCCGCCGTCGCCGAGTTCGAGACGGCGCATGGCCGCGTCCCTGGCGCGGAACTGACGATAATCGGCCTCGGGCGGCTGGGCGGTGGGGCGCTCACCCACGCCTCGGACCTCGATCTCATCTATCTGTTCAGCGGCGATCATGAGGCCGAATCGACCGGCCCCAAGAGATTGCGCGCGACCGATTACTTCAACCGTCTCGCGCCGCGCGTCAGCTCAGCGCTCAGCGTCGCCACCGCCGCCGGACCGCTTTACGAGATCGACACGCGCCTGCGCCCGTCCGGGACCGACGGCATGCTCGCCATCTCGATCGCGACCTTCGCCGATTATCAATGCGGCAAGGCCTGGACCTTCGAACATATGGCGATGACCCGCGCGCGGCCGGTTTATGGCCCGGCCGCCACCCAGGCCGAGCTGGCGGCTATCCTCGACGGTGTGCTGCGCCTCCCGCGCGATCCCGCCACGGTCGCCGACGACGCGGCCCGGATGCGCGGCGATATCGCCCGGCACAAACCGGCAAAGGGCCCGTTCGACATCAAGCTGGGCGCGGGCGGGCTCGTCGATCTGGAATTCGCGGTGCAGACCCTCCAGCTGAGCTTTCATGAAGGCCTCGCGCCGGACTTCGCCGCGGCGATCGAGGGCCTCGTCCGCGCCAATCGGGTCCCGGCCGAAACCATCGACCATTATCGCCTTTTGCATCGGCTGCTCGTCGTGCTGCGCCTCGTCGCGCCCAATTCCGCCGAGCCGCCCGAAGCGTCGCGCGCGCTCGTCGCCCGGGCCTGCTGCGCGGCGGACTGGCCCGAACTGCTTGCGCGCTACGATGCGGCGCGGCAGAGCGTCGCGGCGCTGTGGCGGCGGGTCGCGGCGCGCGCGAAGGAGGCTGATCATGCTGCGCGAAGGCGACAAGGTTCCGGACGTCGAGATGCTCGGCATGGACGGCAAGTCGGTCAGCCCGACCGATTTCAGCGGCCATAAGGTCGTCCTCTATTTCTATCCGAAGGACGACACGAGCGGCTGCACCGCCGAAGCGCAGGCCTTCACCTTACTGGCCGACGCCTTCGAAAAGGAGGGCACCTGGATCCTCGGCGTCTCCAAGGACAGCCCGGCGCGCCACGCGAAATTCATCGACAAATATGACCTGAAGGTCCGCCTCGCGACCGACGAGACCGGCACGGTCTGCGAAGCCTTCGGCACCTGGATCGAAAAATCCATGTACGGCCGCAAATATATGGGGATTGACCGTGCCACCTTCCTCATTAACCGTGATGGCACGATCAGTCGGATCTGGCGCAAGGTGAAGGTGGCGGGCCATGCCGAAGAGGTTCTCAGCGCGGCGCGCGCCCTTCCCTGAACGGTCCGTGGCACAGCGGCTGGAACACGCCGGGCGGCGTTTCGTTTATGGCGTCGTGGACAAACCCTATCGCCTTCCACTCATTGCCGTCTCCGCCTTCGGGGCGATCATGCTCGGCCTGTTCCTGGGCAATGGCGCGGTGTCGCAGATCAATCCGATCTATTTTCAGGGTGCGGCGGTACACCCGCGCGATCGGGGCGCCGCGATCGATCCAAATTCGATTGCGCCGGCGGGCCCGGAATATCCGCTCTATGGCTTCGGCGAAGGCCGGGCGGCGCGCCTGGAGGCGTGCCAGGGCTGTGTCGTCCGCCCGCCCGTGGAATATGCGTCTTATTCCGCGCCGGCGCCTTATTTCGGCAGCCGCGAGGAGCGCGCCTCCGCCGACGCCCGGGCCCTGCGCGCGATTGACGAGGATTATGACCGGCGCGAGCAGAGGGCTGAGGTCGCGCGCGAGCGCGAGGCGGCGGTCGAGCCGCTCGACCGCTATATGCACTATCCGGTCGTCGAGGAGCCCGGGCCGCGCGCCGAGCCAAGCGCTCATCCCGAAAAGGATGAGGAAGAGGGCGCTCCCGTTCAGGAATAGATGATCCGGACTAAAGCGGCCGCTTCGCGCGCCAATGATCGCGCCGTTTCCACATCGCCCGCCAGTGCCAGCGCCACGCCCATGCGGCGGTTCGGTCGCGTCACAGGCTTGCCGAAGAGGCGCACATCCACTTCATCCTCGCTCCCACCGACCGCCATCGCTTCGGCGAGTCCCGCATATGCAAAGGTCGCGGCCTCGCGGTCGGCGAGGATCACGGCGGACGCCGATGGTCCGAGCAACCGGATTGCGGGAATATGCAGGCCCAGGATCGCCCGCGCGTGGAGGTCGAATTCCGACAGGTTCTGCGAAATCGACGTGACCATGCCGGTATCGTGCGGGCGAGGGCTCAGCTCGGAGAAGATCGCCTCATCGCCGGCGATAAAGAACTCGACGCCGAAAATGCCGTGGCCGCCGAGATTGTCGACGACCGCGCGGGCCATCTCCTGCGCCGCCGCCAGCGCACGGGGTGACATCGCCATCGGCTGCCAGCTCTCGCGATAATCGCCTAGCTCCTGACGGTGGCCGATCGGCGGGCAGAACAAGATCCCGTCTCTCGTCCGCACCGTCAGCAAAGTGATCTCATAATCGAAGGCGATAAACTCCTCGACGATCACCCGCGGCCGGTCTCCGCGCATATTGGCGACGGCATAGGCCCAGGCGGTCTCCAGCTCGCCGCCCGTATCGACGGTGGTTTGCCCCTTGCCGGAGGAGGACATGACCGGTTTGATCACGCAGGGCAGGCCGGTATGGGCCGCGCCGGCGCGCACCTCGTCCAGGCTTTCGGCAAAGCGATAGCGCGAGGTGCGTAATCCCAATGTCTCGGCCGCAAGCGCCCGGATCGCATCGCGGTTCATCGTCGTCGCCGCGGCACGCGCGGTCGGGACGACATGCCAGCCTTCGGCCTCCAATGCTTCGAGCTCCTCGGTGCGGATAGCCTCGATCTCCGGCACGATGAAATCGGGGCGATGGCGCTCGACGACGGCGCGCAACGCCGCACCATCGAGCATCGAAAAGATTTCGCGGCCGTCGGCGACCTGCATTGCGGGTGCGCCCGCATAGGAATCGCAGGCGATGACCTCGGCGCCCAGCCGCTTGGCCGAGATCGTGAATTCGCGGCCCAGCTCGCCGGCGCCGAGCAACAGGATTTTGGCGGTGAAGCTCATGGCGAAGCCCGTTACAGCCTCGCCGCCAAGGGAGGAAGGGATGGAGTCGATCGCTTTGGCCTGCCGCCGCGTGCTGCTCGCGGCCGAGCCGCTCGCCAAGGCGAAGGCGGCGCGGCGCGTGGCGCGGGCGTGGCGGTCCGGCGGACTGGACTGGCGCTTCGACGCGGACATGCCGGAGCGGCCGGTACGGCCCGAGCGGCCGGAATTGCTGCCGGCCAACCGCATGCCGAAGCGGGGCAAGGCCGGATCGGAGCGCAGCGCAGCCGCATCGCCATGCTCCATGCTTTGGCCCATATCGAATATAGCGCGATCGACCTCGCCTTCGACATGGCCGGCCGCTTCGGCGCGGACATGCCGCGCGCTTTCATCGACGACTGGCTTTCGGTCGGCGCGGACGAGGCGATGCATTTCGCCTTGCTTGCGCGACGATTGCGGGCGCTGGGCACATCCTACGGCGCGCTGCCGGCGTATGACGGCTTGTGGGAGGCCGCGGCGGAGACGGCCCACGATCCGCTCGCCCGCCTCGCCGTGGTGCCGATGGTGCTGGAAGCGCGGGGGCTGGACGTGACACCGGCCACCGTCGCGGCGTTCGAACGGGGCGGCGACGCGCGCTCGGCGGCGATCCTCGGCCGCATCTATCGCGATGAAATCCGCCACGTCGCGGCCGGCGTCCGCTGGTTCAACGCGCTCTGCGAATCCCGCGCGCTGGAGCCGGCCGCCGAGTGGCAAAGCCTGGTCCGGCGTCACTTTCGCGGCGTCCTCAAGCCGCCGTTCAACGACTCAGCCCGCGACGAAGCCGGTCTGTCCCGCGATTACTATGAAGGGGTTGCCGGGGTCGGATTTGCTTAACATTCTCGCCCCAGACATTCGGAACGGGCAATTTCCGATCGTTTCGTGGGGACTAAGCCCAAATTTTCAACGCGGTCGCCAAGCGTGACCGAGCCGGCCGATGGCCTGCTGACCGGGGAAGATAATGACCACTATCCTTGCGACCACGAACGAAAATTGGGCCGGCAAGTTCCGCGCCGCCTTCAAGCCGCGCGATCTTTTTCTGCATGACGGCACCAGCCTGCGCCGCTTTACGATCGGTGCGAAGCTTCAGATGATGGCGGCGTTGGCCGCTTTTGTTTTGTTGGCCTGGTCCGCTTTCGCCACCTTCCAGGCGATCTCCGCAATGAATGGCGATGTCGCCGCAATGCAGCGCCAGGTCGCCGCGATGGAAGCCGATGTCGCCAATATGCGCCGGCAGACTTTGACCCATGCCGCTCTGATCGAGCGCCGCCAGGCCTTCCTCACCCGCATGCTTTCCGGTCAGGCCAATGCGGCACAGCTTTCCGCCATGCTGCCGCCGGCCGAATCCGGCGCGCAGGACGCCACCTCTCAGGCTTATGCCGAAGTCGAAGACATGCAGGAGGCGCTCGCCGCCCGCGCCCAGGGCATGGCTCTCGCCCGCTATCAGCAAACCGCCAGCGAGCTGCGCCGCCTTGGCCTCGATCCGGCCGAGCTGGTCGGTCAATATAATGGCGTCGGCGGCCCCGATGAGCCGGTCCCGGCCGCGACGGCCAGCAATGGCGCCGACCCGCGCTTCGCCGAATTGTTCGCCAGCTGGCGCCGCATGGACGCGCTCAACCAGGCGGTGATCGCCATTCCCTCCGCCCGCCCGATCCAGACCTCGATCGCCTTCACCAGCGGCTATGGCGTCCGTTCCGATCCCTTCCGCGGCCGCAGCGCGATGCATGGCGGGATCGATCTCGCCGGCCCGATCGGCACGCCCATTTACGCCACCGCCGACGGCATCGTGAACCGCGCCGAATGGAATAATGGCGGCTATGGCAATCTCGTCGAGATCAATCACGGCCAGGGCATTCAGACCCGCTACGGCCACATGTCGCGCCTGATCGCCCGCCCCGGCGCGCGCGTCCGCCGCGGCGAACTGATCGGCCTGATGGGCTCGACCGGCCGCTCGACCGGCAGCCACCTCCACTACGAAGTCCGCATCGACGGTCGCGCCGTCAACCCCGTCCCCTTCATGCAGTCGAGCGAGACCCTCGTCGCACTGCAGCGCCGGGTCGGCGGGGCCAGCGCGATCCCGGCGGTTTCGGTCGGCGGCCCGGGCGGCGCGCGCTAAGTCAGGCTTCCGCGCTCAGCCGCATTCGTCCGGCCCCATCGCGCAATCTTCGCCGGCCTCGATCTGTCCCACCTCGATCTGAAGCGTGCAGTGCGTGATGCCGAAGCGCGTGGCGATGTGGCGCGCGCAATCGGCGAGAAAGGCGTCGCCCGGAAAACCCGAGGGCACGACGAGATGCGCGGTCAGCGCGAATTCCGTGGTGCTCATCGGCCAGATGTGAAGATCGTGGATGCGCGTGACGCCGGGCCGGGCGAGCAGATCGGCCTTGACTTGCTCCGGATCGATGCCGCGCGGCACGCCGGCCAAGGCCATTGAAACCGACTCCCGCATCAGGTCCGCGCCGGCCAGGAAGATCAGCCCAGCGACGATCAGGCTGGCGATCGGATCGATCCACAGCCACCCGGTGAAGATTATGCCGATTCCCGCGATGACGACGCCGGCCGAGACCAAAGCGTCGGCGAGCATATGGAGATAGGCGCCGCGAATGTTGAGATCGCCATGCCGCCCCCGCGCGAACATCACCGCGGTCGCGCCGTTCACGACGATGCCGATCGCGGCGACGACGATCACCGTCCCGCCCTCGACGAGATCCGGTATGATGAGCCGCATCACCGCATGATAGGCAATGAACGCCACCGCGATGATCAGGACCACCGAATTGGCGAGCGCGGCGAGGATCGAGGCGGCGCGAAAGCCGTAGCTGAAGCGGCGTGACGGCGGCCGTTTCGCCAGGATCGCTCCGCCCCAGGCCGTGAGTAGCCCGAGCACGTCCGCCAGATTGTGACCGGCATCGGCGAGCAGGGCCATCGAATTGGCCCAGAAGCCGTAAGCCGCCTCGATCGCGACGAAGCCGAGATTGAGCGTGACGCCGATCGCGAAGGCGCGGCCGAAACTGGCCGGGGCATGATGGTGCCCACCCGGGCCGTGACGATGGTGACCGCCGCCGCCATGATCGTGCGCATGGCCATCATGGTCATGGGCGTGCGCCAAGGTCAGGCTCCGCCCGGTCGCATCTTCGCTACTTCCCCCGCTTCGCCCGGTGCTGCTCCATGTCGAGCACCATATTGGCGTCGCCTTCCTTCAGCAGGCCGAGCCGGCGCGCCACTTCCTGGTAGGCTTCGGCCTCGCCGCCGAGATCGCGCCGGAAGCGGTCCTTGTCGAGCTTCTCATTGGTCGTCGCGTCCCACAGCCGGCACCCGTCCGGGCTGATCTCGTCGGCCAGGATGATGCGCGCAAAATCATTCTCCCACAGCCGCCCGAACTCCAGCTTGAAATCGATCAGGCGGATGCCGATCGCCGCGAACAGGCCGCAGAGGAAGTCGTTCACCCTTATCGCCATGTCGGCGATGTCGGTCATTTCCTCCTGTGTGGCCCAGCTGAAAGCGGCGATATGCTCGTCGGTGATCATCGGATCGCCGAGCGCATCGTCCTTGTAATAATATTCGATGATCGTGCGGGGGAGCTGGGTGCCTTCCTCGATGCCGAGCCGGGTCGAAAGCGAGCCGGCGGCCGTGTTGCGCACGACCACCTCGATCGGCACGATCTCGACCTGGCGGATCAATTGCTCGCGCATGTTGAGGCGGCGGATGAAATGGGTCGGGATGCCGATATTGCCGAGCAGGGTGTAGATATGCTCGGAAATCCGGTTGTTGAGCACGCCCTTGCCGCTGATCGTGCCCTTTTTCTGGGCGTTGAAGGCGGTTGCATCGTCCTTGAAATATTGGATGAGGGTGCCCGGCTCCGGCCCCTCGTAGAGAATCTTGGCCTTGCCTTCATAGACGAGTCGGCGGCGGGTCATCGGCTTGGGCCTCCGGCTGCGAAACTGGGGCGCGAGGGCTCGCGCGCGGGAAGCGGCTCTATAGGGAAGCGGGGGCGGCAGAGCAAACCGCGCTCAGGTCACTTTCCCCCGCACCGCAAATTTGGGATCGCGCCAGCTTTCGCTCGCCAGGATCGCAGCGAGCGTGTCGACCGCCCGCCAGATGTCCTCGAAGCCGAGATAGAGCGGGGTGAGGCCGAGGCGCAGGACGTCGGGCGCACGAAAGTCGCCGATCACGTCCGCCGCGATCAGCGCCTGGCAGATTTCGAAGGCATGGGGATGCGCGAAGGAAATGTGACCGCCGCGCGCCTCCGGGTCGGCCGGGCTGATGCAGCGCAGATCGGGGCAGCGCTCGGCCATCAGGGCGCGGAAGAGGTCGAAAAGCCGGATCGACTTGGCCCAGAGTTCGGCCATCGTCACCCCGTCGAAGGCGTCGAGCGCGGTTTCGAGCGCGGCCATGCCAAGCACGGGCGGCGTGCCGACGAGAAAGCGGCCGAGGCCGGGGGCGGGGCGATACTCATCGTCGAAGGCAAAGGGCGCTTCATGGCCCATCCACCCGCGCAAGGCGGGCATCAGCCGTTCCTGAAGATGCTCGGCGACATAGAGGAAGGCCGGCGCGCCGGGGCCGCCATTGAGATATTTATAGCCGCAGCCGACCGCCAGCTCGACGCCGTCGCCATTGAGATCGAGCGGCACTGCGCCGGCGCTGTGCGAGAGATCCCACAGCGTCAGCGCCCCGGCGGCGCGGGCGCGGGCGGTCAACGCCGCCATGTCGAAGCGCGCGCCGCTCATGTAGTGGACATGGGTGAGAAGGAGGAGGTTCGTGTCGGCGCCGATGCGCGCCTCGACCTCGTCGCGCGCGACCGCCTCGAGGCGCAGGCCGAGCAACTCCGCCGCGCCGTCGGCTACATAGAGATCGGTGCGAAAATTGCCGGCTTCGGAGAGGATATTCGGCCGTTCGGAGAGCTTCGCGGCGGCAATGAGAAGCTTGAACAGGTTTACCGAAGTCGAATCGGCGACGATCACCTCATGCGGCTTCGCCCCGATCAATGCCGCAATCTTCGCGCCCACGCGCTGCGGCGCGCCGATCCAGTCATGCGCGTTCCAGCCGCGGATCAGCGCTTCGCCCCATTCGGTGACAACCGTCTCGGCCTGCCGCGCGACCACCGCCTTGGGCAGCGCGCCGAGCGAATTGCCGTCGAGATAGATCAGGCCCTCGGGCAGCTGAAAACGCGCGCGAAAGCTCCGCAGCGGATCGGCCTCGTCCAGCGCACGGGCCTCGTCGCGCGTCACCGCCGCAGCGCCCGCTGGAGCTCCTCGACCGTCGCCGCCCAGGCCGCCGTCTCCGGCGCGATCAGTTCGACATGGCCGGTGCGGTCGATCATCCGCACCCGAACATCGTCGCCGGCGGCCCGCATCGGCGCGGCATAGCCTTCGGCATAAGCGGTGGGGATGATGCGGTCCTGCATGCCGTTGATCAGAACCTGGCGCACACCGAGCGGGGCGAGGCGAGGCACCGACGTGTCGGTGAAGGGATCGATCCGGCCCGCCCGGACACCGCCGGTCAGCCGCACGACCACCTCATTGCCGCAGCCATTCTCGGAACGCGCCGCCTCTTCCAGATCGGGTAGGCCGCCGAGGCTGACCACGGCATGGATCGGGATGGGATCGGCGGTGCGCAGCATTGATCCGGCCGGCAGCCTCGGCCGTCCCGCCAGCCAGAGCGCGAGATGACCGCCGGCGCTATGGCCGGTCGCAACCAGCCGGGTAAGATCGAGGTTGAAGTTGCCCGCATGGGTTCGCAGCGCGTCGGCCGCCGCCGCCGCGTCCTGGAAAGTGCCGGGATAGCCGCCGCCGTCGCGATCGACGCCGCGATAGTCGATGTTCCAGACCGCGATGCCGCGCCGCCGGAGATCGTCGGCGATCCAGTTCATGATCCGCCGGTCGGCGATTTCGGTCTGCCAGCAGCCGCCATGAACCATCAAAACGGTCGGATGCGGCCCCCGGCCCTCAGGCACCCAGACATCGACCACCTGCGAGGCGGCGGTGCCGTAGGAAATCGTCGCTGTCGGTGCCGGACGCGTCCGTTCGAGCAAATCGGGCCAGGTCATCAACCGGGCGGGCGTTTGCGCGGGCGCGCTGTTTCTGGTCATCGCACAGGCGGCTAGGCCGCAGAGCAAGGCGAGGGCAAGTGTTTTGCACGGCAGCTTCATGGCGGGGGCATAGCCCGCGCCCGCGCCGCTGGCAAAAGGCTCAGCAGCTGCGTCGGCGGGCGTCCCAGGGCGCGCTATACTGGATGCGGTTGAGCACGCACAGAGAGAGCAGCAAAGTTTGCCAGGCGCTACGGGCGGACTGGGTGAAATTCGGGTTGGTCATGACAAGCTCCATCAAACGGCGGTGTTGTTGAAGGTCAGGGTCGTGATCGCCACCGAGGCGATCAGAGCGAGCAGATGAGCGGTGGAGCCGTCCCAGGTGAAGAGGCGGCCCAGCGCCAGCCGAAGCGAGGCGAAGCCGCGCTCCAGATCGCGGGAGAAGGCGTCGTGATTGTCCACCCAATCGCGGCTGAACATTTCGTCGCGCATGGCGAATTCCTTTCATTGCAGGGGTTCGTTTCGTGCCCGCCATGTGCGCTTCGTGGCCCTTTTCCGCCAACGAAAGTCTCGACATGAATGATAGAGACAGCTTATGGATAAACGATGCGAAACCTGCCCCCGCTCTCCGCCGTTCGCGTCTTCGAGGCGGCCGCGCGTCATGAGAATTTCACGAAGGCCGCGGTCGAGCTGGGCATGACCCAGGCCGCGGTCAGTTATCAAATCAGATTATTGGAGGAACGCCTCGGCATGCCGTTGTTCCGGCGCGAAAAAAGACGGGTGCTGCTGACCGAGCCGGGGCGGCGGGTTGCGACCGTCGCGGGCCGCTCCTTCGATGCGCTCGACGGCGCCTTCGCCTCCTTGCGGGCCGAAGACGAAGCGACGCTCAACATCACCACCTCCTACACTTTCGCCAACACCTGGTTCTCCTGGCGGCTGGGCTCGTTCCAGATGGCCAATCCGGAGACCGCGGTGCGCCTGTCGACCGAGGATGTGCTCGTCGATTTCGCCAGCGAGGAGGTCGATGTCGGCGTCCGCACAGGCATGGGCGACTGGCCGGGCCTCGAAGCCCATCTGCTCTTCCGGATCAACTTCACGCCGATGTGCAGCCCGGCTTTCCTTGCCGCGCATGGCGGCGACGCATTGACGCCTGCTGATCTGGTCGATCTGCCCCGCATCGGCGACGACGACCCCTGGTGGCCGGTCTGGCTGCGCGACGCCGGCGTCGAGGTGCCGGAGGATCTGCCCCGGCGAGGCATCCGCCTGGGTTTCCAGGCCAATGAAGGCCATGCCGCGATGGCGGGGCAGGGGATCGCAATGCTCACGCCCTTTTTCTGGCGCAACGACATTGCCGAGGGCCGCCTGGTGCGGCCGTTCGGCCAGCTTTCGAGCCGTGGCTGGGGCTACTGGCTGGTCTATGCCGAGCATCGGCGGCAAGTGCCGAAGATCAAACGCTTCCGCGACTGGCTGCTTGCCGAGGTGGAGCGCGATTTGAAGGCGCTGCGGGAGCCGGGATAGGGTGCAGCTCGAGGGACATCCCGCTTTGGGGGTCGTCCCTACTCCATGGCCAGGGACAGTGCCCAAGAGGGGACAGTCCCGATCTCCCACCTCAACTCGATTCTGAACGGTCCTCCGCGGCGCCGGCTGCCACTGCCGCGGCCCTCTGCCTCCCCGCGAACCAGCGCCGCCGGCCAGCCGCGGCCAGCCACCAGACGAGGCCGATGAGCAGCGCCCAGGGCAGCAGGGTGAGGAGGATGATCAGCAATAGGCTCGCGCCCCCGAGGAAGCCGTCGAGCGAACGGGCGAGTGAGTCGCGCAGGGTCGGCGGGCCGGAGCGCGGCACATATTGCCCAGAGCCGTAGCTGATGGTCATCGGCGTCGTCGCCAGCATGTCCTGCGCCTCCTCGCGGCCGGCCTGCGTCCCGGCGATCGCGCGTTGCAGCTCGCGCAACTGATCCTCGAGCCGGGCGCGCTCGTCGGGCGGGAGGTCGCCGCGCCCGAGCTGGCGCTCGATCTCGGCCATTTCCACGCGCATCTGGGCGATGTCGCGGCCGGCGTGCTGGATGCCGGTGCCGACATCCTCGCCGGTGATTTCGCTCTCCGCGAGCTGTCCTTCGGCGCGTGTCACCGCCTGGACCGCGGCGCGGCCGAAGCGGCGGGCGAGGACGGGATCGAGCCGGAAGGAGAGCCTTGCCTCAATGTCGCCGTCGCCGTCGCCGACGACGCGGTAGAGCATGCCGGTGATCCGGCAACGGTTGGGGCCCAAAGCTTCGCAGCCTGCGGCATGGCTCTCCTGCACTTCCTCGATGCGCTCGGCCGGCAGCCGGAAGGCATAGCGATAGTTGAAGGCGACGCCGGGCGCGGCGGTCGGCGAAATGTCGGGTCCGGCGCCGCGCCCTTCGCGGGCGGCGGTCGGCGCGGCAGTATCCCGCGTTTCCATCGTGGGCGGGGACTGGCGGGGACCGGGAGGAGATTGTCTGTCGGCTTGCTGACCGCAGCCGGTGGCAAGACCCAGAGCAGCGAAACAAACGACTCGGCGCATGGCGACCTCCCTCGATGTAACAATGTAACGCTACCAATATGGTAGACAATTGCAAGAGCAATATCGCGCGACGCGATGCGGCCTGTTAGATCGAGCGAATGAGACGAGTCGCCCTCGCCGTCGCACTGGCTCTGATCGTGGCGATGCCGCTTCGCGCCCAGCCGGTGGCGCCCCCGCCTGATCCGTCGCTCAACTGCGTGCTGGACGCTGTCCCGGCCGAGCAGCGGCGGCTTGCCGGGCCGGCCGCGTCGCAGCGGCTCACCGATGCACCCGAGGACGTTCCGCAACTGAGCGCGGCGGCGCTGGACACGATCCGTGCGGCTCTGGCACGCTGCGCCGAGGCGTCACATTGGACCGAAAACCAGCGCGAGCTCGCCCTGCAATATACCCTGATGCAGCTGACGCGCGACGACATGATCCGCCGCTACGCCGCGCAAAATGTCGATCTCACCTATATTGACGAGATGGTGGCGACCGCCCAACCCAACGTGGCCCTGCCTTTCGAAGCCATCGTCGCCCGGCTGCGCGCGCAGGGCGTGGGCGACAACCGGCCCGACAGCGCGGAAGACATCGTCTATATCTACACGATGCTGGTCGCGGGGTCGGCGGCGACCCGCGCCGGTTTCGCCGATCCGAATTTCAGGCCGCAATGATCGCGCTCGCCTCGCCGAATCCGCGCTGCTAACGCGCCCCGATGAATGACGAATATGATGTCGTCGTCGATCATCCGTTCGACGAGGCGCTCTCCCAACGCTACCTGGTTTATGCGCTGTCGACGATCACGGCGCGCTCGCTGCCGGATCTGCGCGACGGGCTGAAGCCGGTCCACCGCCGCCTGCTCTGGGCGATGCGCGGGCTCAAGCTCGATCCGGCGTCGGCTTACAAGAAATGCGCGCGCGTCGTCGGCGACGTGATCGGCAAATATCATCCGCATGGCGATCAGTCGGTCTATGACGCGATGGTCCGCCTCGCGCAGGATTTCTCGCTGCGCTTCCCGCTCGTCGATGGGCAGGGCAATTTCGGCAATGTCGACGGCGATAATGCCGCGGCGATGCGCTATACCGAGGCGCGGCTGACCGCGGCGGCGGGCGAGCTGATGGCGGGGCTCGACGAAGGCACGGTCGAGTTCAAGCCCACCTACAATGGGGAGGAGGAGGAGCCGGAGGTTTTTCCCGGCCTCTTCCCCAATCTCCTCGCCAATGGCGCGAGCGGAATCGCGGTCGGCATGGCGACGAGCATCCCGCCGCACAATGTCGCCGAGCTGATCGACGCCGCCGTTCACCTGATCGACAATCCCAAGGCCGAGGACCGCGCGTTGCTGGACTTCGTGGCCGGGCCGGATTTCCCGACCGGCGGCGTCCTCGTCGATCCGCCCGAAGCGATTGCGGCGGCTTATGCGACCGGACGGGGATCGTTCCGCGTTCGGGCGCGCTGGACGGTCGAAAAGGGCGCGCAAGGGTCGTGGACGGCGATCGTCAGCGAGATTCCCTATCAGGTCGCCAAGGGCAAATTGATCGAGCAGATCGCGGCGCTCGTCACCGATCGCAAGCTGCCCATCCTCGCCGACATTCGCGACGAATCCACCGAGGACATCCGCATCGTCATCGAGCCGCGCAGCCGCACGGTCGATCCCGACATGCTGCTGGAAAGCCTGTTCCGGCTGACCGATCTCGAAGTGCGCGTGCCGCTCAATCTCAACGTGCTCGATGCGCACCGCATCCCGCGCGTGATGGGCCTGAAGCGCGTCCTCGGCGAATGGCTGGCTTTCCAGGTCGAGGTGCTGGTCCGCCGCGCCCAGCACCGCGTCGGCAAGATCGATGACCGGCTGGAGCTGCTCGAAGGCTATCTGATCGCCTTCCTCAACCTCGATCGGGTGATCGCGATCATCCGCGCCGAGGATGAGCCGAAGCCGGTGCTGATCGCCGAGCTCGCGCTGACCGACCGACAGGCCGAGGCGATCCTCAATATGCGGCTGCGCAGCTTGCGCCGGCTCGAGGAAATGCAGCTCAAGAACGAGCGCGACAAGCTGATCCGCGAGCGCGAGGAATTGCAGAAGCTGATCGAGTCACCCGGGCGGCAGCGCAGCCGGCTCAAGAAGGATCTGGCGGCATTGCGCGAGCGCTACGGTCCGGAAACGACGCTCGGCCGCCGCCGCACCACGATCGAGGAAGCCGCCGCGGCGCGGGAAATCCCGCCGGAGGCGATGATCGAGCGCGAGCCGATCACCGTGATCATGTCGAAGCGCGGCTGGATCCGGGCGATGAAGGGCCATGTCGAGCTCTCCAATCCCGAGGCGCTGAAGTTCAAGGAGGGCGACGCCTCCGCCTTCTTCTTTCACGCGCAAACCACCGACAAACTGCTCCTGGCCTCGACCGCGGGCCGCTTCTATACGCTCGCCGCCGATAAACTGCCCGGCGGGCGCGGCTTCGGCGAGCCGGTCAAATTGCTCGTCGACATCGAAGGGGAGGGCAATGTCGTCGCTCTCTTCCCGGCGGGCCGGGCGGAAAAGCTGCTGCTCGCCTCCTCGGACGGGCGCGGCTTCATCACCCCGGCGGCCGGCGCGATCGCCGAGACGCGCAAGGGCAAGCAGGTCATGAACCTGCGGCCGGGCGCCTCGCTCAGAATCGTCCGCGCGATCCGCGGCGGCGACGATTATGCCGCGGTGATCGGCGACAATCGCAAGCTCGTCGTCTTTCCCCTCGTCGAGCTGCCCGAAATGGGCCGCGGCCAGGGCGTCCAGCTCCAGCGCTACCGCGATGGCGGCCTCGGCGATGCGACCAGCTTCGCCTTTGCCGAAGGGCTGTCCTGGCCAATGGGCGGCGAAGGCGGACGAACCCGCTCCGAAGCCGATCTCGGCCCCTGGCGCACCGCCCGCGGCGCCGCCGGACGCATGCCGCCAATGGGCTTCCCGAGGGACAACCGGTTCGAGAGCTACTCGCGCTAAGTCTGGATCACCCAACCGGTTCAGATTTAGCGTTCGACGCTTTAGCCTCGGCGCTTCCGAGCGGATCGGCCTTCGGAGGGGGTCGCCCGGGCCCGAGTTCGCCTGACTGCTCAGCCGCGACGCCGCCGCAGCCACCTTAGGAGGCTTGCTAGTTCCGTTCCGATGATGGCGCCGACTAAGCCGACGAACATCATCGCCATCAGGAACAAGAGCACGTTCACAGACTGCTGAAACCAGTTCAGGTCTGTGTCGATTCGCATCCCTGCGACGAGGGAGACTATGAATGATGCAACGATGGGGAGCAGAGCCGGAATCGCTGCTGAAACGAAGATTATTCTGGTGCGCCGCCGTGGCAGCAAGGCCCATTGCGCGACAAACGCTATCACCAGCGCCACCACCGTCACAAAGATAGCAAGGTAGACGCAAATCATTTTGTTTGCCCGAGAACCTACAATCCCTGGTCCCACCGCGCCGCAATGTCCGCATTGGGTCGAAAGCGGACGCTCGCCCCAACGGCCGCTTTGGGTGGAATCAAACCGCACGACGGCGCAGGTTACGCGGCTCGGCTCGCTGGATGTGCCTACCGGGGGAAGATATGCGGCGCACTTCGGGCTGCGTGCACGCAATCTGTGAGCGGCCGGTCGACGCCCATTTGCATGTCGCTCCGAAGGGAACATCGTCGGATGTTGTGAGTTTACAACGCGCTACCCGGGGACCCCGCCTCATCAGAACGTGCTTGGAGATCGGCGCGGTCGTAGGCTTTCAACTGTGATCGGAGAATATTAATGGCGAATTACACTACGCGGCTGCTGTTGCTCAGCAGTGTTTCAACCGCAGTGGCGATCTTCGTCCTCCCCCAGAGTGCGCAAGCGCAGGCGACGACATGTTCCCAGGCGGGCACTTCGATCACCTGTGTCGACGGACCTACCCCCGTGTTGACCGCGACCACCAGCGCTAACACCACGACCGTTCCGGGGCCTGGCCTCCGCACCGTCGCCGCTATAGGCCCGTCAACGACCACTTACGTCGCAACTGGGCCGATCACGACGACCGGGGTGAGCGCGGTTACCTTGACCTCGACCGGCGGCGCACTCAGCTTCACACCGTCGGGCACAACCGCGCCGGTTAACATCCGCACCATCGGCGGCATCGGCGCCAACGGGCTGACCCTCAGCACCCCCGGCCAATCCGCCACGGTCACGGTAGGCGACATCGCCACCAGTGGCACCAATTC
>Ga0136633_1001338_pt1 | contig 18258 bp, 15 predicted proteins | sample AntDrymeUQ832206_2_FD_105494 | JGI IMG/M metagenome (GOLD analysis project Ga0136633, IMG submission 105494) | Polar desert sand microbial communities from Dry Valleys, Antarctica - metaG UQ83 (22.06) | ecosystem: Environmental > Terrestrial > Soil > Desert | place: Antarctica: Dry Valley...
GTCCGCGAGAAGATGGGTCTCCGCTGATCGGCGGCGGAGTCGCAGCGACTACCATGAGCGATCGATGGCCATCGACGTCATAGAGCGCCGCCGCCGCTGGGTGGATGCCCTGCTGATCCTGGGGACGATCGTCCTCGCCTTCGTCGTCCTCCAGTTCGTGTCGCAGCTCTTCCAGGCGTTCGGCGACATCATCCTCATCTTCTTCCTCGCCTGGCTCCTGGCCTTCATCCTCAGCCCGGTCGTCGGATGGCTCGCGTCGCACGTCCCATTCTTGCCGCGAGTCGGTGCGGTCATCGTCGTGTACGCGCTGCTCGTCGGGATCCTCATCGTCGTGATGATCATGGTGGCGGGCGCGCTGGCGACCTCGATCGCCGATTTCGTCACGAACGTGCCGACGCTGCAGACCCAGCTGCCGCTGATCCTCGCTCCGTGGCAGGAGCGGCTGAACGGCTTCGGCCTGACCCAGGTCGACCTCGTCGCCCAGGGCCGGACGTTCCTTGCCAACCTCAACACCTATGCGGAGGAGCTCGTCGGCCCGCTCCAGCAGCTGGCCGTCGCGAGCATCGGGGCGGTAGGCACCCTGCTTCTCGTCCTGATCCTGTCGCTGTACATGGTGGTCGATCGCGACCGGATCCTCTCGTTCATGTTCCGGATCGTCCCGCCCGGCTTCAAGGAGGATTCACGCCTCTTCGAGACGAGCGTCGCTCGCTCATTCGGCGGCTTCCTCCGCGGCCAGGCGATCATCGGCCTCGTGTACGCGGCGATCGCCGTCCTGACGAGCGCGGTGCTGGCCCTGCCCTACCTCCCGGTGACTTCGGCCGCGGCGGGCATCCTCATGGCGATCCCGTTCTTCGGCCCGTTTGTGTCGTGGGCTCCACCGGTCCTCGTGGCCATTCTCGTCATGCCCGATGCCACCCTGCCGGCTCTCGCCGGCATGGGCATCGGCTGGTTCGTCGTCATGAACGTCCTCCAGCCGCGAGTCATGGAGCAGGCCGTCGGGATCCACCCGATCGTCGTCCTCGGCTCGGTGCTCGTCGGCGCCAAGGTGGCCGGCGTCATCGGCGCGATCTTCGGAATCCCGATCGCCGCGGTGATCTCGGCGTTCTTCATGGAGTACATCGCCCGGGTCAATGAGAGCGGCCCGGTCGCGGAGCGCGCGGCGCGGCGGCTCGAGGAGCGTGAGGGGCGCCCCGTCCGGGTGCCTCGCGAGCCGATTCCCGAAATCGACCCGGATGTCGAGGTGGCGCCCGACCGCGATCGAGGCGGGCGCCGATCGAAGCCGACGGGGTGAGCGGCCGCGAGGGAGGCCCAACCAAGCGGCCTCGGAGCAAGAGCAAGGCGACAGCGGAGTCAGCCACCCGCGCGGAGAGGGCGGCGGCAGCCGGCGCCGGGCGCGTCCGGCGCGAGCCGCCGGACATGACCCGCGAGCGAGCGCGGACCGAGCGGCGGGACCTCGACAAGGAGCGCGGCGAGCCGCTCGCCGGCGGGGCGGCCCGGGGCGGGCCGCGGGCCCTGCGGCGGATGGCCCGGCCGCTCGGCGACTGGACGACCCGGCCGAAGATCCTCATCACGAACGACGACGGGATCGAGTCCCGCGGCCTCCTCGCGCTCAAGCAGGCTCTCGACGAGCTCGGTGACACGACCGTCGTGGCGCCTGACACGAATCAGAGCGCGGTCGGTCACACGAAGACCCTGATGCGCCCGCTCCGCGTCCGGGAGCGCGTCCTGGGCGACGGGTCGCTCGGGCTGTCGGTGGACGGCTCGCCGACCGATGCCGTGAGCCTCGCCTTCCTCGGCTACTTCGGGCACGGCTTCGACCTCGTCGCGTCGGGGATCAACTACGGCGCGAACCTCGGCGACGACATCACGTATTCGGGGACGGTGAGCGCGGCGATGGAGGCGGTGATCAACGGCTGCCCGGCGTTCGCGATCTCGCAGGAGTACTACGAGCACCCCGACTTCACGCTGGCCGGCATCGCCGCGGTCACCGTGGCGCGGAACATCCTCGAGCACGGTCTCTCGCCGGGCGAGCTGATCAACGTCAACGTCCCGGCCGTGGAGCCCGATGAGTTCGACGGCGTCGAGGTCACCCGACTCGGCAAGCGCGTCTACCAGGACCAGCTCATCCAGCGGGTCGATCCGCGCGGCATTCCCTACTTCTGGATCGGCGGACCGCCGCCGTCCGGAGTGGCCGTCCCGGGCACGGACTTCCACGCGGTCGTCAATCGACGCGTCGCCGTCACGCCGATCCACCTCGACCTGACCGGCCGCCGCCTCCTCCGCCGGCTCAAGACCTGGGATTGGGACCTGGAGCGGACCGGCGCCGCGGCGAGCGATGCGGCACGGGCGACGAAGCCGCCGGGCAAGGACCGCCCGCTCGAGGCGAACCGGGAGCGGCAGCTCGCCGAAGAGCCGAAGCGCGAGCGCCGCTGAGCGACGTGCTAGGCCGCGGCCGGGCCGCGCCGCCCCCCAGCTTTCGCCAGATTCCCACCCGGCGCGACTCGGCCGAGGGTTGGGGCCCGATTCATTGCCGGATTCCCACTCGGTGCACGCGTGGCGACGAATCAGCGCCTCAGCGGCCTCGCGCCCCGGCCAACTCCTGTCCGAGTCCCATCCCACGGGAATCCGGTGATTTCTCCCGCCATCCGTCCGCGTGGAGGACCGTAACAGGCAAACCACCGCTCCCTGAGCCGACGCTCGTGCGTGAGTCGCCGCCAGATGGCCGCGTGGCGGACAGATGAGAGAGCGGCGACCGCTTGCGTCCTCCAGCCGAACATTTGGCGGTGCGACGCGACTCAGAGGTCGATCAGGACGCCCTCATCGGGTCCGAGCTCGATCGAGTCCCCAATATCTGCGCCGTCCCGCTCCGGATCCGTCGACAGGCGCAGCTTGCCGCGACCGCCGGGGATCGGCACCCGCGCCGGCCGCGACGAGAAGTTCAACGCCACGACCCGCCGCTCGCCATCGGCCTCGCGCAGATAGGCGAACACCGACTTCGGCGACGCAACCGTCTGGTACGACCCGCGACGAAGCGCCGGGCTCGCTCGTCGCTCGGCGATCAGGCGCCGGTACAGACTGAACATCGACGACGGGTCGCCGCGCTGGGCCTCGACGTTCACGACTCCGGTCTCCGGGTTGACTGGCAGCCACGAGTCCCCAACTGTGCCGTCCCACTGCATCGGCGTTCGGCACGGATCGCGACCCGCGACGTCGACGATTCGGTCTTGCGGGACCGGCCCGTCGGCCATCCCGATCTCCTCGCCGTAGTACACGAACGGCGTTCCCCGGAGCGTCAGCAGCATCAGCGCCGCCAGACGCGCCCGCCTGCGACCACGGACCACATCCCCATCGGGCGCATAGCGCGAAACCGCCCGCGGGTTGTCGTGGTTGGAGAGCGTGTAGTCCGGCCACGCCGCCGGCGGCAGCAGCTCCTCGAACGTCTCGACCCGCTCCCGGAACGCATCGGCAGACCAGGGCGCCCGCAGGAACATGAAGTTGAACGCGAGGTGGAGCTCGTCCGCCCGCTCGCCGTAGAACTGCACGAACCGGTCCGGGTCGAGGACCACGGCCTCCCCCACCGCCATCCGGTCGTCGTACTCGTCGAACAGCTTCCGCCACGTCCGGAGGAGCGCGTGGAGCTCGGCCTCGTCGGCGGGCGGCGTGAGGTCGGGCGTGCCGCGCGGGTTCTCGGGGATCGGGCCGCCCACGAGCTCCGCCGGCTTGACCGTCTTGTGGACGACGTCGATCCGGAAGCCGTCGACTCCGCGGTCGAGCCAGAACCGCATGATCTTCTCGAACTCCGCGCGAACCGCCGGGTTGCGCCAGTTCAGGTCGGGCTGCTGGGGCAGGAACGAGTGGAGGTAGTACTGGCCCGTCGTCGGGTCGAGCGTCCAGGCCGCGGTCTGGACGCGCTGGAAGACCGAGCGCCAGGCATTCGGCGGGCCTCCACCCGGCGCAGGGTCCGCCCAGACATACCAGTCGCGCATGGGGTTCGTCCGGCTCGAGCGCGACTCTCTAAACCACGGGTGCCGGTCGGACGAATGGTTCGGGACGAGGTCGACGATCACCCGAATCCCGCGCTCATGGGCGCCGGCGAGGAGCGCGTCGAAGTCGGCGAGCGTCCCGAACTGCGGATCGACGTCACAGTAGTCGGCCACGTCGTAGCCGAAATCGGCCATGGGTGACGGGTAGAACGGCGAGATCCAGATTGCGTCCACGCCGAGGGAATCGGGCGTGCCGGCGAGGTGATCGAGGCGGGCCGCGATCCCGGGCAGGTCGCCGATGCCGTCGCCGTTCGAGTCGGCGAAGCTCCGCGGGTAGACCTGGTAGAAGACCCCCTCGCGCCACCACTCGGGCCCGAGTCCGGCCCGGGGACGGCTCATCGGCAGAGCGTAGCCGAGTCGGCCCTGGCGGCGAGCTAGTCCCGGTCGTAGACGACGACCCGCCAGACGAGCGTTCTCGCCTCGTACCGCGGCTTCAAGCCGTACGCCGCGACGATTCGATCGATCGACGCGTTCGGGTGGGCGTACGCCCGGAATTTCTGGCGCGTGACACGCTGCTTGAGATTGATGAGCCGGAGGCCCAGGCGAATGAACCATCGGTCCCGGGGCAGGACGAGACCGTAGACCCTCCGCGCCCGGGCCGCGGACAGGCCCACGAGGGCCTCGGCGTCGCGGTAGCAGCACACGACGCGGTGGAGGGTGACGGTGTCGGCCGAATCGATGCCCGCGGCCTCGCGCACGAAGTCGCCCTCGACGAAGTCGAGCCGATCCAGGGCGTTCGCTTGCCGGGCCTCTTCCCGCGCGACCCTGAGGTACGCCGGCGACGCATCGACGAGGACGGCGTGACCGGCGCCTTCCCGCAGGAGCTCGTGGTCGATCACGCCGATCCCGCCGCCGATGTCGAGGATGCTCGAGCCCGCGACTCCATACCGCCGGATCAGATCCAGCAGCATCCGGGTCGTGTCGTTCGGGCCGGACCGGCGGTAGGTGTCCCTGTCCGCCTCGGCCGTGCGCCGATCGAACATCGAGTCGAAGCCCTCGCAACCGCATCCGTCCATGCGCCGGCCACGCTACTACTTCTTGCGCTTCTTCCAGTCGATGAGGATCTCGCGGGCGGCGTTCTGGCCCGGACCGCCGGTCAGGCCGCCGCCCGGGTGAGCGCCCGATCCGGCGAGGTAGAGGCCCTCGAGCGGCATCCGGTAGCGGGCGTGGCCGAGGAGCGGCCGCCAGAGGAAGAACTGGTCGAGGCCGGGCTCGGCGTGAAGGGGATGACCGCCCGTCAGCCCGAAGTCGCGCTCGAGGTCGAGTGGCGTGAGGACTTGCCGCTCGAGGACGAGCTTGCCGATCCCGGGCGCGACCGTCTCGAGGCGGCGGATCGCCAGGTCCCCGACCGCCTCGCGCCTGGCGTCCCACGTCCCTTCGCGAAGCTTGTATGGCGCGTACTGGAGAACGACGCTCATCACTTGCGTGCCGGACTTCGCGCCGTCCACGAGCGAGTGATCGACGAGCGACGGGATCGTCGCCTCGAGCAACGGCTCCTCGCTCAGCCGGCCGTATTTCGAGGCATCGAAGGCGCGCTCCATGGCGTCGATTCCGGGCGCGACGACGATCCGGCCCCGGAGGAGGGTGCTCGTGTCGTCGGCGGCGGCGGGGAACTTGGGGAGCTTCGCGAGGACCAGGTTGACCTTGGCGACGACGCCGGGCTGGCGGATGTTGTCGGCCCTCCAGCCGAGGCTCGGGCCGAGCGCGACCGGGTCGATGAGCCCCACGAGCGTCCGCTTCGGGTCGAGTCCCGATACGACGATCCGGGCAGGGATCTCCTCGCCCGAGGCGAGCGCGACGCCGGTGGCGCGGCCGTCTCGCGAGGTGATTGCTATGACCTCGGCGTCGGTCCGGATCTCGGCCCCGGCTGCATGAGCCGCCGCGGCGAGTGACCATGCAAGCTCGCCGGGCCCGCCTCGCGCAAAGATCGTCTGGCCGGCCGCTCCCCCGTCGTTGCCGGCCGAGTCGGCGAGCAGCACGGCGGTCGTGCCGCCGGACCAGGGCCCCAGGGCGCAGTACTGGACGCCGCGCCACGCGATCGCCGCGCGCAGCGCGTCGGTCTCGAACGCCTCTCCGACGAAGTCCGCGACGGCCATCGGCAGCACCCGGAGCACGGTGTGCGCATCGTGCTTGCCGAGGCCCCGGAACGTCCGCCCGAGGCGGAGGCCCGTCAGCGCGTCGCCGAGACCGGGCGAGGCGATGTCCGGCGGCGTCGTGTCGCCAAGCTCGGAGAGGAACCGCCCGATCGAGCGGACGAGCCGGTCGAAGGCCGCGTAGCGATCGGCATCTCGCTCCGACCAGGCCCGCAGCCCCGCCACCGTGCGGCCGACGTCCGACCAGAGCGTGATCGCCTGGCGTTTCCCCTGGGGCGCGAAGACGCGGACGTCGGGTGCCACGAGCGAGAGGCCGTGGCTCTGGAGGTCGAGGTCGCGGACGACCGAGGCGCGCATCCGGCCGACCGTGTGGGCCAGCGTTGGGACCCGAACCCCGCCGAGCTCGGACGTGAGCGCCGCGCCGCCGACGCGCTCACGCCGCTCGACGACGAGCGTGCGCAGGCCCGCTTTACCGAGGTACGCCGCCGCGACGAGCGCGTTGTGCCCCGCGCCGACGACGACCGCGTCCCAGCCTTCGCCGGATTGCGGGACTGCCGTCACGCCGCTCTCCGCCCGCGGCTTCGGAGGACCTCCATCGCGGCGATCCGGCCGTTCGCGCCCATGATCCCGCCGCCGGGATGGGTCGACGAGCCGGACAGCCACAGGTCGCGGATGGGAGTCCGGAACCGCGAGTACCCGGGCACCGGTCGGTTGAAGAACAGCTGCTCGAGGCTCAGCTCGCCCTGGAAGATGTTGCCCTCGGACAGCCCGGTCGTGCGCTCGATGTCGAGTGGCGTCTGGACGTTGCGATGGAGGATCACGTCGCGGATGTTCGGGGCGAACTCGGCGATCCGGTCGATCACCGCGTCGCCGAACTTCTCCCGATTTTCGTCCCAGGTGCCCAGCTCCGGCGCGAGCTTGTACGGCGCGTACTGGAGGAAGCAGCTGATGACGTGCTTGCCGGGCGGGGCCATCGAGGGATCCACGAGGGTCGGGATGATCATGTCGATGTACGGCTTGCGGCTCCAGCGGCCGTACTTCGCGTCGTCGTAAGCCTGCTCCATCTCGTCGACGGTCGGGCTGAACGAGATCGCCCCGCGGAGGTGCTCCCCCTCTCCGGGCAGGCACGTGAAGTCCGGCAGCCGATCGACCGCCAGGTTGACCTTGCCGGAGCTGCCCCGGAACTTGAAGCGGCGGACCTCCTCCTCGAACTCGGGGCGCAGCGTGCCGGGCTCGAGGAGGTCGACGAACGTCCGACGGGCGTCGACCGACGACATGACCGTCTTCGCCCGGATCTCCTCGCCGTCCTCGAGGGCAACACCGACCGCGTTACCTCGCTTCACGATGATCCGCGCGACCGGCGCCTCGGTTCGGATCTCGGCACCGAGGGCCCGGGCCGCACTGGCGATCGCCTCCGAGACGCCGCCCGTGCCGCCCTTCGGGATGCCCCAGGCGCGAAACGCACCGTCGATCTCGCCCATGTAGTGGTGGAGCAGCACGTACGCGGTGCCCGGGCTGCGAATCCCCTGGAACGTGCCGATGATGCCCGACGCGCCCATCGTCGCCTTGAGCGGATCCGTCTCGAACCACTGGTCGAGGAACTCGGCGGCGCTCATCGTCATGAGCTGGACGAACACCGCCTGCTGCCGTTCCGGGAGCCGCTGGAACGTGCGCGCGAGGCCGGCGAGCGGGCGAAGCGGCCGGGGGTCGAGGCTCGTGAGATCCGGCGGGACGATCGACAGGATTGGCTTGATGAAGCGGGCCATGTCGACCATCAGCTGGCCGTACTCCTCGTACGCCTCCGCGTCCGATGGGGACCAGCGCCGGAGCTCGCGGACCGTCCGACCGTGGTCGTTGACGCGCCACAGGTAGTCGCCGCCGCCGGCTTTCGGGCCGTCGCCCTTGCGGAGCGGCGTGAACGTGCCGTCGAGCGGCAGGATGTCGAGGCCGTGCCGCGGCAGCTGAAGCTCGCGGATGATCTCCGGGCGGAGCAGGCTCACCACGTAGGAGAAGACCGAGAAGCGAAAGCCCGGGAAGAGCTCTTCGGTGACTGCCGCGCCACCGAGGACGTGGCGGCGCTCGAGCACGAGGGTCTTCATGCCGGCGCGGGCGAGGTACGCGGCCGAGACGAGCCCGTTGTGGCCGCCGCCGATGATCACCGCGTCGTAGCGTTTCGCCACGGTCTGTCGTCCCTCCCGCCGAGCCCTCACGCGCGCTCAGGCAGGGTAGCCGACCTTCCGCCCGGCGCGCCTGCAGTTTCGCGCGACGGCCCGCGGTCTCGGCCCAAACGATGCCTCCTGTCGATGACCGTCAGGTGCATACGAGCCGCGCGGGGCGGCAGGATGCGCAAGCGGTCGCGTCCCAGTTCGTATGTTGCGGACGGTCATCAACAGGCGAGGCCTTTTCGGCGGGGTGATCAGGCCGGCCCGACCGCCTTGCCCACGGCCCGGAGGCGCTCGTGCGTGCCGCCCATCCAGGCCACGTCGCGCGGGAGATACCGCTTCGGCATCTGGGCGACGATCGTGTAGTTCGCGTCGCAGACGTTCGCGATCGGCGACCGCGAGCCCTGGGTGACGAGCTGGTACGTGTCCATCATCGAGAGCCCGGTCTCCGCGGCGATCCAGTGGATCAGCTGCGTGTGGGCGATCCGGAAGGCGTCCTCGAGCGGCCGGTACGAGCCGGCCACCATGATCGTCTCGTCGTCCTCGAGCCGGGGCCAGTCGCAGAAGACGCCCTTGATCACGTCCACCGTGAGTCGTGTGTTCATCGCGCCCTCGACGGCCACTCCGCAAACCTCGCCCTCGCCCATCGTGTAGTGGCCGTCGCCGATCGAGAAGAGCGCGCCCTCGACGTTAACGCCGAGATAGATCGTCGTGCCGGCCCGCGCCTCGGGCGTGTCCATGTTCCCGCCGAACGCCTCCGGCACGAGCACGTTCCGGCGCTCGAATGCGGCCGGCGCCACTCCGACCGTCCCGAGGAACGGCTCGAGCGGCAGCCGGGTCGAGAAATCGGAGTCGAGTGCACGGTAGACGACCTCCCGAGCCGCAAGGTCCACGCTGTAGAGCCACGTTCGCTCCGGGAGCGCCTCCTGGAGGGTCGGCGTGTACTTCGTGCTCGTGAGCGACCCGAACAGCGGCACGGTGGTGGACACGGCCCAGTCGTTCGCGGGCTGGACGTCGATGAGGTGGATCGCAAGGGTGTCGCCGGGCTCCGCGCCCTCGACATGGAACGGGCCCGTCTGCGGGTTGATGAACGGGTACTCGATCGAGGTGCTTGGAAGGTCGTCGGCCGAGCGAATCTTCCCGCCGAACGCGTCCTCGGTGAACAGGTCGAGCACGTCGCCCGGACGAATCCGCATGACCGGCTCATAGCCGCCGAAGGTCCAGGCGTACTGGTCCTCGGTCGGGACGAAACGGATGATCGATCGCTGTTCCGTCATGCGCGGATCGTAGTCGGTCCGGCCATCGGCGGGGTATTCTTCCCCCGCTCGAAGAGAGGCGCGTCACGATGGAGGAGCCAACCGTGATCAGGATTCGATCGACCCCCGTGGTGGGACTCATCGGTCTCGCGCTCGTGATCGGGGCGTGCGGCGCGGGCACCCCGGGCGCCACGTCCGGCGGCGACAAGATCGTCATTGGGGCCAGCCTGACCCTGACCGGGATCCAGGCACCGTTCGACGAGCCCGGCCTGCGTGGCGGGAACCTCGCCATCGAGGAGCTGAACAAGAAGGGCGGTATCCTCGGCAAGCAGGTCCAGCTGGACAACCTCGACGGCAAAAGCGACCCGGTGGTCGTCGGCAACAACGCGATCCAGCTGATCGACCGCGGGGCCGTGGCGATCATCGCCCCGTGCGACTTCGATTTCGGCAGCCCGGCCAGCCGGGAGGCCCAGAAGGCCGGCCTGGTGGGCATCTCGACCTGCGCGTCGTCGCCGCTTTACAACTCGACCAACCTCGGCGACAAGCAGTTCACGCTGTCGATGTGGAACACGACGATGGGCTCGGCGGCCGCCGAGTACGCCTTCAAGGAGAAGGGCTGGAAGACCGCTTACGTCGTGACCGACACGTTCATCGACTACACGAAGTCGCTGAGCGTGTACTTCATCGACTCGTTCAAGAACGCCGGCGGCGAGGTCTTCGGCGAGGACACCTACACCCAGGGCGCGCAGGACTTCTCGGCCCAGCTGCAGCGGATCCAGGGCCTTGCCACGCAGCCGGACGTGTACTTCGTGTCGTCCTACCAGCCGGACCTCGGGACGATCATCCGGGCGATGCGCTCGGCCGGGATCACCGCCCCGATCTTCGGCGGTGACTCGTACGACGACCCGCAGCTCGTCGAATCGCTCGGCGACCTCGGCAAGGACGTGTTCTTCATCACCCACACCTACGCCACGCCCGACGCGGGCCCGAACATGAAGGCGTTCCTCGACCTGTGGCAGGCGAAGTACGGGGACGTCCCCGATACGGCCTTCGTCGCAACCGGCTGGGACACGGTCAACGTCATCGCCCAGGCGATCGAGAGCGCGAAGTCGACCGACGGGGCCGCCGTTGCGAAGGCCATGGAAACCCTCGAGTTCGACCTGCTGACCGGCAAGCTCGACTGGTCGGACGCCGCGTCCGGCCACGAGCCGAACAAGGAAACGGTCGTCGTCGAGATCACCCAAGGCTCGACGAAGTTCCTCGGCTGGTACCTGCCGGGGTACCTGCCCAAGCCGTAACGGCCCAGGAATGACGCCGGGCGCGGCTCGCCGCGCCCGGCCTTTCCGTCAGGAGGGCGCCACGACTGGCAGCCTCGTCGTCGAGGGTGTCACGAAGGACTTCGCCGGCCTTCGTGCGCTCGACAACGTCAGCCTCCAGCTCGACCAGGGCGAGATCGTCGGCCTGATCGGCCCGAACGGGTCCGGCAAGACCACGCTCATCAACGTCGTCTCCGGCCTTCTCCCGCCGACCGCCGGCCGGGTGATCGTCGGCGGGTCCGTCGTCACGGGACGCCCTGCCCACGCGGTCGCCCGGGCCGGCATCGCCAGGACATTCCAGTCCGTCCGGCTGTTCAAGGGCCTGACGGTCCGCGAAAACGTCGAGGTCGCCGCTGGAGCCGCCGGAGCCAACCGCGCCGACACGCGGCGCCGGGCGGACGAGCTCCTCGCGGAGTTCGACCTGGGGCGCTGGGAGGGCGTGCTGGCAGGGGCGCTGCCGTACGGGCTCGAGCGCAGCCTCGAGATGGCCCGCGCGATCGCGACCGGAGCCTCGTTCCTCCTCCTCGACGAGCCGGCGGCCGGGCTCGACGAGTCGGAGGGTGACACACTGCTCGCCCGGCTCGCCGGAATCCCGGCCGCCCGCGGCTGCGGAATCCTCGTGATCGATCACGACATGCGGCTGATCATGCGGCTGTGTCGGCGGCTGCACGTGCTCGCCCACGGCCAGACGATCGCCGAGGGAACGCCCGACGAGATCCGCGGCAATCCCGCGGTCGTCGAGGCATACCTGGGCTCGGTCGGGGCGGCCTAGATGCTGAGCGTCACCAACGTCGAGGCCCGCTACGGCGCGATCCTCGCGCTCCGGGACATCTCCCTCACCGTGGAGGAGGGCGAGCTCGTCGCTCTCGTGGGCTCGAACGGAGCGGGCAAGACCACGACACTGGCGGTCATCGCCGGGCTCCACCGAGCGAGCCGCGGCGCCGTCGTGTTCGAGGGCAAGTCGCTCGCCGGCCGGGCGCCGGAGGACGTTGCCCGGCTGGGGATCTCCATGGTTCCGGAGAACCGTGGCGTGTTCCCGACGTTGACCGTCGCTGAGAACCTGCGACTGGGCTCGTACCTGCGCCGCGACGGGGAGGTGGCCCGGGACCTCGAGCGGCTGCAAGAGCGGTTTCCGGTCCTTGGCGAACGCGCCTCTCAGGCGGCAGGAACACTGTCCGGCGGCGAGCAGCAGCAGCTGGCGATCGCTCGGGCGCTGATCTCGCGTCCGCGGTTGCTCATGCTCGACGAGCCATCCCTCGGCCTCGCACCGACGCTCGTCGACCGGGTCTTCGAGCTCGTCGCCGAGCTCCATCGGGAGGGCGTGACGATCCTCCTCGTCGAGCAGAACGTCCGCCGGACGCTCGAGGTCGCCGACCGCGCCTACCTGCTCCGAACCGGGCGAGTCGAGGCGAGCGGACGGCCGGCGGAGCTGCGCGCGCTCGTCGACATCGAGAGCGTCTACCTCGGCGGCGCCCGGCGCCCCGGGGAACAGGCGGGCGGGCGGGCGGGCGGGAGCCCCTGATGGACCCCGACTTCGTCGCCCAGTTCGTCCTCAACGCCCTCAGCCTCGGCAGCCTGTACGCCCTGATGGCACTCGGGATGGCGATCGTATTCGGCGTGCTCCGCCTCGTGAACCTGGCGTACGGCGAGCTGATCATGGTCGCCGGCTACACGCTGTTCGTGCTCAACGACAGCCCGCTACCCTGGCTCGTCTTGGCGGTCGCCGCGGTCCTCGCGGCGGCGCTGGCGAGCGTCCTCACGGAGCGGATCGCATTCCGGCCGGTGCGTGTGAACTCGCTGAACGCCATGCTCGTTACATCGTTCGCGGTGAGCACGCTGCTCCAGAACGCCGCCCTGCTGCTCGTCTCGCCGCGGACCCGCGCTGTCAGCGTGCCCGGCCTCCTGACCCAGAGCCTCGAGATCGCCGGGCTCCGGGTCTCGGTCGCGAATCTCATGACCGTCGGCGTCAGCCTGGGCCTGCTGTTCGGCCTGAACCTCCTGCTCCGGCGAACGACGCTCGGGATCGCGCTGCGGGCCGCCGCCGACGACTTCCCGATGGCGCGGATGCTCGGCGTCCGGGCGGATCGGGTCATCGCCGCGGCATTCGCGATCAGCGGCGTGCTGGCGGGCGTCGTCGGGCTGTTCTGGGTCGCCCGGGTCGGATCGGTCATTCCGACGATAGGCGCGGGCCCGCTGCTGATCGCGCTGATCGCCACGGTCATCGGCGGGATGGGCGGACTGGCCGGGGCAATCGCGGGTGGATACGTGCTGGGTGCGTTGACCGTTGGCATGCAGCTGCTACTGCCGTCGGGCCTGATCGACTACCGCGACGCGTTCACGTTCGGGATCGTCATCCTCGTCCTGCTGGTCCGCCCGCAGGGCCTCATTCCGGGCCGGCAGTCGGCCAGGGTCGGCTGATGACGTCGCTCCGCGCCGCGATCACGCGGCACCGGGCACTGGCTGTCCTCCTCGTGCTGGTCGTCGCCATCGCGGTCACGACCAACCTGTTCGGCGACAGGCTCCTCGACAGGATCGTCACGGTGCTGTTCATCGACCTGATCCTCGTCCTCGGGTTCCAGGTGTTCTCGGGGAACTCCGGGCTGCTGTCGTTCGCCCAGATCGGGTTCATGGGGATCGGGGCCTATACGTCCGCGATCTTCACGATGACGGTCGAGGCGAAGGGCTTCGCGATCCCCGACCTCTATGCGTTCCTCGTGCCGATCCAGGTGCCGTTCATCGCGGCCGTGCTCCTCGGAGCCGTCATCGGGACGCTCGTCGCGGCCGCGATCAGCTTCCCGATCATGCGCCTGTCGGACGTCGCCTCGGTGATCTCGACGTTCGCCCTGCTCGTCATCCTCCACGTGGTCTTCGCCCACTGGAGCGCGCTGACCAACGGGCCGCGGACCGTCTTCGGGCTGGTCCAGCACACGGACCTCCCGACCGCGACGCTGTGGGCACTGGTCTTCGTGGCCGTCGCCTGGGGCTTCAAGCACTCGTCGCTGGGGCTCAGGCTCCGGGCGTCGCGCGACAGCGAGTTCGCGGCGGCGACAATCGGGCTCGACATCGTCCGCCTCCGCTGGACGGCGTTCCTCGTCAGTGCCTTCATCTGCGCGTTCGCCGGCGGGCTGTGGGCGCACTTCATCACGTCGTTCTCGCCCCAGGCGTTCTACCTGACCCGGACGTTCCTTATCCTGACGATGATGATTGTCGGTGGGCCCCGGACGGTCTCGGGGGCGGTCGCCGGAACGATCATCGTGACCGTCGCGTTCGAGACGCTCCGGACGGTGGAGAGCACGATCAACCTCGAGCAGCTCCTGCCGTTCCAGGTCGTCGGGCTGACGGAGATCATCCTCGCGATCGGGCTGATCGTCGTCCTGGCGTTCCGGCCGGGAGGGCTCATCGAGGAGCGGGAGATCCTCTCCGGGCCGGCCGGCCCCCGCGCCGAGCCACTCGGCCCGCCTGGCCTCGAGCCGACCGGAAAGGCCCGATGAGCTCCGAGGTCGCCAATCGGCTGGGCGCGCTCGGCGCCGACTTCCTGTGGATCGTCTATCACGACTACTCGAACCTGGCGCGAGCCAAGGTCGTCACCCGCGACCGGTTCGCCGAGGCCGTCGATCGCGGCGTGAGCTTCGCCAAGGCGAACTGGAGCATCGCGATCAACGATCACCTCATCCCCCACCCCGGCTTCGCCGCCGACTCCGGCGATTTCCTCGCCCGGCCTGACCTGTCGACGCTCGTCCCCGTCCCGTACCGGGCGCGCGTCGCCGAGGTGCTGAGCGACCTGACCGACGAGGATGGTGGGCCGTGGGACGGCGATCCCCGGGGCCGGCTCAAGACCCAGGTGGAGGCCCTCGCGGGGCTCGGGCTCCGGGCGAAGGTCGCGTTCGAGACGGAGTTCCTCCTCGCGGTGCCGGTCGAGGACGGCTGGCGACCGGCGGATCGCGGCCGGATGTTCACGCTCGACGAGGTCGAGGCACGGTGGGGGTGGTGCGCCCGCGTCCTCGACGCGCTGTGGGCGATGAAGATCCCGGTGCATCAGCTCGGCAAGGAATACGGAATGGGCCAGTACGAGCTCAGCCTCCTCCCGACCGACCCTGTAGGAGCGGTCGATCGCTTCCTGCTCGCGCGCCAGGTGATCAAGGCGCTGGCCCGGGACGACAGCCTCGTCGCGACCTTCATGCCAAAGCCCTTCGCGGAGCTGCCGGGCAACGGGCTCCACGTCCACATCAGCCTGTGGCGGGAGGACGGCAACGATGCGACCAGCGACGCGACGGATCCGGGCGCGCTGAGCGACACGGGCCTCGCGGCCGTCGCCGGACTGCTCGACCATGCCCCGGCCCAGGCCGCTCTGGGCTCTCCGACCCCGAACTCGTACAAGCGACTCCTGCCGGGCTCGTGGGCGCCGGCCCACGTCTGCTGGGCGTTCGGCAACCGGGCGGCGCTCGTCCGGGTCCCGTCGCGGGGCGCGGGCCGACGCCTTGAGTACCGCTCTGGCGACGCGTCGGCCAACCCGTATCTCCTCCTCGGTGGGCTGCTCGGCGCAATCGCGGATGGGATCGCGCGTGCCCGCGTCGCGCCACCGCCGATCGACGGCGATGTCGGGCACTGGACGGACGAGGAGGCGGCCGCGTATGGCGCCGAGCGCCTCCCGGCATCACTCGGTGCAGCCCTCGACGCCCTCGAGTCGGACGAGGCCATGCGTGCGATGCTCGGCCCAACGATCGCGAGGCACTATGTCGAGGTGAAGCGCTATGAGCTCGCGTGTTACGCGGACGAGGCCGGCGAAGCGAAGCCGGAGGAGGTGACACCCTGGGAGCGCACGACGTACCTGGAGCCGCTGTGACCGCCACGCCGAGCGTCGCCGATCGGCTCGCGGAGTTGTTCCCGGGCGAATCGATCGCGCTCGTGAACAGGGCCGAGGAGATGGCGGCCCGCTTCGACGCCCTTTCGAACCAGAGACCCGCCACGTGCGGCGCGTACGCCCTGAGCTACCTGCTCCCGCCGCTCGGCTTCCGCCGGTTCGGCCAGTTCGACCTTACCGCGGAAGATGCACTCGCCCACCTTGCTGGCGTCGTCATCGAGGACTACGAGGTGGAGCCTTCTGCGGCGGTGGCGCGGCAGGTGGCCTCGGGCGAGCTCTCGGAGCCCGAAGCGCTCGACCGGTTCGGCAAGGTCTGGTACCGCTATCCGATGCGATCGTCGAGCGACCCCGCGGTCAGTGGGACGAGCTCGAGCGGGGTGGCTCGAGCCATCGCCGTGACGACGAATGGAGCGCTCGGCACGGTGCCGATCCCTGGCCGGGGCCCGGACGGGCGGCCGCAGCTCACCGAAGAGCGCTGGGCGGCGATGTTCGATTTGCTCCACGCCCGGCTCGCCGAGTGGGACGTCCATGTCGTCTTCAATTACCAGTCGGACCACCTGCTCAAGCCGAACGCGGCGGACTACACCCCCGAGGCCCTGCGTGATCCGGCGGCGATCGCCGGTCTCCCTCGTGATGACTGGGGCGTCGGCCACTTCGTCGGGCTCGCGGGCCTGTGGCGCCGGCCGTGGGGCGACCGCTGGATCGTCCTCTTCGACACGTACAAGGACCGCGGCTTCGCGGGCTACCAGCCACAGCCGGCGGACCTCATGCGCGAGGGCCTGATCCGGACCGACGGCCGGGGTGGCGGGATGCTGGTCGTCCTCCCGTCGCGGCGCCTCGCCGAAACTCTGCGGGCAGTCCGCGATCTGGGGCTCGAGGCGGCGACCTGGGGCAACGGAAGCCCCGATCCTGACGACTGGCGGTGGGAGCCCGGACTCTGAGGACGAAGGTGACCCGGAGCGCAGAGCTCGTCGAGCTGGACGACCGGCTCATCGCGAACGCGGAGAAGATCCGCTTCTTCCCGTTCGTCCCGGTCGGCGGCGAGGGCTCGTACCTCATCGACGCCGACGGCCGGCGGATCCTCGACTTCACCGCGGGCTGGGCGGTCACGAACACGGGCTACGCCGATCCGATCATCCGCGAGCGCGTCGAGAAGCGGCTCTCCCGCGGCAGCTACGCGGGCGTCGTGTCCGCGGTCGTGGAGCCGGCGGTCGAGCTGGCCGCGCGCCTCGTCGAGCTGGCCCCGGTCCGCGGACGCCCGAAGGTCTGGTTCGGCCAGTCCGGCTCCGATGCGAACGAGGCGCTTGCCCGGCTCGTGCGGCGAGCCACCGGACGGCCCCGGATCGTCTCGTTCGTCGGCGCCTACCACGGCTCGAACGACGGGTCCGCGGCGCTGAGTGGCCACTCCGCCCAGGCACGCTGGGCAACCGCTGCTCCCGGCGCGCGGCTGCCCTACCCGGACGCCTACCGTCCCGAGCTCGCGCCGCAGCCGGAGGCGAACGAGGCCGCGATTCTGGGCCGCCTCGAGGAGCTCCTCGCGACGAGCTGCCCGGCCGCCGAGACGGCTGCTCTGCTCGTCGAGCCGATCCAGTCGGACGGCGGGATCCTTGCGCCGTCCGCCTCGTTCCTGCGCGGACTCGAGGCGATCTGCCGGCGGTCCGGGATCCTCCTGGCGATCGACGAGGTCAAGGTGGGTATGGGCAGGAGCGGCGGCTGGTTCGCCCACCAGGCCGCGGGCCTCAGGCCGGACTTCGTCGTCCTCGGCAAGGCACTCGGCGGTGGACTCCCGCTGTCGGCAGTCATCGGGCCGGCGGAGATCCTCGACGTCGAGCCGGCGATTGCGCTGTTCACGACGGCCGGCAACCCACTGTCGTGCGCGGCGGCGCTCGGGGTCATCGAATCGATCGAGAGCCGTGGGCTCATGGCGAACACGGAGCGCGTCGGTGCCATCCACGGGCCTGCGGACGCTCGCCGAGCGCCACCCGCTCATCGGCGACGTCCGCGGGCGAGGCCTCGTCCTCGGCGTCGAGCTCGTCCGCGACCGCGCATCGAAGGAGCCCGCGGATCGGGAGACCGCGAAGGTCTGCTTCCGGGCGGCGGAGCTGGGCCTCGCGGTGTTCTACGTCGGGATGCGCTCGAACGTCCTCGAGATCACGCCGCCCATGTGCCTGACGGAGTCCGAAGCGCGGGAAGGAGTCCACATCCTCGATCTGGCCCTCGCCGACGTGGCCGCCGACCGGGTGCCGGATGCCGCAGTCGCCCGTACGCGGGCTGGTAGCCTCGTATCGAACGGAGGAGAGCCACACGTGAGCGTCGGCACCGCCTTCCACCCGCGCACCGCGACCCTGAATCGGAAGATGCAGTGGCGTGAGTGGTCGGGCTACTTTGCCTCGAGCGCCTACGCGGACGCCCACGACATCGAGTACAACGCCATCCGGGAAGCGGCCGCGCTCATCGATGTGAGCCCGCTCTACAAGTACCGCGTGCACGGCCGCGACGCCGGGCGCCTCGTGGATCGGGTGATCAC
>Ga0136633_1001339_pt1 | contig 18248 bp, 23 predicted proteins | sample AntDrymeUQ832206_2_FD_105494 | JGI IMG/M metagenome (GOLD analysis project Ga0136633, IMG submission 105494) | Polar desert sand microbial communities from Dry Valleys, Antarctica - metaG UQ83 (22.06) | ecosystem: Environmental > Terrestrial > Soil > Desert | place: Antarctica: Dry Valley...
GTCGAGCACGCGCCCCGCCTTGTGCTCGAAGTCGGGGTCGCGGGGAAAGACCCAGCTGCGGTAGGTCCATGGGCGGATGGCGTCGTCTGAAAGCCACCGCCAGATGGTCGAGCCCGAGATCTCCGCGACGATGCCTCTGGCGATCACCTCATCTCGGATGTCGGGAACGAACAAACGCGACAAGGGCACCCCGAGCCGAGCGGGAAGCTCGCAGGCGAGCGCCTTGACCTCAACCGCCACCTGGGGGGGAAAAAACCGGCGGCCGTCCCCGCCGGGAGCGATCTTCCAAGCCGGCGAGCCTTTGTTCAAAGAAGCGCTTGCGCCACTTGCTCACCACCTGGCGCGGCAGGTCCAGGCGCGCACCGATCTCCTCGTTGGACCACCCTCGGGCCGCGTACAAGACGATCTTGGCCCGCACAACGTCTCGATACGGTGACGCGTACTTGGCTGCCACCGACTCCAGCACTCGGCGCTCCTGCTTGGACAGCTTGATGACATAAGGGCTGCTTCCAGCCATGGCCTCTCCCTTTCAAGGAAAGCATGGCTGAATGAGGCGCACAACTGGCGGATTTACCCGTCATCGTATTTATGAACTCGACCACTAAGGACGAGCAGAGGCTGTTCCGTCGCCTCGGGGTCTTCTCCGGAGGGTGGAGCTTGGAGGCCGCCGAAGCCGTGTGCGATCGGGGGGACCTGAAGCTCGAGGTCCTGGACGGGCTCGCCTCCCTGGTCGACAAGAGCCTGGTGCGGGCGGTGCAAGGAGACGAGGAGCGCTTCTCCATGCTGGAGACGATCCGGGAGTTCGCCACCGAGAGGCTGGAGGAGTCGGGAGAGGCTCAAGAGATCCGGCGGGCGCATGCGGACTATTTCCGGGGTCTGGCGGAGGAGGCGGAGCCACATCTGATAGGAGGGGAGCAGAAGGAGTGGCTCGACCGGCTGGAGAAGGAGCACGACAACCTAAGGTTTGCGATGGGCTTCTCTCTCCAACGCGAGGCCGGTTCTGGACTTCGCATCGCTGCATCCATGCGAAGGTTTTGGTGGGTACGCGGATACCTGAGCGAGGGCCAGATGTGGCTGAGCCAGGCGCTCGATCGCTCCGCCGAGCAGCCGATCGCTCTTCGAGCCAGGCTGGTCTTCGCATCGGGATTCCTGGCACAAGCACAAGGGGACAACGAGCTTGGGGAACATCATTGTCAAGCGGCACTCGAGCTCTTCCGCTCGATAGGAGACGATGCCGGCGCGGCGAGAGCGCTTGAGGTACTGGGAATAGCCGCCGAGGAGCGCGGAGACTTCAAGCGCGCCAAACGTTATCACGAGGAAACCCTGGCCGCGTATGAAGAACTGGACAACCCCCGCGGTATCGCAGCTGCGATCGGTAATCTTTCGAACGTCGCGCTCAAAGAGGGTCTGCTCCGAGAAACACAAGTGCTTTCCAAACGGAGTCTCGAGCTTTATCAGAGCCTTGGGATGACGGAAGGCGTGGCGGCCTGTCTGGTGAACATCGGGTTGGCCGCACTACAACAAGGCGCGCTGCGGGAAGCTCGAGAGGCTCTGATTGAATGCCTGGCGACGGGAACGGATCTGGACCACAAGGAGCTAATGACGCACTCCCTCATTGGGTTGGCGGCTGTTGCGTCGGCTAGCACGGAGTTTGTTGAGGGAGCGCAACTTCTTGGAGTTGCGCAACGCCTGCGGGATACAACCGGCGCCGTCCTTCCATTAGTTGAGAAGGCGGTGTTTGACCGCACGGTAGAAGAGGTCCGAGCAAACCTTGCGGAAGAAGCGTTTGAGGCGGCCCTGGTGAGAGGCCGTACGACCGATCCTAAGGAGATACTCGGTGTCGCCTAATCCTGTCGATCTCGGCAAGCTCGCTCGGCTCACGGTCCGTAATGTTTCTCCGACGGCGTCTTTGTCGTCGATCTCTCCCCGGTCACCGACGCCTCGCTGGTGGTGGCCCAGATCGCCGCGGCCCTGAGCCTCAGGGAGAGTGGAGGACGGGGGCTCGAGGAGACGCTGCATGACTACCTCGCCTCCAAAGAGATGCTGCTGGTGATCGACAACTTCGAACAGGTCATGGACGCGGCCTCGGAGGTGGCATCGCTGTTGTCCGGCGCGCGCGTGCTCGTCACCAGCAGGGAGCCGGGGAAGGGGGTGGAGAATGGATTCAGCCTAAAGGCAACCTGTGGCGAACCTCTGAACCTGGCCCGGTTCCTAGACAGTTTCCTAACCTTATTGGATTCCCGCGATTTCCTGGCGATCCAAGCCCATCCAAGAGCTGATGGCGGCGGAGGACAAAGCAGCGTCCTCCAGTTGGAGTCACTACGATCGCCAAGATAGCGCGTCGTCAACGGCTTGACTGAGTGGGAGAGGTACTCTCGTCTGAGAGTCTTTCCCACTCTCTGGGTGGCCAAAACCGGCCCGAATCCGGTGAACGGTCCTATTGTGGAGCTCTTGCTCAAAGGGTGCTAGTCGGACGCCTGTCTCCTCATACAGACTCTCTGCGTATCTCACGAATCGCGCTGCCGGCTCGAGCTCATCTTCCTTTAAATGGGGGGGACCCCCCCAGTTCAGAATGTCCAGCCCCCAAGAGCTTAAGGAATAAAACTAGGTGATGGCTATCACCACATTTTTCCCCGCCGTACATAGCATCACATCGTTCCGATGGATAGCTCTGTTTCTAGCAGCACATCCTTCCGGCTCGGATTGTTCCCGGCCCGAGCATCCTTCTTCACAGACTGATGTCGATGCAGAGGAGTGTCTGTTGGAAGCGCCGAGGCGAAGATGCGCCGTGAGACCGTAACCCGCGTGTGTAGGCAGGAGACCACCCGGCAAGGTGGCAGCCGATCTGGGTCGAACCCGATCGCTTGGAGCGCAAATGGGTGGCGCGCTATGAACTTGTTGTTGACGCTGGGCGAGCGATCGCTCGCGTGCTCCGAGGACGCAAGCCCGTAGGACCCCTGAAGAACTTGAGCGAGCAGTGCTCGAGGTCCGAGCCCAGCCCGCCTCATTGCGAATCCATGCAGTGGGCGCGGTGGCCATCGCTTGGGACTCAACAAGCTCGGCATCACTGCGCCCGAGGTGTGGACCATCGACCATATCCTGCGTCCGCGCCCGGGGCAGCCAAGCGACGCGCCCGCAACCGCTACGTCCCAAAGGGCACGCCTTATCCGGCAAGGCTCATGCTGCTGCGGCCCAACGCGATGCACGCTATTCGATCTTGTCGGTCCTCAACATCTCACCCCGGCACGGTTCTCCTCTACGCCTTCAACGCAGTCGACGCAGTCGACGCAGTCGACCTCGGCCGACACCAAGGATCCCCCGTATCTGTTGGAGTATTTACCGAAACCATTTCGATGGAGATGTGTAAACGCCGCCGCCTTTCCACCAAGCGATACTGTATGCGGCCGTCGAAGGAAGGTACCCCCTCCATCTGCGAGCGACCGTGGCACCCTGACGAAAGGGGGCGACGTGCCTGTACCAGCCTGAGGTTTTCACATACCCTCCACCGCCACGCGGGTAGAAGCTGATCGCGCTTTCGACATAGGAGAGTGCAATGGGGACCGAGAAGTAAGAGGTTGCGTCTACAAAACCTCCCGAGAAATAGAACGGCCCCCACCACACCTGTCCAGGGTAGACCTCAATCCCCAACTCTGCCTCGTCCAGGACAAGATAACTGGCCACGTCGAGGGTTTCCCAGTCCCCGGACTGTTCTTCGGAAGGCTTCGGAAAATTCTCGGGGTGGGTTCTTCGCGCAGTTCATCTCCGATGGTCATTCGAGAACCCTCCCTTATTCTAGTTATTGACCCTTATTCTAGTTATTGACAGTCTACGCACCGTGACGAGGAATAGTCAAGAGTTGTGGAATGGAACTTGATCCCGCGTCCTACTCGTCGTCTGAGCCTCCGCCGACTGCCTTCCACGAACTCGAGGACGTCCCGGTCGTCGTAATCTTGAGACGGCCCCCCACTTAGTGACGACACACTACGCGGCTTCCTCCTGCGATCCATCACCTCCCTGAGACAAGAACGAAGTGCGGCCTGCAACGCGGGGAATGTCGCGGTATCCCTGAGCCCGGTAGAAGCGCTTTCCGGCTTCGAGCATCCCAGCCTTAGTCCAGCGCTCGAGTCATCTTTCCCGTCGCGCCAGCGCTTGACGTTTCTCATCATCGTGCGCCCGATCGAGATCATCGACACAATCCTGTTGGTCGAGCAAAGCGTTCGCTGCAGCGAGGGCGACAGCCGCAGACGAACGACTGCGAGCGTTTCCTCGAGTCCCTCGCTGCAGCGATGCGGCTGCGCTGGGGCGCTACGCGTCGAGCGACTTGGCGAGATCTAGAAGCAATCTCTTGACGACGCAAAGTCGCGCGTCTTGTAGGCGCGCTCCATCTTCTTGGCGACGAACGATTGCGTGTGATCAGAGACGATTGATCACGTTGCGTCTCTTATGGAGTTGGCAGCGCTGCACCACGGCCAGACGGAGAAACACAGTGTTGAAAGCAAAGTCCCTTGCCGCCGTCGATCACCACGAGGATCCCTGTCTCCCGAGCAGAAGTGGGAGATCTGGTTGGAGGTGACGTCGGGCGAGCTCACGCAGGCGGATGCGGCGCGCAAGTGGGGAGTCGATGTCGCGACCGTCATCAAGCTCCGAAAGGACGCCAAGAACGCGTGCCTGACCCGGCCCGGGTTCCGGGTGAGGTCAAAGAGGGGCTGCTAAAGCTCGTAGATGACGCGGTGACGTAGGGGTGGACGCACCAACGTGCCTGTGGCGTGCTCCTCGTCTCGGATGTGAGGGTGCACCGCTGGCGGGCGCGCTTGCTTCATGTCGGCACGCTCGTCGATCGGGCCCCAGGCGGCAACCCGGTGCACCGGCTGCTCGACTGGGAGGTCGCTGCGATCCTGGAGCTGATCGAGGAGTGGGGGCCGGTGGATCGTTCTCATCGCAAGCTCGCCCATCGTGGCTCCTACACCGACAAGGTGTTCGTCGCCCCAGATCCTCGCCTTTCACCGAGAGGGAGGTCGAGTTACGATTGGCCGGCTTGAGGGCCAGAACAACAAGCTCGGTGTTCTAAAGCGCATCGCCTACGGTGTGGTGCCCTCCCATGTGGTCATGACGGACCGAGCGTGGAGGCGTCATCCCCACGAAATCGCGGGGAACCGAAAAGCGCCCAGCGACAGATGCGCTCACTCGGCCGAGTCCTCGACAAGCTGGAATCTGCTCCGGCGAAACTCATCCTCAGCCTGGTAGTCAACGACGGTCCCGCGGAGTCGTGTTCGGCGGATCAGGGAATTGCAGCGTATGACTCGCTCGGCAGAGCCGTGAGTCGATGCTCGGAGAGCCAGGGCATCAGTGATCCGCTGCCGCCGTAGCATGGAGCTTCTTCGAGCCGCAACCGAGGGCCCATGACTGAATTCCCCGGGGGACCGTCACCCTTGTCTTCACCGACATCGAGGGTCTGACGCGCCTGCTCGAGGAGCTCGGCGAGCGCTGCGGCGAGGTGCTCGCCGCACACGGCCGGCTGCTGCGAGAGGCGTTCTCGTCGTCGGGTGGCGTAGAGGTAGACACCCAGGGAGATGGCTTGTTCTACGCCTTCTCTCGTGCCCCGGATGCGGTGGTCGCGGCAGCAGGGGCGCAGCGCGCCCTCGCTCATATCCCTGGGCCCAAGGTGTCTCGGTCGCCATTCGTATGGGCATCCACTCCGGCGAGCCAGCCTTTGGGCGACGAGGGCTACGTGGGAGCGATGTGCATAAGGCCGCGCGCATCTGCGAGGCCGCCCTCGGGCCAGGAGGTCGTCTCCGAGACGACCTCGAAGCTTGTCGGCGACGGGGGGGCCGGAGGTGTGGAGTTGCGCTACCTCGGGACTCACGGTCTCAAGGATCTTTGTCTCCGCAGCACCTGTATCAGCTCGTGATCGAGGGGCTGAGACAGGACTTCCCTGCGATACGAACGCTCGAGGAAAGACCCAACAACCTGCCCCGCCAGCTCACCTCTCTGCTGGAAAGAGAGCAGGAGATCGAGGGGGGTGCCGGCTCCTAGAGGGAGAGGTCGCGCTTGTGTCCTTGACGGGTCCAGGAGGCACAGGCAAGACGCGCCTCGCGCGCTCGCCATCGGGGTCGAGCTGTTAGATGCGTTCACCGACGACGTCTCCTCGTCGACCTCTCTGCTTGTCGACGCCGGGTGAAAACTGAACACTTCGCGCCGGTCGAAAACTGAACGCATTGCCGTAGCAAGAGCCAGTTTTCGACGGACCCTCGGTCAAACGACCGACCGGGGGAGGAAGGAGTGTTCAGAGTGCAGGAGTGGGCCGAGGTCCACCGGCCGGCAGCTCGCATGCGAGCGCCTTGATCTCAACCGCGACCTCTGGGGGGGAAAGCCCCGGGCCGCCTCGCCGAGGCCGCTCGTCCAAGCCCGCGACCCGCTGCTCGAAGAAGCGCTTACGCCACTTGCTCGTCCCTGCCGACGTTGAGGCGCGCCGCGATTTCGTCGTTGCGCAGCCCCTGGACCGCCAGAGCACGATCTGAGCTCTGGTGACATCACGATACGGCAACGTATACTTCCGCGCTCGTCCCTCCAGAACGGCGCGCTCATCGTGGCTGAGCCGGATAGTGTAAGGGCTCTCTCTGGGCATGCTGCTCCTCCCTTCGTCAGAGGAAAGCATTACCCAAAGGTTCAGCAACCTCGGATGATACGTAGTTGTATTTATGGGGAGGTGCACTTAGCCTCTTCGGCGCTTCTGGGGAGTCGGTCGGCGACCTCCGGGAAGCTCGCCACAGCCAGCGGCAGCTGACGGGACTTGAGCAGGGGGTCTCCTTCGCCTCCACGACCTCCACATTCGCGAAAGCCAACCAAGGCTTCAGCGCACGCGATGACTTCCCGTTCGGTCTCGGCACACAAAGGGCAACGACCCGCGAGCGCCATGCCGCCGAGCTCGTGGCGACGACATCCTCCAGGCTCCCGCATCGCCATGTCCAGCAGGACGATGTCGCGCTGGTCCTCGCCTGCGCGTCAAGCGGCCTCAGCGACGTCCCCGACTGCGCCAGCCCATCGACCTCGTCGACTTTCCCTCAGAACAGTGGCGAGTCTTTCTCGGTAGATACGGACGTCGCAGACCAACGAGAACCCTGGTCATTCGGAGGCGCCCTTCGTGGCCCACGGCGAGCGGTTGCTCGTGCGCGAAGGACCATCGCTCCACGGCGAAGCGAGGGCCAATCTCACCGGTGCAGGCCCCGGCCGAGGTGCTCCGACTCGAACGCCCGCGGATTGGGCGATGAATCACCTTGCTTACCCCAACAGGGTCCGACGAGCGCAGGTACAGCACGGCGCCGGTTCGAACCTCGAATAGCGCCCACCAGTGCAGCTCTGGTCAAGGGCCGATCGCGAGCGTGAACAGCACCTCGTTCACCCCTTAGTGGCGTCCCCGTCTCGGAGGTCACATGGAACCGGCGGCAGGGGCAGAACAGGGATGCCGCCCTCGAACGTAACGCCCGTAGTGAATGGCTCACCTCCGCGGCGGCCAGCGACTCATCGCAGCAACGCCCACCACGGGGTGGAGGTGGGCGGTGGGCGGTCGCCTCCGGGTCGGGGTACCGGTTAATCCAAAGGCGCTGGTCTGTGATCCGAACGAGCTTGGCGTTCGCCTGGCCGGCGAGTTTCGTCAGTGAGGTCTCCCGCCTTCCGTCCGGGCAGAAATCGGGCGTTGCGGGGCGGGCGGCCGACACGTCGACGTCCCCGATGAACCGAGGTTCGCGCGCTGGTGATGCGAGGGGGATCGTCCTGCATGCTGATCTCGAATGCGGTCTCCCACGCGCGCAGCCCGAGGTGGGTCTGGCGGTAAGACGTCAGGCGCGCGGCACCCGCAGAGCGCTCCTTGAAGAGCCGGAGGCGGGCGCCCTCTTCGTGCCTGAGCTCGTAGTCGACGGGTTCACTCAGCGCCTCCACACGCTGGCGGGTAGCTCGCACAGCTCGACGACATCTTGCGGGTAGGCGTCCGCCAGCCCTCTGCGCGAGAGGACGACGCCTTCGGGCGCGGTGTAGGGCTGAAGATGGGAGAGCTGCTCGTGCGTGCTGCTCGGCATCGCGGATTACGGTGACATTCGGAGTCAGTCGGAACGCCATGGCATGCCTCCTCGTTCCTTCAAGACCGGCTAAGCCTTGGACCGAAGGTCAACTGACTTTGGGTCTGGGCTTCGGTCTATCCGTGGTCGAGCCGGGCGTCAAGGGCGGGTTGATCAACGTACGGGGTGTTCGACCTAAGCAGAGCCGACGTTGCTTTCCAATGGCAGTTCAAGGTCATGGACCGAGCCTTCGCTCGCTAAATCGGGCAAACGAGCCTGAGCCAGGATCTGCCAACGCCTCAGAGTCCGTGCACAAGGTAGGTGTAGGCTATCCTCGCGGCTTATAGATCGGAGCTATCCTCGCGGCCTTATAGATCGGATAGGGGGCAAGTCATGCCGATCGTGTTTATCCACGGCGTCAATGTCCGCGACACTAAGGGTTATCGCCAAACGGCGGGGCTTCGGCGTCGCATGTTTCAGACGCTTGTCATCAGTCCACTTGCCTCCCGCTTCGGATCATTGGAGGTTGCGGAGGACATTTTCTGGGGAGATCTCGGAGTCACATATCGGTGGGATCTCCAATCGCTCCCTAAGGTCGAACTGGAGGGCCTCGGGGCCGAGGATGGTTTCACCGAGGTCCTGACTCACAGCGCGCTGTTCGATGTGGTCGCGGCCTCTGAGACGAGGTCCGTTACTCCCTCTTCCCGTGCGCTCGAACCGCTCGGGCCTCGGAGCACGTCGGGCCTCGCCAACGCCGCGAACAAAGATGCTGCGACCACAGCAGCTGCCATCGTCGCCGGAGAACGAGCGGCTTTGATCGACTCCGCAGCTCGGTTGGAGACGGAATCGGCTCCAACCGCTGCGCCCGAGGAGGCAAAGAGAGACGAGCTGGAAGGTGAGCGCATCGCGTCATTGTTGCTTGCAATGGAGCTGGTCGCCGGTGACCCGGCGGTTGCGACCACGCTGGCGACCGCCACGACGGACGATCAAGTGATCGACGCGGTGCACAACGCGATCACCGACCGCTACGCGGAGCCCGCGACGCCGGTGGCGCTCGAGGGACTCGGAGTACGTGATTGGGTAAAGGACAAGCTCAAGCGGCTGGGAGACGGTGTGAAGCGCGTGGCGAGCATCGCGTCACAGCCGAAGGATGCGACGCTGCGGGCCGCCAGCCTCGGAGTGCTTGCTTGGAAACGCGAAGCCATTACGCGTCGTGCGTCAATCTTCCTAGGTGACATCTTCGAATACCTTCGGCGTGGTCAAGACGATAATGCAGGCATATCGGAGCGAGTTGAGTTGAGGTTACGCGCCGTGGCAGCCTTGCGCTCGGATGACAGCCCACTTGTAGTCGTAAGCCACTCCTTCGGAAGCGCGATCTTCTACGACCTGGTGACCTCGGAAAGGTTCGAGGGTCCGGTCGATCTCTGGGTAAGCGCCGGCGCTCAAGTGCCTTTCTTCGCCGAGATGAGGTTCTTCGCCACCAGCCCCGATGACGTCCCTCGGCCGGAGCAACATACGCTTCAAAGACCTCCGCAGATCCGGAGATGGCTCAACGTTTGGGATCCCGCCGATGTGTTGAGCTTTATCGCTAAACCGGTATTCGGCGACACGGTAAAGGATGTCATCCAGCGCGACGGTGCCAATGTGGCCGATGCCCACAGCGCGTATTTCACATCTCGCGATTTCTACGAGCACCTTCGCACCGAACTTGCCGCCTTATGACGCTCTGGGAGGATCGAACGAATCAGTGGCCAAAGGGAACGCCACTGACCCATGCACTAATCATTGGCACAAGCGCCTATCGCCATATCTCCGACGGGCCCGAGCCGAAACAGAACATCGATTTCGGTCTAAGCCAGGTCACTACGCCGTGTGCAGGGGCGTTTGCCTTCGCCAAGTGGCTACGCGACGAGTATCACAACCCCGAATCGCCGCTGGGCACGATCCGGCTCTTGCTGTCCCCGTCGGTTGTTGAGACGAGCAACGATCCGGAGCTTGCCGCCGCCCAAGTCGACCGGGCACTCACCGCCCGGGTTCGGCAAGCTCTGTTCGAATGGCACGACGCCTGCGACGGGAACCGCGACTACATGGCGATGCTCTACCTTTCGGGTCACGGCGTGCAGCGCACCAAGCTCGATGGCAACGTACTGCTAGAGGACTTTGGAGTCGATCCAATGGTGGTCGACGGATCGGTCGACGTCTTTGCGGTTCAGCAAGGCATGGCCGGTGACACGATTGCGCAGCGCCAGTTTTATTTCATCGACGCCTGTCGCACCCAGCCCGATGAATTTAGGAATTGGAAGAACCTCGGCCAGGGGCTTGCCCTGCCCGAGACATTCGGAGGGGCCGACGAGCGCTGTGCACCAATCTACTTCGCGGCGTCGCCGGATGCGCAAGCCTTTGGGCGACCCGGCGACGGGACCCTGTTTGCGGCGGCGTTGATTGAGAGCTTGCGGAAGCTCGCCGCCTCCCTGGACGACGACGGGCGTTTCGTCGTGTCTAGCCACAGCCTCGGCGAGGCGCTGGAGAAGCGCGTCGCCTCGCTTGCTGCAGCGCACTCCGAGGTACAGAGCCCGGCGCCGAGCGGCTTGATGCGTTACGGAGTTGTGCATGTGTACGCCAAGCCGCCTGAGGTGCCAATCAGCATCCTTGTCGACCCCGCTCAAGCTGCGGGTGTGAGCCGGCTCACGCTCCGTTCCTATGCGTCCATCGCGATCGACAACGAGCCCGCGAATCCCAACCCAGTGGAACGCACGGTCCCAATGGGTTTCTACACTCTGCAGATCGATGCCTCTGCGCCGTTCGTCTCTCAGGAGCTGCCGTTCAACGCGAGACCGAGGCGAGACGGCAGTCCTCCCGAACCGCAGAGGGTGGTTCTTCAATGAGTGAGGGACGAATTCGAATCAGCGCGGGGGAAGCGCTCCCAGTCGAAGTGCGCGACCGCAACATGAAGCTCGTCGCGGGCGGCCTGTCGGACGCCCTGCCCTCGATCGAGCCGGGTGAGTATTTCGTAGCTGCGACGTTGCCAGGTGACGAGACCCTGCTTAGGCAGGTTGTCGTCGAGTCCGGCGGTGAGGCGGAGGTGGATTTCTCCATTGCCGTTGAGCGAGCAAAGCCTCCGGTGGTGCATTCTGCAGGGCCCCTTTTCGACTTTCTGTTGCCGGCGGAGCTTCCGTGGAAGTTTCGGTTTGTCACCTTGGACGATTGGCATGCGATCGAGGCCAACGACGTCGATTTCGAGTTGGAGTCCACCGACGGATCGGGCACTGCGACTCTAATTGTGCACAACCGGGACACGCGCGTTGTGTTTGCGGTCGTGGGCGCTCCGCATAGCGTTCCCGTCCACGTCGCACTCCCAGCGGTCGGATTTATGGACTCTCAAGTCTGTCGCCTGGTCATCACCACCAACAAGTGGGGTCCGGTCGTGCGAGCCATTCCCTTGAGCGAGGCCACCGAGAGCCCGGCCAGGTATTTCGCGTCCGGGGACATCGTTTCCGCCGCCAAGTACATCACACCGGAATACGCCGGGCAGCTCCTAGCCGGCAAGATGATGGATCCCCTGGCGGCCGCGGTGGGCGGCTACGTGCTCCTCGCGTACGGAGACCTCGACCGCATGCACGATTGGCCGGGAAACCTCGCCGACTGGTTCGGTTGGCTTCCCGACGGGACGGCCATCGAGGGCGAACGGCTCGCCCGCTTGGGCCACCACGCCGAGGCGCTGGATCGCTTCCTCGAGTTGGGGCAGCGCGGTCTGCCGATCTTTACGGACGGGCTCTCGTTGGCGGCATCCCGCCTGCGCCATTATGCTGGCTCAGGACAGAAGCGGATTCATGCCAAGCACACTGCAGCTCGTGCCCTCGCCCAGAGGCTCGAGTCATGGTTGGTTTATGCGGACTTCGGGGCCTTCACCGTGACCCTGCGCGCAGCAGACCTAGGCGATCCGGAAGAGAGTCAAGTGCCGGCCAACCTTGAGCAACCAGGCTGGCGCAGCGTCCAGGAGGGATAGCCATGGCGGAGGACAACAAGACGGCCTTGAGTGGCGCGGCGCTGGTGGCCGCCTTCGTAGCGCTGGTGGCGTTTGGGGTGTTTGTGTGGTTCCTGATTACTCAGACCGACGCAGACGAAACACGGTGGACCCGCCTCGCATGGGTTTTTGCATCGGTCGAGGCGATCGCCTTCGGCGCTGCCGGGGCATTGTTCGGCTCATCGATTCAACGTCAGCAGACGGTGCGTGCGGAGGAGCGGGCAGAGGAGAACGCCGAGGGAGCCGTTAATGGCAGGGCTTTGGCGGCGTCGCTCATCGCCGACCAGCCGGGAACCCCGGCCGGTGACTCACAACTCGAAACACTGGGTCCCGGTCAAGCCCGCGACGGAGCGGCCGTTGTGGCTACCCGGCACGCCGCCCTCGCGAAGAAGCTCTTCCCCGGCTTGGGTTGATCCCCCCAGGCTTGACGATGAGCAGTTGTGCGATCCGCCGAGCAAATGGGTTCGCCGTGCATCTTTCTTTGTCGACCGCGTTGTTGCGCGACTCATGGGTCTCGGTCAGTCCTGCGCGCTTCCGCTTTCACGCGGACCATTCCGCGAGCAAACCTCGTTCGGGTGTTGGATTTCCGTTGGATTTCGCGCCGCGCTGAACACCGTTCGCCCTGCTAGTGCGGCGGCGCGAAACGTTGGGGACGTAATCACATCCTTGTAATTGATCGCGCGTTGTGCCTCACTTTGACAGGCAACGTTGGTCAAGCACAGGAGATGCGCGATGGCTCGCGGGCGTCCCGCCGAGGTGTTCGTTCGAAGACTCAAACCAAAAGAGGGTCGAGCCATCCGGCGCATGGTCAGGCGCTGCAGGAAGGATGCGTCGCCGGTGGCGTGGCGGCGGGCCTTGGTGGTACTCATGAGCGCGCAGCGGCGCACGCCTCGGGAGATCGCGGACGCGATCGATGCCAAAGAGGGTTCTATTCAGAGGACATCAGCGGTTCTCCGGGTGCCCCGAGGGAAGAGCGGACACAGGTCGAAAAATGCGCTGGAAGACGTGGATCCCGCCATCCAACCTTCTCGCCGACGTCAAGGGGATCGAGAAGGGATTAACCCAAGGGCGAAAGCTGCGGAAAGTCAGCAACCTTGGCCTGGTTGTAGTCGCCGCTCAATTCATCGGGGTTGCGACAAAGAGCGGACTTTGGAGGTGGATAACTGACTCAGTTGCTTTGTCCGCAACCGAGCAAGCAATAGCAGGGGCGTCTTTGGGAGCAACGGTTCTGGTCTTGCTGTTCTGGGTCCGAACTGGCACCTGGCTCTCGGAGTCCAAGCAGCCCTTCAGATATACATGCTCGATCGGTAACTTTGAGCCGGTACGGACGCCCACCGAGGGAAGGATATCAGAGGTAACGCCCCTAAGGGATGACCTCAGGCACGACCTTGCCGAAAAGCTCAACGAACGCATCGGCCGTCTCTCTTTCTTGGATGAGAAAGTCGTCGCCGACGATCCGGAATCGGAGGACAGGTCGCACATCCACGTTCGTGGTCACTACCTCGTAAGAAAGGCTCCCTCGAACAAATGGATGGTTGAGGTTACTCCTCGAGTTCGCATTGGAGGGAACAGTTCCCCGGAGACGCTTGCCCACCCCATCAAGTTCGCCCTCGATATTGGCTACGAGCCACCGCAAAACCGACGGACGGAGCGAATAGTCTCAGGCATCCCGGAGCCACCCGCTTCAGGCATCCCGGAGCCGCCCAAGGGAGTCGGGCAATCGCCAGCGCAGGTGGAAAAGGAATACGAACGGATCCTCGAGTGGGTGTATTTCAGTGTGGCCTCGCAGATCTATAAGCGACTCCGCCAAGACGTAGAGAATAAGATTCGTCTGCTTCCCACGAAGTATCTTCGGGCGACCGCCTATCTACATGAAGCTGACGACTACGCTCGATCGAACACACTCGACGCGTATGACGAAGCTCAGTTCTTCTATGAGCGGGCCATGGAGCTGTTCGACCCTCCCCTAAGGATCATGCCCTACCCGGCGTTTAGGAAGCCATTTGCCCGATGCCATCAGGTGGTGTCGACTTGGTTGTTGTCCCCGTTGGGGTGCGTGCTTGCCTACTTCTGGCCGAGAACCGCCAGGCGTCAGGTGCTGGCCGCCAGGGCTGAGATCGGATACGGGAGCTCGCTGATCAACCGGCGCATCCTTGCGGGAATGTCGGGGCACCGCATGAACTCGGTGTACGAAGCCAATCCGCTCCTCCGTAGGACCATCCGTAGGATAAAGAGGATCCCGCGCGGTGTTCCCGGCCGTCGAGACACGTTGTTCGCAGCCTATTCCGTCGAAGCCCTCCTCTGGCATACCCTCGGGTCGACGAGGCGAGCGCAGCGGGCATTGGACGATGCACGGCGTCTGTTTCCCTCAGCCTGCAATGAATTCGCGGAGTTTCTGCTGGCTGCAGGGCTCGCAGAAGTCAGCCCTCGCCGGGGGATCTCCCTGTTACGACTTGCGGTCGAGCAGGATCCACGCTCCGAGATCGCGCAATTCGAGCTGGCGGAAAAATCCGAAATGATCTGGCGCACGAGGATCGAACTGGAACAGTCGAGCGCCAAGTTGGTACTTGAGGAATACGAGAAGGTGTTACGCATCAATCCAGGGAACGTGCGCGCGTGGGCAAACCTCGGATACATGCACTGGCTTCTCGAAGACTTCACAGGCGCCCGCCAAGCCTTTCTACGGGGACGCGATTACAAGAACGTCAGACCAGGGACATATGTAGCAGAGATCGATTTGGGCTTGGCTCGAGCAGCCGCCGAACAAGCCCGATTCGATGAAGCCTACAGATTCTACGGAAGCGCTACGTCCTCTCTTATCGCTCAGAGCGCTGACCACGAGAGAAATACATCGGCGCAATACTACTTCTTCGACTTCATCGGCCCGGGCATGCTCAATCGTTTCAAGTCCTACAGGAAACGCGTTCTCTTTCACCTGACGCGCGCGAGCAACCGGGGTGATGCGGGACCCAGTCAGCGGATCCTTGACTCAGTTGAAGCGTTTGTACTTAACGACTTTGGCGAAGCATGTCGGGACTATTACTCACGAACTGGGGAAGAAGAAGTAATGGAGCGAGCACGCCGAGCCTTCCAGGAGGCAGCAACAAAGCATCCCAGATACATAATGCCACACTTCAATCTCCACCTCCTGGCGTTGTACGACATGGATCGAAGTAGCCCAGAGAAAGCGGAATCAATTAGCAAGCAAGCTATCGAGCACGTCCACGCAGAAAGCACGGGTGGAACGGACTCTAAATCCGTGGATCACTTCAGGCGCCGCCCCGTCCAGCGTTCACAAGGGACGTTGGTGACCCCAAAGTCAGCCCTCGACTTCAGAGCTCATGATCTCTGGGGCGACCGTACGCCCCTCGGCGAAGAGCCGATCGAGCCCACGTCGGTCGAGGCCCTCTTGCAGGCGACGTAATGTGATCGCATAGAAGCGCTCCTCCAATGAATCACGCGGGACTTGCTCGTCGCTCCGAAGATGGCTTGCGGCGCCCAGAAGACGGGCGGCGCGGCTCAGATCGTCCGCCAGGGCCGCTTCGGCGGCCAGTCCCTCGAGAGCCACGGCCACAAGTTCCTTGTGGTGCAACTCGGTGGCAAGAGCAAGAGCGCGGCGAAAGCGGCTTTTCGATCGAGAAGATGAGCCGCAGGCCAATAAGGCCAGTCCTTCATTAAGAAGTGAGGTCGCCATACCCTCTGTGTGTCCGTGCTTCTCATGCAGCTGCATGCTCGCATGTATCAACCCTAGCGCCGACTCGTAATCCTCTCGCAGTAAGGCCACGTTCGCGAGGTTTCCTAGCGCAACCGCCACCCCATGCTCGTCTCCGAGCATCTCGTAGATGTCTTTGGTGCCGGTGTAGTCTCTCGCCGCGCGCTCGAAGTCACCGTCTTCTTGAGACAGGCCCGCGAGGATCTCCAGGCACCGGGCGATTCCTCCCTGATCCTGCAGTTTGTCAAAGAGCGTCATTGCTTCCTGCGCAGCGACGCGGGCTGTCGCGTAATCGTGTTGAATCTCCGCGATCACGCTCAACCCTCGCAGCGCTCTAGCGCGAACATCAGACGGCGCGTCTGCGACTTCCAACGACCTCTCGAGCCACTCGCGCCCTTCCGCGAGCTGCCCCTCGATACGCCAGAAGCGCCACAGGTTGCTGCTTAAGGTGAGAGTGATCAGCGGCTCTGCTGCCGTTGCCCAGCCCAAGGCGGCTCGAAAGTTTGCCTGATCACGACGTAGTTCTCCGAGTGTTGCGACCTGGCGAGACCCGGCGAGGCCTGCATAGCTCTGCTGGGCGAGCCCCCGGAAGTACTCAGCATGCGCCCGCCGCATCTCCTCCGCCTCTCCGGACTCCTCGAGCCTTTCGAGGGCGAACTCCCGGATCGTCTCGAGCATGGCGAAGCGGTCCTCGTGCTCGCGCGCCCGGACCAAGCTCTTGTCGATGAGGGAGGCGAGCCCGTCCAAGACATCTGTGGAGAGATCGCCCCGGTCACAGACCGCTTCAGCGGCCGCCAGGGTCCAGCCCCCGGCGAAGACCCCGAGGCGGCGGAACAGGACCTGCTCGTCGGGACTGAGAAGGCCGTAGCTCCACGAGATCGCGCCTCGAAGGGTGCGCTGGCGGGCGGATGCGTCGCGCCGGCCGTGACCGAGGGCGGCGAGGCTCCGGTCAAGGCGGGAGGCGAGGGCGGGAAGCGACAGCACCTTGGTGCGGGCGGCGGCGAGCTCGATGGCGAGGGGAAGCCCGTCTAAGCGCCGGCAGATGCGGGCGACGCTCGGCGCATCCTCGGAGGTCAGCTCGAAGCCCGGACGCAGCGCCCGGGCGCGGGCGACGAAGAGCTCGACCGCGGGAGAGGCGAGGGTCTCGGAGCTATCCGCATCTTGGGGGGGAAGCCCGAGGGGTTTGAGGGCGACCTCGTGCTCGCCTTCGATGTGAAGCGGCTCGCGCGAGGTGACGAGCAGCTTGAGGTCGGGAGCGGAAGAGACAAGAGCGGAGATCTCTGGGGTCGCGTCGAGGAGATGCTCGAGGTTGTCGAGGAGCAACAGCGTCTCTCTCGAGGAGAGGTAATCGGAGACGGTCTCGGTGAGCGATCTCCCCGGGGACTCACGCAAGCCGAGGGCGGCGGCGATGGCGCCGAGGACGAGAGAGGGATCAGACAGCGCGGAGAGATCGACGAAGAAGACGCCGTCGGCAAAGGAAGACAGGAGCTCGGCTCCGGTCGCGAGGGCGAGTCGGGTCTTGCCCACACCCCCGGGACCGGTAAGGGTCACGACCCGGATGTCGTCCGAGGCGAGCAGAGAGAGAAGCGCGGCCAGGTCGTCGGCGCGCCCCACGAGCGGGATCAGGGTTGAGGGCAGGTTGGTGGAATGAGAAGAGACCGTGCGGGGAGGTGGGAAGTCCTGCCTCAAGCCGGGGGCGACGACCTGGTATAGGCGCACGGGGGTTTCGATGTCCTTGAGGGAGTGCTCGCCGAGGTCGCGCAGGGATGTCTCTTTGATGTCTGCGAGAAGGCGGGCGCTGGCATCGGAGGCAAGGATCTGAGCGCCCCACGCAGCGGCGCAGATGCGCGCCCCCGTGTGGACGTCTGATCCCACGTAGCCCTCTGGAGTGACGGTGGGCTCGCCGGTGTGGATGCCGATGCGAACGCGCAGCTCGGCGTCCTCGGGCCAGGGCTGGGACGCGAGGGCGCGCTGGGCCGCGACCGCAGCGGCGAGGGCGTCGTGGGCGCGCTCGAAGGCGTAGAAGAAGGCGTCTCCCTGGGTGTCGACCTCGACCCCGCCATGAGAGAACGCCTCGCGCAGGAGGCGACGGTGGGTGTCAAGGGCGTCTTGGTAGGCGGGGCCGAGAGAGTTGAGCAGGCGGGTTGAGCCCTCGATGTCGGTGAAGGCGAAGGTAACGGTGCCCCGGGGGAGTTCAGCCATGCGCCCTCCGCTCGTGCTGACCCATCGATCCTACGGCCGCCCTCGCATCTCAAGCGATCCTGGCAGGACTGTTGGCCGATGTTCCACTAGTGTTCTAGTCTAATGTCTCTCAAATAGCTTGACGTGCCAGCAGGGCCTCGGTATAGTTCTTGCATGGCTCCGAACGCCCCCCCGACAGAGCTTCCCGACGACCAGCGGAACGTTCTCGAACGATGGGCCAAGGCGCAGAAGACGCCACAGAGCGTCGCTACTCGCGCCA
>Ga0136633_1001340_pt1 | contig 18233 bp, 18 predicted proteins | sample AntDrymeUQ832206_2_FD_105494 | JGI IMG/M metagenome (GOLD analysis project Ga0136633, IMG submission 105494) | Polar desert sand microbial communities from Dry Valleys, Antarctica - metaG UQ83 (22.06) | ecosystem: Environmental > Terrestrial > Soil > Desert | place: Antarctica: Dry Valley...
CGCGCGTCGCCTGCATGTTGTTCGAGTCTATGGACGCAGGGCGCGTGTCAAGCGAGCGATGTTGATCCGTCGGCGAGAGCCGACCGAGAAGGCCGTCGCGACGCGCGGCTCATGGCTTCTTCGTCGGTACGGGCGTACGGACCGGCGCCGGCGTACGGACGGGCGCCGGGGTCGGCGCGACCGTGCGCGGCGGCTGCGGCTCTTCTGACGGCACGGCGGACGGGGTCGGGCTCGCTGCGGGTCTGGCCGTGGCCGCCGGCCGCCCGCCGCCCACGTCGGCGATGCACCAATTGAAGCGGCCGTAGCTATGCATCCCCCCGTTGGCTTCCGCACCCCACTTGTTGGCGAACTGCTGCCACTGTGGAAAGTGCGCGACGAGGCGGATGCAGCCCGGTGACGCCCAGAACGTGTCATCGTTCGTCGTCGGCTCGGTGCCCTTCACGAACACCTCGGTCTTCCGGAAGCTGCCCGGGCACTTCGCCCCCGGCAGCTTGCCGGAGCCGATGCCTCCCATGATCCCCGGGCTCACACACACGACCTTCTCGACGACGTCAGCGGGCCGCGTGAAGCCCTCGACCGGCAGCCCAGCGACGACGCTCTTCATGTAGTCGCGCCACAACACGCCAGGGCCCATGGCGGAGGTGATGCCGCGCATCTCCTCGTTGTTCGCGTTGCCCATCCAGATCGCGGTAAGGCGCTGCGGCACGTAGCCGATCGCGAGCACGTCCTGCAGGTTGTCGGTCGTACCGGTCTTCAGCGCGGCGGGCCGGCCGATGTTGGTCCAGCTCCCGAACAGGAACGACCCGTTCACGGGATCGGTCGTGTCCTTCAGCATGTCCGTCATCACGTACGCGACGGACGGCGGGATGACCTCGCGCGACTCGACCTTCGAGTAGTCCTTCACGACCTTGCCGTCGCGATCGATGATCTTCAGGATCATCGTGGGCTCGACGCGGCGGCCGCCGTTCGCGACCACCTGGAACCCGCTCGCCATGTCGATGAGGCGCATCTCACCCGCACCAATGCCGAACGAGATGCCGTACCGGGAGCGGTCGCCCCAATCGCGGCTGATGCCCATCTGGCGGATCGTGTCCATGATCGCGTCGACGCCGACCATGCTCGCGACCGAGAGGGCGGGCAAATTGAGCGACTGACGCAGGCTCTGGCGAAACGTCACCGGGCCATGCTGTTGGCTCTTCCCATCGCCCTGCGGCGCGTTCTTCGGCGCGTACTCCTTGCCCGCGCCGTCCGTGATCTTGAACTCGATGTCATTGAGGATCGTCGACGGCGTGAGCGGCCCCTGCGGGGTGCCCTTCAGCATGCCAGCGAGATACGTGAACAGCTTGAACGTCGAGCCGGGCTGACGGTAGGCGATGCCCGCCGAGTCGTAGTCGCCCTGCACCTCAGGCGAGCGGTCGTAATAGTCCTTGCTCCCGACGTACGCGAGGATCTCGCCTGTCCGCGGGTCCATCGTGATCAGGGAGGCGTTGTTCACGTTCGAGCTCTTGAGCGAATCGACGTGATCACGCACTTCCTTCTCGGCGAGCTCCTGCATGTTGCGGTCGAGCGTGGTGTAGATGCGGTAGCCGCCGCGGTACGCCGCTTTCTCACCGAGGACCTGGATGATCTGCTCGCGCACGCGGAACGTGAAGTGCGGCGCATAGATCGACGTCGTGGCCGGCTTCACCTCGATCTTCTCCGCGTTCGCGATCGCCGCCTCCGGCTCGGTGATGAAGCCGTTCTCGACCATCGCGCCGAGGACGGCCGCGCGGCGCGACGTGGCCCCGGCTGGGTTCTGTACCGGGTCGTACTCCGACGGGAGCTGCGGCAGACCCGCCATCATCGCGGTCTGCGCGAGCGTGAGGTCATTCAGGTCGTTCACGCCGTAGTAGGTGAACGCAGCGGCACGGATACCGTAGGCCTGGTTGCCGTAGTAGATCTGGTTGAAATACATCTCGAGGATCTTCTCCTTCGAGAAGGTCCTGGTCACCTCGAGCGCGAGGATCGCTTCCTTGATCTTCCTGGCGATCGTCGGCTCGTCGCCGAGGAGGCGCGTCTTGATGAGCTGCTGGGTGATCGTCGAGCCGCCCTGCGCGATGCCACCTAGCGACAGGTTCGCCTGCGCCGCGCGCATGATGCCGCCGACATCGATGCCGGAGTTCGTCCAGAAGCTCTTGTCCTCGATCGCGATGGTCGCCTGACGCATGCGCTCGGGCACCGCGTCGAGCGTGATCGGGATCCGCCGCTCATCCTCCAGCCGGAAGAGGACGTGCTGACCACTCCGGTCATAGATGTAGGTGGATAGGGGGAGCTGCACCTTCTCCAACGCGTGTGCGGCCGGCAGGTCTGCCGCGAGGTACCCGACCGCCGCCGCCGCGGCGCCGCCGGTGAGAAGCGCAAGCGCGAGCAGAACCGCGGTCAGAACGCCGGCGACCGTCCCGACGCGGGCGCCCGCCGACGCATAGCGCCGCGAGAGGCGGCCGCCCTTCCGGTGAGGAAAGCGGTAGGAGCGATATGCGCGCCCAGGACCCTTATTGGATCCATTGCGATCCGTAGCCATCAGGGAAAGGTACCGAAGCACGCCCTGTGCCGCTGGGGCCTGCGGTGGCTCAATCCGACCATCGTCGTGCAGTCAAGCGAGCGATAAGACGGTCGAGCGGTGAGGGCGGGGATGCCGTGGCGGCGGCGCGCAGGGTGATCTGGACGGTCCGCGCATCGCCCTCCCAGCCCTCCACCAGGAGGCGGTCCTCGTCCTTCAACGTGTTGGCCGGCCCGCGACGCTCCATCGCGCTCTCCGTGTCGGGGATCCGCGCGTAGAGCGCAGCCGCCTGACGGTGCGCGTTCGGGACTTCACGCTCGAGCACGACGCCGTGGATCGCGAACTGTCCGTTCTCCATGACGAACGCCTGGCGCGTCTGGTCGAACATCGTTGTCAGCTCGAGGTTCGCCGCGAGCTCGCGATCGACCCCGGCCACGGCCTGATCGAGCTCGGCCTGTGCGGCGGCGTCGCGAGGTGGCCGCCGGCGCAGCAGCAGCCCGGCGGCGCCTGCGAGCAGCGCCACGATCGCGGCAGCGAGCACGCGCATGGGCCGATGCTACCAAAGCGTGCGTTCGGTGAGGCATTTATATACACGCAATGTATCATTCTCGTCGTGCCCAGCCTCCGGCGCCGCCCGCCGCCGTCACCGCACTTCCCCATCGGGGGACCGGTGCCGGCGGAGGACCTCGTCGGGCGAGAGGACTACCTCCGCCGGATCATCGGGCGGCTCTCGGAGGGGACGCACATCCTCGTCGCGGGCCCGCGCCGCATCGGCAAGACGTCGATCATCCTCGAGGCGCTCCGACGGATGGCCCGTCACGGAGCGCTCACAGCCTACGTGGATTGCATGGGCGCGTCCGACCTGCGGTCCCTTGCCGGGCACTTCGCGAACGCAGTACTGGCGCCGCTCACGGGCGTCGACCGCACGCTCGATCTGGCGCGCGAGCTCGCGGAGGGCCGGTCCCTCGGGCGTGTCCGGTATGCGGACCTCGGCCCACTGCTCGGGCTCACCCGGGAGCGCTCGGCACAGAAGGCGTTCGAGCTCGCGCTGGACGTGCCGCGGCTCGTGGCCGCGCGCAGCGGCAAACGCGTCATCGTGGCGCTCGATGAGTTCCAGGCCGCAGGCCGCCTCGGGCCACGCGTGTTCGATGTCATGCGGGCTCACTTCCAGGCGCAACGCGGCGTGGCGTACGCGTTCCTCGGGTCCGAGGAGGGGGTCATCGAGGAGCTCTTCAGCGAGAAGGGCCGCGCCTTCTACCGCTTCGCCCAGCCCCTGGATCTTGCGGAACCCGGCGCGGCGCGCTTTGGGATAGCCCCGGAGGACTGGCTCCGGTATCTCGTGGCGAAGTACCGCGCGAAGCGGGTCCGGATCGGAGAGACCGAGGTCGACCGCATCCTCGACGCGACGGGTGGGCACCCTCAGGACACGATGCAGCTCTGCGCGCGGTTGCTCGAGCTCGCGCGGGACTCCGGCGTGGAGGCCATCGACGGCGACCTCGTCGGGATCGCGTACGAACGCTCACTCCGTGAGCTCGAGCGTCCGTTCGCACTGCATTGGTCGGAGCTCGGGAAGCACAAATACCTGCAGCAGGTGGCGAAGCGGATCGCCCACGAGGCGGTCCTCTACGCAGGCGATCCCGGCGGGGCAACAGTGCCGCGGGCCGAGGTGCTGCGAGCACTGGGCGCGCTCCGCGCGCGCGGCCTGATCGTGAAGGTCGGCCGCGGCCGGTACGAGTTCCTGGAACCCATGTTCGGCGAGTACGTGCGCCGGAGCGACGGCGGGGCCCTGACGGCCACGGGCTAGCGAGGACGACGGCCGGAGCCAGAGCTCTGGCTGGACCACGAACGACGCCTGAGTGCGAAGCTCTATCGTTCCGCGCCGATGGTCAAGCTCGAGCTGCGAAAGGGCGCGCGGGTCCGGTACGAGCCTGTCCACTCCGATGAGTGGCGTGAGGGAACGCTCGTCCGACCTTCGCCGAATCAGGAAGAGTGGCTCGTGAAGAACGAGCTTGGGAAGTTCTGGGTACCCGTCAGGCGGCTGAGTCCCGCCGAGGATGGGTCCTCCAGCTAAGCGAAGCGGCGGGGCTTTCGCCCCGCCGCCCACTCGTCAACGCAGGATTGCGGTCAACGCGGCAACGTCCTTAGGCCTGCACGCGGTTGCGGCCGGTGGCCATCTTGTAGACCAGGAGCGCGATGAACGCGCCGATGATCGAGCCGATGAGCCCCGTGGCCGAGAAGTCGAAAGTGCCGCCGCCAAAGAAAAACGCCCCAAGGGTGCCGCCGATGAACGAGCCGATGACCCCGAGCACCATCGTCGGTAGCCAGCCCATCGAGTCGTCGCCAGGCATGAGCGCGCGTGCGATGAAGCCTGCGATCAGGCCCATGATCAGGAACAGGATGAGTCCCATTCAGTCGTCCTCCATTTATGTCGCCGAAGAGTCCGATCCAGGTGGTGCATCTGGCGTGCCGGGCCGCCCGGTGGTACCCCCGAGGCGACTCGAACGCCTGCTTCAGGCTTCGGAGGCCTGCGCTCTATCCACTGAGCTACGGGGGCGTCGTGGAGGACTCATTGTATCGCTGTGACGGCCGCCGAACGGGACAAGGAGCTCTCGCTGCTCGCCCACCTGGACGAGCTCCGCAAACGCATGATGGTGGCGGCCATCGCCGTCGTCATGACGAGTGCGGCCGCCTTCGCCTTCGCCGAACACATCGTCCGGTTCCTGCTCGTGCCCTCGGGAGCCACGAGGTGCATCACGCTCGCCCCGACCGAGAACTTCGCCACGTTCATGCGCGTGTCCCTCTTCGCCGGGATCGCCTTCGCGATGCCGGTGGTGCTCTTCGAGATCTTCAGGTACATCGACCCGGCGCTGACTCGGAAGGAGCGTCGCTTCGTGTTGCGCCTCGGTCCGTTCGTGCTGATGCTCTTCGTCGGTGGCATGGTCTTCTGCTACTACCTGCTGCTGCCGCAGGCGCTCGGCTTCCTCGTCAATTTCGGCGGAACGGTCTTCGACAACCAGCTGCGCTGCTCCGAGTACCTCTCATTCGTGACGACCTTCATCCTGGGCATGGGAGTCGTCTTCGAGATGCCTGCGGTCATCTTCGCGCTCGTCCGTGTCGGGGTCGTGAAGCGCCCGTGGCTTGCGCGGCAGCGGCGCTACGTGTTCCTCGCGGTGTTCCTCATCGCCGCGCTCATCACGCCGACGCCGGACCCGTTCAATCAGGCGCTGGTGGCGATCCCGATGTATCTCCTCTTCGAGCTCGGGCTGCTGATCTCGCGGTTCGGAGCGCCTCGAGCCGCCGCTTGAGCTCGGCTTCAGCACCGAGATCCGTCGGCTCGTAGTACACGCGCCCGGCAAGCGATTCGGGGAGGAAGGTCTCGTCCGGGTCGAAGTGATCCATCGCATCGTGTGCATACCGGTAGCCCTTCCCGTAGCCGATCTGCTTCATGAGCTGGGTCGGCGCGTTGCGCAGATGCAACGGAACGGGGTCCGCCCTGGTGTTCTCCAGGTCAAAGTCCAGCGCCTGCCGGGCGCGCTTGATCGAGTCGGACTTCGGGGCGAGGGCCAGGTAGACGGTGGCTTCGGCCAATGGGTAATACCCCTCGGGCATGCCGATCAGGTGGACGGCCTGCTGCGCGCTCGAGGCGAGGACAAGGGCCTGCGGGTCGCCGAGGCCGATGTCCTCGGCCGCCAGGATCACGAGCCGCCGCGCGATGAACAGCGGGTCCTCCCCCGAATCGATCATCCGCATGAGCCAGTAGAGGGAGCCGTCGGGGTCCGATCCCCGAACGCTCTTGATGAACGCCGAGATCGTGTCGTAGTGAGCGTCGCCGGCCCGGTCGTACACGAGCGAGCGCCGCTGGAGCGCGTCCTTCACGGCGGGGAGGGTGACGTGTCTGTCCGGCGAGGCGTCGGACGCGAGCTCGAGCGTGTTCAGCGCGACCCGCGCGTCACCGTTCGCCACGACCACCAGCGCGTCCTCGGCATCCTGGTCGAGCAGCACCGCGCCGGCGAGCCCGCGCTCGTCGGAGAGCGAACGGCGCACGATCGCGCGAACGTCGTCCTCGGTCAGCGGTTTCAGCGTGAAGACGCGCGAGCGCGAGAGGAGCGCGGAGATCACTTCGAACGAGGGGTTCTCCGTCGTCGCGCCGATGAGGATGACGTCGCCGCTCTCGACCGAGGGGAGCACCGCGTCCTGCTGCGCCTTGTTGAAGCGGTGGATCTCGTCGATGAAGAGCACGGTCCGCTGGCCTGTCGATGCGCGGAGCTCACGTGCCTGCTCGATGATCCGCCGCAGATCGGCGACGCCGCTCGCGACCGCGGAGAGCGGCATGAATCGGGCACGCGCGCGCCGCGCCGCGATGGCGGCGAGCGTCGTCTTGCCGGTCCCGGGCGGACCCCAGAAGACCATCGACGGCAGCTGGCCGGCGTCGATGGCGCGGCGAAGGATCCGCCCAGGTCCGACCAGGTGCGACTGGCCCACGTACTCGTCGAGGTCGCGCGGGCGCATTCGTGCCGCGAGCGGTGACCCGGCGGGCAGCCCGGTCTCGGGCTCCGTGAGACCGGTGAACAGCGCGGCGTTCGACGGTGCGGGCGATCGGCGGCGCGGTTTCCCCTGCGGCATCGCGCGAGTATCCCGCAGGCCCCGCAGCAGCCCGCACGCCGTCCCGCATCGAGCCACAGCCCACCGCCGGAGCGGTCGCCTCGACGACGCCCGCGAACCCGGAGGGATCATGTCGGAGATGCCCGGGAGCCGCGACGGCCGCGCTCAGGCCTTGTTCCGCCCCTCGCCCACAGGTACCATGCGCCGCCTACTTGACCGGAATGCAAGCAGACGGTCGCGAGTCGCTCGCGCTCCCTGGCGCGGCTGCCGCGCCACCTGGGGCAGGCGCACTTCATCGCGACCTGAACACCAGAAAGGGGAGGTGACGCTGTGACCATCGAGACAAGGGGAGCCAACGAGATCGAGGCGAAGGCGATTGACGATCTCCGGGCGCGCCTGCGGGGTGCGCTCCTGGTTCCCGCAGCCGCCGGCTACGACGAGGCGCGCTCGGTCTGGAACGCGATGATCGACCGGCGGCCGTCGGTCATCGCGCGCTGCCTCGGCGTCGTGGACGTCGTGACCTGCGTGAACTTCGCCCGCGAGCGCGGCCTCGTGCTCTCCGTGAAGGGCGGTGGCCACAACATCGCCGGGCTCGCCGTCGCCGAGGGCGGCCTCATGCTCGATCTCTCGCTCATGCGGGGCGTGTGGGTGGATCCTGCGGCGCGGACTGCCCGGGCGCAGCCCGGCTGCCTGCTTGGGGACGTGGACCGCGAGACCCAGCTCCATGGGCTCGCCGCGGTCCTCGGCTTCGTCTCGAACACCGGCATCGCCGGCCTCACGCTGGGTGGCGGATTCGGCTACCTCACGCGCCGATTCGGTTTGACCAGCGACAACGTGCGCTCGATGGACGTCGTCCTGGCGGACGGAAGCCACGCCCGGGCAAGCGAGCGCGAACACCAGGATCTGTTCTGGGCGCTCCGCGGCGGCGGCGGCAACTTCGGGGTCGTGACGGGATTCGAATACGAGCTGCATCCGGTCGGTCCGGAGATGGTCGGTGGTGCGATCGCGTGGCGCGCGGAGGATGCGCCCGCGGTGCTCGAGATGTTCCGCACCCTCAGCGAGCAGGCTCCCGAGGAGCTCACCTGCGTCGCGGTCCTGCGGATCGCGCCGCCCGCGCCCTGGATCGCGAAGGAGATGCACGGCAAGCCGATCGTCGCGGTCTTCGTCTGCGACACCGGCCCCGTCGGCGAGGCCGAGAAGCGGGTCGCGCCGCTGAAGGCCTTCGGGGCGCCGGTGGGCGACATCATCCAGCGCCGGACCTACGTGTCCCAGCAGACCCTGCTCGATGCGACTCAGCCGAAAGGCCGGCGCTACTACTGGAAGTCCGAGTACCTGGCTGGACTCGGGCCCGAGCTGCTCGCGAAGGCTCTCGAGCACGCCGGCCGCATCGTCTCACCCCACTCGGCGGTCATCCTCTTCGCGCTCGGGGGGGCTCTCGGCCGGCGGAATGAGGACCACTCCGCCGCCGGGAACCGGAACGCCGCAATGCTCCTCAACATCACCGCTTCGTGGGAGCGGGCCGAGGACGACGCCAGGAACATCGAGTGGGCGCGCGCGGCCTGGCGGGACCTCCGCGCCTTCTCGACCGGTGGCACGTACGTGAACTTCCTGACGGAAGAAGAGGGCGACCAGCGCATCCAGGCCGCGTACGGGAAGAACTACGAGCGTCTCGTCGAGTCAAAGACGAAGTGGGACCCAGGCAACCTGTTCCGCACGAACAAGAACATCTCGCCGCGGGCGTCGTGAGGTCCCGAACGACGGCGCCACGAGCCGTGAGCGGCCCGTCGTCGCGTAGACCCGCGATCGCGCCGAAGTCGCCCGCAGCCCATGCTGACCGTCAACATGACGGCGCGCGCGGTGCTATGGTCCCGCCGATCGGGGAGGCCGAATGACGCAGGTTCCTCGCGAGCTCGACACCGTCATTGCGGAGCTGGTCGCCGGGGCGCAGACCGGCGCCGGTCTCGATCCGCACCGCGTCGCTCAGGAGCTCGGCGCCGCCGGTATCACCTCGCCGGAGGCGCTGCGGGTCGTCGACGAGATCATGGCGAAGCTCGTGGATGCCGACCAGCGTGGCGAGCAGGTCGATGGCATGGAGCTGGCGGGCAAGCTCGGCGGGATCCGCGCCCTCGTCGCGGAGCAGTCGGCACAGGCGCCAGCGGTCGCACGGGGCCTGATGCGCTTCCGTTGCGAGCAGTGCGGCAGAATGCTCTTCGAAACGGAGCCGCCGGCGGCGTGCCCGGAATGCGGCGGGCGCACCTTCGCGAAGCCGGATCTCGATCAGCCGAATGTGGAGTCCGGCGCCGGCTGACCGCCGGTCGCGCCCCCAAGCGGCTGCCGCGGGGTCACCGCGAGAATCCCGTGCCGTCGCGCTAGGCCAGCTGTGCTGAACCGTCGGGAGTGCCACGCCTGGGCTGCGGCACCAGGAGGTACGCGACGCGGTCGCCCGAGCGGAGGAGCTCGACGGCCGCGTAGCCGGCGGCGAATGCCGACTCGAATGCCGCCCTGACCGCGAGCCGCCATTCGAGCGCGAGCGCCCCATCCCGCGCCTTCAGCTCCTGCACGTTCGCGGGGATCTCGAGCAGCAGGTGCGTCGCGCCGCCGGGATCCGCGGCCGCGCCGGGATATCCGGCCTGGGCGCGCAGCAGGTACTGCACCTCCTCATGCTCGGCTTGTTCGAGCGACGGCGCCGGGTCATCACCGCGCAGCCGTCGGTAGGTGCGGTCGTTCCCGATCGGCCACTCGACGTACAGACGGTCCGACGGCATGTCGGCATTAAGCCGGTCGGGCATGGCGCCGTAGAAGTCGCGATGGTACTCGCGCGCGTAGGTCCCGAGCTTCGTGAAGTTGAAGTGCGCGTTGAGCGCTTCGAGCGGGTCCATCGTCCAGCCCATCACCTCGATGCCCTGATCGAGACAGTGATCGCGCTGGGCTTCCTTCAGAGCCACGGCGAGCCCACTGCCACGGTGAGGAGCTCGGACCGCGAGCATGTGTGAGTGATGCCGGAAGTGATAGTCGTAGATCCCGAGGAAGCCGAACACGAAGCCCGCCGCGCTGTCGTCGCCGTCGGCGTAGCCGACCGCCACGAACCCGCCGTTGCGCACCGTCGCGAGGAGTAGTTGCGGCGGGACGACGACGTCGGCGCTCCAGACCTCCCGCTGGATCGGCACCGTGTCCGCGCAGGCGGCGATGTCGCGGGCGATCTCGATCCGGTATGGCACGACCTTTAGCGCCGTCGCGCCGCGTCCACGGCCTCGTTCGCGTTCGCGATGAGCCGCTGCACGCCACCGAGCGCACGAGGGATGTCGAACCGGCGGTCGAAGTTGCCCAGGTTCTCCGCCGCCTCGAGTGCCTCTTCGATGGCGGACTCCGCGAGACGCAGCGCTGCGCCGAGCCGCTCGAGCTCGCCCTGATCAACGTCCGTCACGGCGCGAAGTCTATTCAGCCGGCGCGATCGCGAGCCGCCGCTCGACGTCGTCGAGCGCCGTCCTGATCCGTTGCGTCGCTGCGGCGCGGTCCGCATCCTCCATGAGCAGCGCGGGGTCCTGCCACTCGCCGTAGCGGTCGAGGTAGAAGTCGCGGAGGAGGCGAAGACCCTCGCGCACCGGCATCGGCGCGTACACGACGCCGGCGGAGTCGCATGCGATCCGGTACTGGAGCTCCGCGGCCCGGTAGCAGCTGCGGCACACAAAGAATGGCACGGTATCGCGGTCCCGCAGCAGCCGTGTCGGATGTGCGTCCGCGGCGATGTCCTCGGCCCGGCAGCGGGGGCAGCGGGTGATGCGCATCACGAGATGTTCGACCGCAGCCATGCCGCGACCTTCATCACGAGCTCGGGATCGCTCGCCTCGAGCCGCTCGTTCCGAACGCGCGCCTGCGTCAGCACCGCCGCGTAGCGCTCGGCGTCGCCGCCCGCGAGCAGCACGCGGGCCCGCGTGCGTGAGAGCTCGGCGATCGGCCGCCAGCGCGGGTCCGCGAGCTCACCCGGCGCACCGATCAGGACCGCAGCGACGATCCGTGAGTCCCGCCCCGCCGCGATGGCCGCGACGGCGCCGCCCGCCGCGTGGCCGGCGACGGCGAGCCGTTCCGGCACGAGCGGGTGCGCTTTCAGCAGCCTGACAGCCCCCGCAACTTCGGCGAGCGCGCTCTCGGGTGTCGCGGGCTGCCGGTACGCGAACCGCAGCGCAGCGACGCCCTCGCCAGCGAAGGCCTCGCAGAGCCCGGCAAGGTCGTCGGTCTGGTCGTCCAGCGCGCCGAAGACGGCCGCGCCGCCGACCGCAGGCGCCTCGGGCAGGTGCAGCACCCCGTCGGACTCAGCGCCGCCGGAGCGGAACGACACGCGCTGCAGCACCGTGGCATTGTCCCGCGTCCGAATGCCGGAGGCCGGGCCTGATCGGCCCGGCCCCCCTGAGTTCGCGCCGCGACCGACCTACGCGGTCTTGGCCTCCGCGTGCAGGGGTTTCGCGCGCTTGTCGATGCGGAGCAGCCCGGCGTCCTTCTGCGGGATCGTGAACGGGATAACGCCGGGGATGAGCCACTCCTCCCACATCTTGTCGACGGTCGCCTGGAAGTGCTCGACGTCCTCGTCGGCAAAGTGAGAGAAGCGGCCCTGGCGCTTGAGGTACTCGTACACGGGCTTGCGCTTCTTCCGTCCCTCGGCGATCTGACGAGTCGGCCCAGTGAGGTTGCACACGCCGTCGATGACCTCGTAGAGCGTCCAGATGCCGGTCTCAACGGCGAGGTGCCCGAGCTCCTGGCTGTACTGCGGGTGATAATCCCAGCCTTTCGGACACGGGTCGAGCGTGTGCACGAAGGTGGGGCCGCCCAGCTCCAGCGCGCGGCGGATCTTGTTCATCAGGTCGACCGCGTACGCGGCGCAGCCGGCGGCAATGTAGCGGGACTCGGGGTGGCCCGTGGCCATCATGCCGGGCATGTTCTTCTTCCAGCGCGTGTGCATGAGGCGCTTCTCGCTGCCGGTCGGTGAGAACGTCGTGACGGCGCCGTACGGCGTCTGGCTGGAGAGCTGGATGTCGGTGTTCGCGTAGCTCTCGTTGTCGTACAGCAGGACCAGGCAGTCGTAGTCCTTGTGCGTGAGCGTCGCGGAGATGGCACCGAGGCCCATGTCCGCGCCGCCACCGTCGCCGCAGAACGCGATGACGTTGATCTTCTCGTCCTTGAGCTTGCCCTTGCGCATCAATACCTTGAGGCCGGCGGCCGTGCCGAGCGCGGCCGAGCCGGCGGCGCCGAGCTGGGTGTGCATCCACGGCACGACCCAGGGCGTCGTGTAGTAGGTCGTGTTCGCGACGTACATGCAGCCGGTCGAGCCGAGCACGATCGTGCGCGGACCCGAGGCCTTCACCATGTGCCGCATGACGAGGGCTGACTCGCAACCCTGGCAGGTGCGGTGGCCCGAGACGAAGAGCTCGTCGTACGGAACATCCTTGACCCCCTTGATCTGCGGCAGATCCTGGGGTGTGGTGCTCGCGAGCGGTTCTATTGCCATCTCTTCTCCTATTTCCGCACGCCGATCCAGTGGCACACGTCGCCGCTGGTCAGCTCGCCGGAGGCCGCCGCCATCGTCTTCTCGAACATCTCCATCGCCATCGGCTGCTCGATCTCGCGACCGCCGAGCGCGGCGATGAAGCCGACGACGACCGGGCGCTTGGGGGCCGAGTAGAGCGCGGAGCGGATCTCGTTGTACAGGACACCGCCGTAGTACGGCGAGCCGAAGCTGTAGTCGCGGTCGATGACCCCGACGGCTTTGAACCGGGACAGGCTCCGGACGATGTCCGCGGTCGGGAACGGGCGGAACCACTTCAGGCGGACGAGGCCGACCTTATGGCCCTGCTTGCGGAGGCGCCGGATCGCGACCTTCATCGGAAGCGACAGCGTGCCCTGGCCCAGGAAGACGATCTCCGCGTCGTCCGTCATGAATTCGTCGAGGAACGGGTTGTCGCCGCCGCGTCCGAACAGGCGCTTGAACTCGGTGTGCGCCTCGGTGATGACACCAAGTGCGTTCCGCATGGCCTGGTCGTTCTGCATCCGGATCTCCATGAGCCAGTCCTGGTCGACCTGCGGCGCGATGGTGATCGGGTTGTCGGGGTGGAGGAGCCGGTCGCCGAGGTCGAACTTCGGCAGGAAAGAGTTCACCGCGGCCTGCGTCGGGATCATCACGATCTGCTGCGAGTGGGTGAGGAACGCGCCATCCAAGCCGATCGCGACCGGCAGCGACACGCGCTTGTCCTCGCCGACCTTCCACGCCGTGAGCGCGAAGTCGAGCGACTCCTGGGCGGTCTCAGCCCAGCAGAGGAGCCAGCCGAGGTCACGGACCGCCAGCGCGTCGTTGTGCTCGCAGCCGAAGGCACCGGGATCGTCCAAGGCGCGGTTGCCGCAGATCGCGACGACCGGCAGGCGCAGGCCGGCGGTCACGGCGATCGCCTCGAAGGCGTAGAACCAGCCGACGCCAGAGGAGCCGACGAACACGCGCGATCCCACGGCGCAGGCGTGCTTCACGATCTCGAATTGGCTGTGCTCGCCATCGGCAACGATGTACTCGACATCCATCTTGCCGTTCGCGATGAGCTTCGCCGCGGCCTGCATCACGCCGTCGTAGGGGCGGATCGGGTATGCGGCCATGACGTCGACGTCGGCGAGGCGGATGGCCTCGGCGATCGCCTCGCAGCCCGTCGCGAGCTGCTCCGTCTCGACCTCGTTGGCGTTCTCCGGCGCCCCGTGGCGCGGGATGTCCGATGTGATCGTCGTCATCTCAGTCGTCTCCTCCGCTCGCCGCGTCGTGGCTGACCGTGGGCGTGCCGACCGGCGCGTCCGCGGCACGCGCGGCGACGCCCTTGGGATCGGCAGGCACGCCGGCCATCTCCTCGAACCACCGGTTGTAGGCGTCGTGATCGCTCTTCCAGAGCGCCCAGGTGTCCTTGTTATCGGTGAACTTCATCTCGTCGACCATGACGATGCAGTCCTTGACCGGGCACACCGCGGCGCAGATACCGCAGCCGATGCACGCCTCGTACACCACCTCGTAGTGACCTTCGGCCGTCACCTCGAAGCACTCGTCGGGGCAGTCGAGCCAGCACATCGTGCACTTGATGCACGTGTCGAAGTTCACGACCGGACGGAGCGTGCGCGCGCCGTACTTCTTGTAGTAGGGGTTGCGCTCGCCCGGCTTGCGCGCGTCGACGATGATGCCGGGTCGCATGGTCGTCCACCCGGGTTTGTCGAACTGCAGCACCTCGTGTCCGCTGGTGCCCTCGCCGGGCGCCACCGCGCGGACGACCGTCGCGTCGAAGCCGTGCTGCGCCGAGTCGGCGGCGCTCCCTTCCTTCGTCTGCTCGCGGATCAGCGCCTGCACATCCTCGAGTCGGACCCAGTCCGGCACGAGCCTGGCGAGGGCGCCGAGGACGCGGTAGTCCGTGTGGTCGTCTTTGAAGACCCACAGGCCCGCGAACGACGCGAGCCCCGGGACGACCGCGAGCGTGTAGGGGCGCTCGGCCGCATCCGTCTGCGCCAGCACCTCGTCCGGCGTCTTCTCGCTGGTCACGACGACGAAGCCGTCGCTGCGGACGGGCTTCCAGATCGGCTGTCGGCCGTACCAGGCCCACGACTCCACGCCCTTGACGAGCGTGTCGTCCACCACGATCGAGACATCGACGACCGCGGGCTCGTACTTGGCCATCGACGACTCGAGCTCGAGCTCGTTGATCGCGACGACGGCGAAGTACTTCGCGGGGACGCCGTTGCGCTCCGGCGAGTCGCCGTACCGCCCGAACGCGGTGCCGGTGTGCCCGCGCTTGCGTGCGGCGAGCACGATGCTTCGAGCGATGCGCTGGGCGAGCGTCTTCTGGAAGATGCCGCGGTAGACGATCTCGATCGTGATCGAACCTTCCTCGGTCTCGACTTCGTTCGCGGCCTTCTTCTCGACGAGGTCCTTCATTGCCTCTCCTTAGCGCGCCGCGTCTTTCGCACGTGCCGCGCTCCCTTCCGTGCCGAGCAGCTTCAGGATGCCTTCCCCGACCGCCTTGATGTGGTCCGCCGACGCTTCGCGGGCGGCGGCGGCGTCGTGCGCCTCGAGCGCCGCGAGGATGCGCCGGTGCGCGTCGACCGATGCGTGTGCGCGGGCGTTGGTCTGCAGCCATTCCTCGCGCGACGCGCGCAGCACGTCGAAGATCGCGGCGAGCATCGTCACGAGGAGCTCGTTGCCCGCGGCCCGTCCGATGAGCTCGTGGAACCGCGTGTCCTCGTCCACGTAGGACTCACCCGCGCTGACCTTCCGCTCCTGCGCCACGATGATCGCGCGCAGCTCTGCGAGCTCCTCGCGCGTCACCCGTTCCGCGGCGCACGCCGCGACCGCGGGCTCGATCAGTCCGCGTACCTCGATGACGTCAGCGACCGGGTGGCCCCGGCTGATGAGGGCGGCCAGGGGCCGCGCGAGATCGCGGGCGGCCGCCCGGCGCACGAACGTTCCGCCGCCTGCATGCGTCTCCACGATGCCGAGGAGCTCGAGCGCCCGGAGCGCTTCACGAACGGACGCGCGAGAGACCTGGAACTGCTCGGCGAGCGTGCGCTCCGTCGGCAGCTGGTCGCCCGGACGGAGATCGCCGCGATCGAGCAGCGCCTCGATCTGCGCGACGATGTCCTGATAGAGACGGTAGCGCCTGACCGGCTCCACGAGTGCCAAGCCATCCCCTCCAGCGCGGTGGTCTACTGGTCTGACCAACCGGGCCGCAGAGTAGGAGCGGGCGGGACGCCTGTCAATTTGGGCGCGAGGACGCTCAGCGCGGCTTCTTCGCCGTCTTCTTGGTCGCCGGTCCCGGCCCGACCGTGTCGCGGCTCCGCCGTACCGGGGCCCCTACCCCTGCGGCTCTCGAGGGCCCTGCGGGTCGGCCGGGCGAAGCTCCCTTCCCGCGCTTGCTCGCCTTCTCTGACGCTGCCCGGTCGAGCAGCGCGTGCTGCACCGTCTTGTAGCGCGACAGCGTGCCGCGCCGGTCCTTCTGCACGTCCCTGTGGAACTGCGGGTCGTGCGCGGACCTGCGCGCCACGTCGGCGTCGCGGAGAGCGTCGCTCACAACGCTGGCAACCTTGCCGATGATCTTCTTCGGCACCGCTGACGCCCGGTGCAGGGCACGTGCCACGGTTACTCCGCCACCGTCGGCTCCGCGGCAGGCCGTCGACGCGCCCGCGCTGATCGGATGACGGGGAGCAGCACGAGCAGGACGGAGAGGAACAGCATGGTCCCGGCGAGGGGCAGCCCGCCGACGGTCGACGTGACGAAGGTCGAAGGATCGCCGCCGCTCCCGATGAGCGCCTTGCGGAGCTCGCGCTCGGTCGCGTCGCCAAGCACGAGCGCGACGACGAGCGGCGCGAGTGGGTACTTGAGCTTCCGAAGCCAGTACCCGATGAGTCCGAACCCGATCGTGATGAACACGTCCAGCATGCTGTTGTTCAGCGAGTACGAGCCGATGATCGAGATGACGACGATGAAGGGCGTGATGATCGCGTAGGGCGTGCGCATGATCATCGCGAGGAGCGGCACCGCTGCGAGGCAGATCAGGAAGGTGAGCAGGTGGCCGAGATAGATGCTCGCGATGAGGCCCCACACGAAGTCCTTGTGCTCTATGAAGAGCAGCGGTCCGGGCTGGAGCCCCCAGATGAAGAGCCCGGCCATCATCACCGCCGACGTGGGTGAGCCGGGGATCCCGAGGGCGAGCATCGGCACGAGCGAGCCGACGGCGGCGGAGTCCGCGGCCGCCTGCGGCGCCATGATCCCCGAGATCTCGCCCTTCCCGAACTCCTGCTTCTTCTTCGAGTACTGGCGCGCGAGGCCGTAGCCGAGGAACGAGCCGGCGGTCGCGCCGTGACCCGGCAGGACGCCGAAGAGGAACCCGATGACGGAGATCGGGACCACCATTCCGAGCCGCTTGCGCAGGGCGCCAAAGGCTTCACGGATGTCGCGCAGCCCGACCTTCGCGCTCATGCGTTCCATGAAGCCGATGCCCTGCTCCTCGGCGGAGGCGAGCACTTCGCCGATGCCGAACAGACCGATCGTCACGGGGACGAACGTGATGCCCGAGAGCAGCTCGATGTGCCCGAACGTGAGCCGCGGCTCCCCGGTGAGCGAGTCGAAGCCGATCGACGCGAGCAGCAGACCGAGCGCGATCATCATCACGCTCTTCAGCGGGGCCTCCGAGCCGAGGCCGACGAGCGTGGTGAACGACAGGATGAATACGGCGAACAGCTCCGCGGGCCCGAACTTGATGGCCTCCAGCGCGAGCGCTCGCGCGAAGAACGTGAGCAGGATCGTCGCGATGAGCGCACCGACGAAGGACGACACGAATGACGAGCCGAGCGCGAGACCTGGTCGCCCCTTGCGTTTGGCGAGCGGATAGCCGTCGAACAGGAGCGCGACGGCCCAGGGCTCGCCAGGGATGTTGAAGAGGATCGAGGTGATGACCCCGCCGAAGAGCGCGCCCCAGTAGATACCGGCGAGGAAGATGATCGCCGTCGTCGCGCCGCCGGCGCCGCTTCCGGCGATGAGAACGCTGACGGGGAGGAGGATCGCGACGCCGCTCGTGCCGCCTAGCCCCGGGAGCACGCCGATGACGAGGCCGAGGAGCACGCCGACGAGGAGCATGAGCAGGTTCGCCGGCTGCAGCGCGACACCGAACCCGCCCGCGAGATCGCCGAGGACCTCGACCACCTAGAACCGAACCAGGTCGTAGAAGATGCTCTTCGGGAGAGCGACGCGGAACCCGACCTCGAAGATGAGGTAGATGACGAGCGGGAACAGGATCGCGATCGCGAGGATCCAGTACCACGCGTAGCGGCCGAGGACCGCCGCGAAGAAGCCCATGTAGAGCGCGGTCATGAGGTAGAAGCCGAGGTAGGGAATGAGCGCCGCCGCGGCGACCATCGGCACCGCCAGCGTGAGCACCGACTCGATGCTCCGGCGGTCCTTGAAGACGCCCGTGGCAAGCTGCGGCGTCGTGAGCGAGCGGAGGACGACGAGCGCGGCGAAGGTGAAGAGGACGGCGGCCGACCAGAACGGATAGAAGCCGCCGGAGAGGCCGCCCGGCGCGCCCCC
>Ga0136633_1001341_pt1 | contig 18225 bp, 16 predicted proteins | sample AntDrymeUQ832206_2_FD_105494 | JGI IMG/M metagenome (GOLD analysis project Ga0136633, IMG submission 105494) | Polar desert sand microbial communities from Dry Valleys, Antarctica - metaG UQ83 (22.06) | ecosystem: Environmental > Terrestrial > Soil > Desert | place: Antarctica: Dry Valley...
ATCGACATCGGCACCGGGGCGCTCGCCGCGACACCCGAGCGCCGCCAGGTCCGAATCAACGGCGCGCCGGCCTCCGCCAACGCCCTCTCGGGATGGCTCTCCATGCTTTGGCTGGCGCCGGCGATGGACCGTCTGTTCGCCGAGGCGGCCTCGGGACGGCGGCGCTTTCTCGACCGATTGGTGCTCGCCCTCGACCCCGCCCATTCCGGGCACAACGCCCGCTATGAAGCCGCGATGCGGGCGCGCAACAAATTGCTCGGCGAGCTCGCGCCGGACGGCGACTGGCTGACCGCGCTGGAGGCGCGCATGGCCGAGCATGGTGCCGCGGTCGCCGAAGCGCGCGCCGCCGCGGTCGCGGCGCTCGCCGAACGGCTCGACGCCGCGCCCGAAGGCCCGTTCGCCCGCGCCAGGATCGCACTGGAGGGCTCGACCGAACGCGATCTCGCGGCCACGCTGAAAGTGAGCCGCAGCCGCGACGCCGCAGCCGGCCGCGCCCTTGCCGGGCCGCACCGCGCTGACCTTCTTGTCACATATCGCGCCAAGAATCAGCCCGCCGCCTTATGCTCGACGGGCGAGCAAAAGGCTTTGCTCATCGGCCTCATCCTCGCTTTTGCCGATCTGGTCGCCGAACGCACCGGTCGTCGCCCCATTCTCCTCCTCGACGAGATCGCTGCGCATCTCGACCCGGCGCGCAGAGGCGCGTTGTTTGAGCGCTTACGAGCGGCGGGCGGGCAGGTCTGGATGACCGGAACCGAGCCGAGCCTCTTCTCCGCCCTCGGCACCGATACCCGCCGGTTCGTCGTCGCCGCCGGCGGCGTCGAGCGCGCCTGAACGCCGCCTGTAGGCGAACATCAGCGCTGGTTCACGCGCGCCCCGCCAACGGGGCCGCAGAGTGGGCTTACAAGGAGATTAGTATGCGTAAGACCTTCTGGATTCGCGCGGCCTGCACCGCCGCGCTCGTGGCCCTTGGCGGTGGAAGTGCCTCCGCGCAGGACCGCCTGGACTGGGGTCCGAGCGACCGCGATTATCGGCTTATCGGCGCCGGCGTCCGGAGCCTGCTGCCCGAACTGCGCCGCACCGGGCGCGGCCGCGCCTTCGTCATGCGCAATTTCGATTTCAATCGCGACGGCCGGGTCTCGCCGCGCGAGGCGTTCGCCGCCAATCGCGCCTTCACCAATGCCGGCCCGCGCCGCGGCGGTGAATGGGGCGGACCCGATCGCGTCGTCGTGGTCGAGCGCGACGCCGGCTGGGATCGCACCGCGATGCGCGGCTATCGCTTTCGACAGACCGCCGAAGGCGCGCGCATGACGATGCAGGAAGAAGTGCTCTTCGCCACCGACAGCGATGTGTTGCGGCCTGGTGCGATCGAGCGGCTGCGCCCACTGGCCGGCTATCTGCGCGCCAATTCCGGCGTTCGCGTCTCGATCGATGGCCATACCGATTCGCGCGGCAGCGACGCGCACAACCAGGATCTGTCCGAGCGGCGCGCGGCGAGCGTGCGCGAAGCGCTGGACGAGATGGGCGTCGTACGCGCCCGATTCCGCGTCCGCGGCCATGGCGAGGGCAGCCCGGTGGCCAGCAACGGTTCGGCCGAGGGGATGCGCCTCAATCGGCGCGTCGAGGTGACATTACTCGGCCGCCGCGCCGACGAATTCTGAGCGTCGGCGGCGCCCCGGCCCGGCCCTGAATCGAGCCGGGCGCCGCCACCTCGAAAAAGGCGTTTTTCCTTGGGTTTCCGCGCCTAAATCCCTATATCCTCGGCATGGCATCCTCCCCCAACGACAACAGCTACGGCGCCGATTCCATCAAGGTGCTGAAGGGCCTCGACGCGGTCCGCAAACGGCCCGGAATGTATATCGGCGACACCGATGACGGATCGGGCCTGCACCACATGGTGTTCGAGGTTTCGGACAATGCGATCGACGAGGCCCTGGCGGGCCATTGCGACCGCATCCTGATCACCTTGAACCCCGACGGGTCGGCGAGCGTCGAGGACAATGGCCGCGGCATTCCAACCGGCATTCACGAGGAGGAAGGCGTCTCGGCGGCCGAGGTCATCATGACCCAGCTCCACGCCGGCGGTAAGTTCGAGAACACGTCTGACGACAATGCCTATAAAGTTTCCGGTGGGCTGCACGGCGTCGGCGTCAGCGTCGTCAACGCGCTTTCCGAGACGCTCGACCTGACCATCTGGCGCGACGGCGAGGAGCATCAGATGCGCTTTCGCCACGGCGACGCCGAGGCGCCGCTCCGCGTCACCGGCCCCGCGCCAGCGGGCAAGAAGGGAACGAAGGTCACCTTCCTCCCCTCCCCCGAGACTTTCAAGATCCTCGAGTTCAATTTCGAGACGCTCGAGCACCGCTTTCGCGAGCTCGCCTTCCTCAATTCGGGCGTACGCCTGATCCTCACCGACGCGCGGCACGAGGAGGAGAAGAGCGTCGAGCTTTATTATGAAGGCGGCATCGGCGCCTTCGTCCGCTATCTCGACCGCGCCAAGACCGCGCTCATTCCCGATCCGATTTCGGTGACCGGGCAGCGCGACGATATCGGCATCGAGGTCGCGCTGGAGTGGAATGACAGCTATTATGAGAACGTCCTTGCCTTCACGAACAACATCCCGCAGCGCGATGGCGGCACCCATATGGCGGCGTTCCGCGCCGCGCTGACCCGCACGCTCAACAATTATGCCGAGAAATCCGGCATGATGAAGCGCGAGAAGGTGAGCCTGACCGGCGACGACATGCGCGAAGGGCTGACCGCGATCGTCTCAATCAAGCTGCCCGACCCGAAGTTCAGCTCGCAGACCAAGGACAAGCTTGTCTCCTCCGAGGTGCGCCAGCCGCTCGAAAGCCTGATGGCCGACAAGATGGCGGAATGGCTGGAGGAGAATCCGGGCCATTCGCGCACCATCATCCAGAAGATCATCGACGCCGCCGCGGCCCGCGAGGCGGCGCGCAAAGCGCGCGAGGCGAGCCGCAAATCGGTGCTCGGCATCTCCTCGCTGCCCGGCAAGCTCGCCGATTGTCAGGAGCGCGATCCGGCCAAGTCCGAGCTGTTCCTGGTCGAGGGCGACAGCGCCGGCGGCTCGGCCAAGCAGGGCCGCGACCGCCATTTCCAGGCGATCCTTCCCTTGCGCGGCAAGATCCTCAACGTCGAGCGCGCCCGCTTCGACCGGATGCTGGGCTCGAAGGAGGTCGGTACGCTGATCCAGGCGATGGGCACCGGCATCGGCCGCGACGATTTCAACATCGAGAAACTGCGCTATCACAAGATCGTCATCATGACGGACGCCGACGTGGACGGCGCCCATATCCGGACTTTGCTGCTCACGTTTTTCTATCGCCAGATGCCGGATATCATCGAGCGCGGGCATCTCTTCATCGCCCAGCCGCCGCTCTACAAGGTCGCGAAGGGCCGCTCCGAAGTCTATCTCAAGGATAACAACGCGCTCGACGATTATCTCGTCGAGGCCGGCGTTTCGCTGACCGCTCTGGAAACCGCCCGGGGCCCGCGCTCCGGCGACGACCTGCGCGGCCTCGCCGATCATGCCCGCAAGATGCGCGCGCTCATGGCTTATGTGCCGCGCCGTTACGATCTTGGGATTATCGAGGCGCTGGCGTTGACCGGGGCGCTCGATCCCGCTTTGCGCGACGGCGCGCGGGGGGCCGCGCTCATGCTCACCCAGGATTGGCTGAACGCGATCGATCCGGAAAGCGTCTGGTCCGCCGAAATGGGCGCGGACGGCGACTATGTTCTCCGCCGCTTGTGGCGCGGCGTCACCGATCATCATGTGATCGATCACAAATTCCTGGTCTCTGCAGAGGCGCGCAAGCTGCATGGCCTGGCCGTGCCCGAAGCCGCTACTTATGTCGGCGCGGGTCGGCTCGTGTCGCTGCGCGGCTCTTCGGTGGAAACGGAGCCTGCCGAAGAGGCCGAGGAAACCGAAGGCGGACAGCCCAAGACCCAGGCGCCCGATCCGCGCGGGGCGCTGGTGACGCGCCCGACCGAATTGCTCGAAGCCTTGCTTGCCGCCGGCCGCAAGGGGCTCGCCGTGCAACGCTACAAGGGCCTCGGCGAAATGAACGCCGACCAGCTCTGGGAAACCACGCTCGACCCAACCAACCGCGCGCTGCTGCGCGTTGAGGTGACGCAGGCGGACGTGGCGGACGAGATCTTCACCCGGCTGATGGGCGACGTGGTCGAGCCGCGCCGCGACTTCATCCAGGAGAATGCGTTGAACGTGGCGAATCTGGACGTCTGAGGCGCATGTACGACATCCACGTTCTTCTCCCCCACGAGCCCGGCATGCTGGCGCGCTTCGGCGAGGCGCTGGGGAGCGCGGGCGTCAGCCTGGAGGGCGGCGGCGTATTCGTGATGGGCGGCGACGGCCACGCCCATTTCCTCGTCGCCGACGGCGAGCGCGCCCGGGTGGCGGCGCAGGCGGCGGGGCTGGAGGTGCTCGGCGTCCGCGAGGCGCTGGTGCGAAAGCTCGATCAGGAGCGGCCCGGGGAGCTTGGTCGGATCGCCGGGGCGCTCGGCGAGGCCGGGGTCAACATTCTCACCATGTATAGCGATCACGCAAACCAGCTAATCCTGATCGTCGATGATCCGGAAGCCGGCGCCGTCGCGACGAAGAATTGGGTTCCCTGAGCCAGCGGCTCAGGGAACCGCTTTCCCTCAATCCTCTCCGCCTTTCCCGTCGCCGCCGGCGAAGCGCTGGCGTTGGGCAAGCTGGGTCAGGCCGAGAAATTCCTCGCGCCAGTAATCGTCCATGTTGGCGCGGCTCGCGAGCAGGCGGGCGTCGGCGAAGCTGAAGCGGCCCATATTGGTGTCGCCGCGCAGTAGCTGGCCGTAGGCGGCCACCGCCGCGGCGAAGGCGCTGTCGCCACTCGGCGCACGCGCCGAGGCGATCAGGCCCGAAGGCAGCACCCGCTCGATCAGCCGGGATTCGTCCTCGCCCGGCAATTTGTAGCGCAGGCGAAGGTGCGCCATCTGCCCGACCTCGCCAGCGCCCGGCGGCCGCCGGTTCATTTCGAAATAACGCTCGGGCAGCCAGCCGCGCGCATCCACCGGCACGATCTCGTAAAGCGCGGTCACCTGGTGGCCGGCGCCGATGTCACCGGCGTCAACTTCGTCGTTGTCGAAATCCTCTTCGCGCAGGGCGCGGTTCTCATAGCCGATCAGGCGATATTCGCGGACATAGCCCGGGTTGAACTCGACCTGGATCTTCACGTCATGGGCGATCGTGAAGAGGGTCGAAGAAAGCTCGGCGTCGAGCACCCGCCAGGCCTCGCGGGGTGAGTCGATATAGGCGTAATTGCCGTTCCCGCGATCGGCGATCTGCTCCATCATCGCTTCGTTATAATTGCCTGTGCCGAACCCAAGGGTGGTCAAAGTAACGCCCGACCGGCGTTCGCGCTCGACCATGTCGATCAGGGTTTCATTGTTGGTGATCCCGACGTTGAAGTCGCCGTCCGTGGCGAGGATGACGCGGTTGATGCCGCCGTCGATCATGTTGGCGCGCGCGGTGCGGTAGGCGAGCTGGATACCCGCCGCGCCGGCGGTCGAACCGCCCGATTTGAGCCGCTCGAGCGCGTCGAGAATCTCACTCCGGCTCGAGGTCGGTTCGAGAACCAGACCGGCGGCGCCGGCATAGACGACGATCGAGACGCGATCGCGCGGATTCAGGCGACTGGCGAGCAAAGCCAGCGAGCATTGCACCAGCGGCAATTTGTCCACACTGTCCATCGAGCCGGAAACATCGACCAGGAAGACGAGGTTCGCCGCCGGCCGCTCCCGGCGCGGCACGTCATAGCCGCGCAGGCCGACGCGCAGCAGCCGCGTATTGGGATTCCAGGGCGTCGTCGTCATGTCCGCAGTGACGCTGAACGGCTGCCGCCGATCGTTTGGGGCGGGATAGGCGTAGCGGAAATAGTTGAGCATCTCCTCCGTCCGCACCGCCGCCTGGGGCGGCATCTGGCCAGCGTTGAGCATCCGGCGGACGTTGGAATAGCTGCCGGTGTCGACGTCGACGCCGAAGGTCGAGACCGGCGTCTCGACAACTGAGCGGACGGCGGCGACCGCTTCACCGGCATAACGCTCTCGATTCTCGACCTGCCGCGGCGCATAACCACCGATGACGCCACCGACATAGCCGGTGCTGGGCGCCGCGCGCGCGGCGCTGCGACCATTGGCCGCCTGTTCCTGCGCCATCACTGGCGGAGGTGGCGTGGGCGATGGCGGTGGCGGTTGCTGTGGCGCGTAAGAAGGCGCGCTCTGGACGCCGCCGACGCGGCGTCCACGTCCGGCGCCGGGGCGCTCATCGTAATCGGCGCGGAAATCGCGGATGAAGGGGGAGCAGATCTGGTCGGGATCGTCGGCGCGGGTCATGCGCGCGCCATATTGCGCCTGAGCGGGCGGAAGCGGGGCTGGCGGCAGGCCGCTCAGCAGCAGAGCCGTCATCGAAGCAAGAGCGAGAGCACGCATCGTCCACCTCCCGAATGTTACAATGTCACATTCAGACGCGAAACGAACTGAACCGAAACTGAACCGGGGAAGCGCGGCGGGGGCGCCGTATTCGGTGTCCCCCTCATTCTACCATGGAACGGAAGGGGAGACGCAATAGCTTGTCCCCCGGCGCTCATCGCGGGACGCGCCGACCGTCCCGCCGGAGTCTCAGCACCTGATCGACCGGCAGCGCTTCGATGCGGCCACGATGGCCGGTCATGCTTTCGCTGACGAAGAGCGAGTTGAGCACCGCCTCCTCGGTCGCCTCGACCACCGCTTGGAAGAGCGGCGAGGCGCTTTCGTTGGGCAATTCCGCGATCGCCGCGGCCGCCTCCCGCCGGGCGGGTGTGCGGCGGACTCGCTCGTTGGTCGAGAAAGCGAGGGCATAGTCGCCCGAGCCGTTGGTCATCGGCCCGCCCGTGCGGCCGATGCCGAGAAAGGCGCGGCGCGCCAGCCGGGTCAGATTGCGGTCGGAGAGCGGCGCATCGGTGGCGATGATGATAATCACCGAGCCCTCGCCCGAGGCGCGCTGCAACTCACTGGCCAGATAATATTGGCCGAGCGCCTCGCCCACGCGGACGCCATCGACGCTCAGCGCCCCGCCGAAATTGGTCTGGAGGAGAACGCCGACGGTCCAGCCTCCGAGATTTGCGGGGAGGCGGCGGGAGGCGGTGCCGATGCCGCCCTTCCAGCTAAAGGCGACAGTCCCCGTCCCCGCGCCGACCGAGCCTTCCCGGACCGGCCCTTCGCGCGCCGCGACGATCGCCGCGCGGGCATGGTCGCGCGTCACGCTGCGGGCGCGAATGTCGTTCAAATAGCCGTCATTGGTCTCGCCGACGACGGCATTTACCGAGCGGACCTCCTCATTGCCGGGCTGGCTGAGTGTCCAGTCGACGATCCCCTGCATCGCGTCGGGAACGGAGAGAGTGTTGGTGAGCAGGATCGGCGTCTCGATCTCGCCCAGCTCGACGATCTGGGTCGAGCCGGTGAACTTGCCATAGCCGTTGCCGACCGCAAAGCCGGCCGGCACCTTGTCCTGATAGAGATTGCCGCCGTGCGGCAGAATGGCGGTGACGCCGGTGCGCACTGTGGCACCCTCGATCAAGGTGACATGGCCGACGCGCACGCCCGTCACGTCGGTGATCGCATTCAGTGGCCCGGCCGGCAGGATACCGATCGTGATGCCATGATCGCGGGCGCGCGGGCGCGCGTCGGCCGGCGCGGTCACTGCCAGCGCCAAGCTGGCGAGAAGCAGAAAAAGGCGGATTGGAATGGCGGCATCTCCTCTTCCGCCTCATAGCGCCAGGCCGGGCTCAGGCGAACGCCTTTTGCACCTTGCGGCGATCGAGCAGGCCGAGCCGGTCGGCGTGGAAGCGGACGATCAGGCCGGGGTCGAGCTGGAACAGGCGCTCGGCGTGATCGCGCTGAACCTCGCCGTCGCCGGCCGCGGACGCGTTCAGCCCTCTCAGGAAGGCGCGGCCACGCCACAACCCGTGCGCCTTCGCCTCGAGCGCGTCATGCAGCATGGACCCGGCGAAATCGCGTTGCCGGGTGAGTAGCATCGCCGCCCGCGCCGCGTCGGCGACCTTGCGCCCGGTGACCGGGTGGAAGAAGCCGCCGCGGGAGCCGAGCCGCGCCGCGCGCGCGCCGCCGATCCGCCAGAAGGCCGAGAAATCCCCGCCCGACGGCAAGGGCCGAACCAGCGCCACTTCGCTCTCGATCTCGCAGTCGGCCCAGCCGCGCAGGCCGACATAATGATCGAGCCAAGCCCGCGCCGGCTCGCCCGGCTGACCATGTTCGGAAATCAGCGCGTCGGCGATCATCAGCCGGTGCGTGTCGAGCGGCACCACCTGGCGGAACGCGAAGCCCCGCCCCTGCTCGCCCGTCGCATCGACCAGCACGGGCCGATCGACATTATGCGGCGCGGCGAGGCGGCAGGTCCGCTCCAGCCGCGCCTCATAATGGAGATCGAGCGCGGAGCTATGCGACAGGCCGCGCGCGTCGATCGCGCCTTCGGCCTTCAGCTCCTCGCCGCCGTCGAGCACCAGCGCATCCTCGCGCACCGCGACCACCTTGACGCCAAGCCGCATCTGATTGGGGGCGAGCGTGGCGAGCATCGCCTCGTGCAGCGCGGCGCCGTCAAAGCCAGCGCAATCGGCCTTCAGCTTCCGGTTGAAGCCGGGAAAGGCGACGTAAAAGCCGGGCCAATGCTGCGTCGCCAGCGGCGCGATCAAGGCGGCCTCGGGCCCTTCCACCTCGGCGTCGAACCAGGATTGATAGCCCTCCCCGCCGAAACGCGCGCGTTCCTCGACGATCAGCAAGGGCACTTCGGGCCGCAAGCGCACCATCGCGAGCGCGGCGAGGCAGCCGGCGACGCCGCCGCCCGCGATCAGCACTCCGTCACGTCGCCCCCGAGCCATCCCGCTTGTTACTCCACCCGCGCCGCGACCGCGACGCCCCAGCGCCGGCAGCCTCATTTTGGGACTGTCCGGCCCGCTTGGCCAGCCCTATAAGCACAAAGGGTGAACGACGAAAATGCCGATCCGCCGCCGATCCGCAAGATCATCCATGTCGACATGGACGCTTTCTACGCCTCCGTGGAGCAGCGCGACGATCCCAGCCTGAAGGGAAAGCCACTCGCGGTCGGTGGCGGTCATCGCGGCGTGGTCGCGGCGGCGAGCTATGAGGCGCGGACGTTCGGCGTGCGCTCGGCCATGGCCTCGGTTACCGCGAAAAGACGCTGTCCCGAGCTGATCTTCGTCAAGCCACGCTTCGACGCCTATCGCGCCGTTTCACAGCAGATCCGGGCGATCTTCGCCGATTACACGCCGCTGGTGGAGCCGTTGAGCCTCGACGAAGCCTATCTCGACGTGACCGAGGATTTGAAGGGCATCGGCCTTGCCACCCGCATCGCCGAGGAAATCCGTGCCCGTATCCGCGCCGAGACCGAGCTCACCGCGAGCGCGGGCGTTTCCTACAACAAGTTTCTCGCCAAGCTCGCCTCGGACCAGAACAAGCCCGATGGCCTCTGCGTCGTCGCGCCCGGCAAAGGCGAGGCCTTCGTCGCGGTGCTGCCCGTCAAGCGCTTTCACGGCGTGGGGCCGAAGACCGCGGAGAAGATGGCGCGGCTCGGCATCGAGACGGGCGCCGATCTCCATGCCCAGAGCCTGGCTTTCCTGACCCACAATTTCGGCTCGAGCGGCGATTATTATTACAATCTCGCGCGCGGCATCTGCCATCGCCAGGTCAAGCCAAACCGGCCCTATAAATCGATCGGCGCGGAGGACACTTTCTTCGACGATTTGCGCGACGAGGCGGCGCTCTGCGCCGAACTGGAGCGGATCAGCGAGACCGTCTGGCGGCGCATCGCCGACAAGGAAATCACCGGCCGGACGATCACGCTCAAGGTCAAATATCAGGATTTCCGTATTGTCACCCGTGCCCGCAGCCTCGATCGCGCCGTGAGCGGGCGCGAGGAGTTTCTGGAAATCGGCTGCGCGCTGCTGCGCAACTTGCTTCCGACGACGAAGGGAATCCGCCTTCTCGGGCTCACCCTTTCCAATCTGAGCGAAGGGGACGAGAGAGCGCCCGCGAGCGCTCAACTCGGCTTCCCGATCTGAACCAACGGTTGTGTTTCGTTCATGCAACTTCTTTTCGAAGGCCTGCGTTGAGCCGCCAATCGAATGATTTTCCAAGGAGCCGAGTTTATGGCGACCAACATTCTCGAAGACCGGGGCGGCAGCCTCGTTCCGCCCCTGGCCCAGCGCGGTTACCATATCGTCTATCGCGACGCGCAAACGAACCATTGCCCCGGCTGCGGCCGTTCGCATTGGCATATCGGCCGGATATCGGCCGAATGCGCCTTTTGTGGCACCGCTTTGCCGCTCGAAAATGCCGCGCTTGTCGCCGGCGGTCAGATCATCCGCACCGTGCGCCGTTACCCGCAAGGCGATCAGGCGGTTCACTAGACATTAGCCATCGTCCTTAACCGGGCCTTGGCGGCGTGCCGCTAAAGCCCGGACGATGTCGATGAGCAGCAGCCTGTTCTGGGGAGGGGCGATCCTGATCGGCGTCGCCCTGCTGTCGCCAAGCCGGGAGAGTGCGCCGAGCGCCCCCGACCCCGACAAACCTGCGCGGAGCGATCAGGTCGCTGCGGTCGAGACCGGTGTCAGGGGCTCCGCCAACGAGCGCATCACGCGCAGCTTCGATGGCCATTATTATGTCACGGCGCGGGTGAACGGCACGCCGATCCGCTTCATGATCGATACCGGCGCGAGCATGGTTGCACTGAGCGCCGAAGACGCGGAGCGGGCGAATGTGCCGCTCAGCGACCGCGTTTCGCACGCGCGCGGCGTCGGCGGCACGGTCGAGGTGACGCCCGTCCGGATCAACAGCATCGCGATCGGCGGGCTTACCGCGACCGGGGTTAGGGGCGCGGTGATCGAAGAGCTCGACGTGTCGCTGCTCGGCCAGACGTTCCTCTCGCAGTTGAACGGGGTCGAGATTTCCGGCGACCGAATGACCTTGCGCTAGGCGGGCCGCCGCCTGACCGGCACGTTGACGTTGCACAGATCCACGCCGCCCGCAGGCACGTTGAAGAAGGTGCCGCCGCGATTGGCGCGGCCGGTGACGAAGGCGTCGAAGGCGGGCCGATCCGAGCGCAGCACTTCGAAATGCGGCCGCTCCGCAGGCGGCAAATCGGTAGCGATACGCGCGCGGCGGATCGGGATCGGCGTCTCGCCGCGATCGGCCTGGTAGAAACCGAGGCTGCCGGTGCCGCGCGGCCGCGCCGCGAGCCGATCGATGCCCTCGATCACCCGGCCGACCGTGGCGATGTTGCGGTCGAGGTGACGCGGTGCGTGGCCGATCACCGTATAGAGCTCGCCTCCGGTGCCGGTGTCCGGCGCAAGGTCACGGCCGACGCCAACGCTGGCGTAGCAATGGGTGAGCCACGCCTGCCCGCGCGCCGGATCGTAGGCGACCGGCCAGCCGTCGGCATGGCCGGCAAGCGGCGCATAGCTGTCGGGGAAACCGAGCGGGCGGATTGAGAGTCCCGCGATCGGCCGCTCATATTCGGCCGGCGGCGGCGTCACGATCCCGGCGGGCGGCGTCGGGCCGGCATCATTATTGCCCCACTGGGCGACATAATTGTCCTGCACCCGATAAACGGTCGCCCGGTCCCACCAGCCGGCGTGGGCGAAGGCGCGGATATTGGCGATATGGACCGGCGCGAAGGCGGGCGCGAGCTCGACATAGACCGTGCCGCCGTCGGCGAGTTCGAAGACCAGCAGATTTTCGTCCGCGATTGGCCGCCAGTCCGCGGCGGTCGAGCCCGCGACCACGGCGCTCGGCTCAGTTGCGCCGGGGATCGGAGATGGCTGCCACGCCGGCGGCTGGGCCGAACTTGCGCTGGCGAGGAGGAGAGCGGCAAAAGCGAAGCGTCGCATGGAATATCCCCTTTTCATTCGCGCTATCGTCGCCGCAAGCCGCATCAGGATCAAGCCGGTCGTTCGCGGCGTGCTGCCTCGGGTGGCGGCTTCGGTCGGCGACGGCGCGCAGGTGGTCGCGGCGATCCACGCTTATCTGGCGCGGCAGGAACAGGAACAGTCGGCCGTCCGGGCCGTTGAGACCGCGTAACAAAAAGGAATGACGAGATGAGCATGGACATTCGCGAAGGCATGGAAGTGATCGGCGCGGACGGTGTTCATGTCGGCACGATCGACCGGATCGAGGGCGACCGCATCAAGCTGACCAAGAAGGACAGCGGCCAAGGCAGTCATGAAGGCCACCACCATTTCCTCTCGAAGGGGCTGGTCGCCGACGTGGAGGGCGACAAGGTCCGCCTCTCCGCCAATGCCGATGTGGCGGTGACGTTCGAGGAAGAGAAACAGAGCTAAGGCCGACGAAAAAGGGGCCGGTCGCCCGGCCCCTTTGCATCTTACCAGATATGTACCCGCTGCTCCGGCGGGAGATAGAGCCGGTTGCCGGGCTGGATGTTGAAGGCGCGGTACCAGGCGTCGACATTGCGGACGATGCCGTTGACGCGCCATTCGGGCGGGCTGTGCGGATCGGTCAAGGTGCGCTCGCGCAACGCGCCTTCGCGGATCTGGCTGCGCCAGGCCTGGGCGAAGGACAGGAAGAAGCGCTGATCGCCGGTGATACCGTCGATGACGGGCGGCTCGCCATGCTGGGCGACGTGGCGGCGATAGGCGGCATAGGCCATTTCCAGCCCGCCCAGATCGCCGATATTCTCGCCCATCGTCAGCTGCCCGTTGACGTTGAGGCCGGGGATCGCGGCATAACTGTTATATTGCGCGCCGAGCCGCGCCGTCCGCTCGGTGAAGCGGCGCGCGGATTCGGCCGTCCACCAGTCGCGGAAGCGCCCCGACGCGTCGAACTGGCGGCCCTGATCGTCGAAGCCATGGCCGATTTCGTGGCCGATGATCGCGCCGATCGCGCCGTAATTCACCGCCGGATCGGCCGAGGCGTTGAAATAAGGCGGCTGCAGAATCGCGGCCGGGAAGGTGATCTGGTTGGTCAGCGGGCTGTAATAAGCGTTGATGGTCTGCGGCGTCATCGCCCAGAGCGAGCGATCGACCGGCCCGGTCAGGCGCGAGACCTGAAGATTCCAGTCGAATTCGCCGGCCCGCATCGTGTTGCCGAGCACGTCGGCGGGATCGACGCGGATCGACGAATAATCGACGAAGCGCACGGGATTGCCAATGCGCGGATCGAACGCCTCGAGCTTGGCCAGCGCCTCGCGCCGCGTCGCCTCGTCCATCCATTCGAGCCGGGCAAGCCGCTCGGCGAAGGCGGCGCGCAGATTGACGATGAGCTCGCGCATCTGGCGGCGGCTTTCCTCCGGGAAATGGCGGCGGACGTAGATTTCGCCGACCGCCTCACCCAGCGTGTTGTCGAGCACGCCGAGGCCGCGCTTCCAGCGGTCGCGCTGGGCGGTGACACCGCGCAGGGTGCGCGAATAGAAGTTGAAATTGGCCTCGTCGAAAGCGCGCGGCAGGAATTGCGCGCTCGAATTGAGGAAGTGGAAGGTCATCCAGTCCTTCCAGGTATCGACCGGAAGCTCGGCGAAGAGCGCGCCCTCGGCGGCGATCGCGGTGGTCTGACCGGCGATGATGATCGGCACATTGCTGAGGCCGAGCTGCTGCAGCGAGGCGGGCCAGTTGAACTGCGGCGCGAGCGCGGTGAGCTGCTCGCGGTTCATCGGATTGATCAATTGGCGCACGTCACGGCTGCGCTCGGCCGTCCAGTGCGCCTCGGCGATGCGACGCTCGAGCGCGATGACGCGATCGGCCCGCGCCTGCGGATCGGAGGCGCCAGCGAGGCGCAGCATCGTCGTCACATAGTCGCGATAGGCGGCGCGGAAGCGGTCATAATCGGTGCCCTCGCGCAGATAATAATCGCGGTTCGGCATGCCGAGGCCGCCCTGGCCGGCGAAGGCGACATATTGGGTCGGGTTGGACGGATTGGGCAGGATGCCGATGCCGATCGGCGATGGGTAGCCGGGCGTCGCGAAGAGCCGGAGCAGATCGTCGCGCGTCGTCGCCGCGGCGATGCGATCGAGATAGGGCCGCGCCGGGGTAAGGCCGCGCGCCTCGATGCCGGCTTCGTCCATATAGGAGGCGTACATCGCCGCGACCTGACGGCTGACCGGATCGGTGCCCTGGTTGGCGTTCTGGACGATGTCGCGCAACTGCGCTTCCACATCCTCCGACAACACGGTTGCGACGCCGAAAGAGGTGCGATCGGCGGGGATCGGGTTGTTCCGGAACCAGCTGTTATTGGCGTAGCGCCAGAAATCGTCGCCCGGCTGGATCGCCGCATCACGCGCGGAAAGATCGACGCCCCAGGGCATGAAGCGGCTGGCAGCAGGAGCACGCGGAGCCGGGGCGGCGGCGGGCGTCGCGGACTGCGCCAGAACCGGCGCGGCGCTCGCGAGCAACAGCGCCGATGCCAGCGCCAGACGGGTTTTCAGCATTTTGTCGTTCCTCCCCATTCGATCCGCAGCCGCGGGCAGGCGGCCGCCGGAATCGCGTTCCGCCGTCAGCTCTTTCGCATCTCCCGGAATTTGCAAGCTTCTTTTGACGAAGCGCTTGATCAGTCTTGCGAAGTTACGAAGCGCGGCGCGCCGTCGCGGATCTCGCCGATGCGGTCACCCGCGACCAGCCACTGGCGCGGCGGCGTGCCCGCCGTGAAGAGCAAGGCCCGCCCGCTCATCTGCGAGAGCAGGACGTGGACCTCGGTCGGCACATCGTCAGGCGACGCGGCGATCTGGATCGGGCGGGGTTGTTGCCCGGCGGGAGGCTCGGTCACTTCGATGTCCGCGCAGGCGGTGGCGAAGGCGTGGTTTTCGCCGGGCTGGCCATTGCCCGAGACGCTGACGCGATAATGGCCGCCGGCAGGAATGCGGCCCCGCGCTGCCGGGGCGCTGATCCGGTAGACGTCGATCGCGCCAGTCGCCGTGGCGGGCGGGACGACGAGATAATTAAAGCCCGACGGCGAGCAGGCCTGCGCCTCGGTTGCGGCCACTGCCGTGCGCGCGGCGGCAAGCCGGGCCTGGCCCCGGGATAGCGGCGGCCTGAAGGTGCCGAGGAAGGTGTCGCGCGACGTCACGCGCCCGCCGAGCACGGTCGCGCGATAGACCGTCTTCGGCCCGTCATTCGCATTATCGAAGAAGGCGACGACCATCGCCGCGCCTTCACTCTCGACGATCCAGCCGTCGATCCCCGCTGCTTCCGGGTCGGTCACGCGGGACAGCATGTCTTGGGTGGCGATCATTCCCGCCCGTGTAATCGCCACCAGCACCCGGCCCCGCAAAGCGGCGCGGTTGATCGCCGCGACCTGGGCTGTGGTGAGCGGTGGAGTGTTGGCTGCCGGTGGCGCGCGGGGGGGTGTGGGCGTGGGAGCCGGAGTCCGCGCTACCGGCGCGGGCCGGGTTTGGTCTTCCAGCCCCTGCACGGTGTTGGTGAGGTCCGAAAGTCCCTGACCCTCCGCCGGCGGCGGTGCGGGTGTCCCGGCGGGCGGCGTCTGGGCGACGGTGGCAACTGCGATGCTCCCGGCCAAAGCGGGCAGGAGCAGGAATTGGAGGCGCATGGACATATCCTCGGGCAGGTGACGGCAGCCGCCTTAACGGCGGCTGACGCTTCGGCCTAGAGCGCGATCGCCACCGTCTTCAGCTCGGTATAGGCCTCGACGCCGTAGCGCGCGCTTTCGCGGCCGAAGCCGGATTGCTTGTAGCCGCCGAAGGGCAAGGTGACGTCTGCGGCCGAAGGGCAATTGCCCCAGACCATGCCGGCCTTCAGCTTCGCGGCGAGCTTATGCATCGCCGAAACGTCGCGGGTCCAGATCGAAGCGGCGAGGCCATAAGGCGTGTCGTTCGCCGCCTTGGCGACCTCGTCGAGATCCTCATAACGGGTCGCGGCGAGGACCGGGCCGAAAATCTCCTCGCGCACCACCTTCATTTCGGGCTTCACATCGACGAGGATGGTCGGGTTGACGAAATAGCCGTCCCCGCCCGGCGTGTCGCCGCCCACCAGCACCGAGGCGCCTTCTTTGCGGCCCGCCTCGATATAGCCGAGCACACGCTCATGTTGCTCGGTCGAGACGAGCGGGCCCATGCGGGTGTTGGGATCGAGGCTCGGGCCGACCTTCCACTGGCCGGCGCTGTTCGCGACTGCGGCGATGAGATCGTCGAAAATGTCCTTGTGCGCGAAGAGGCGCGAGCCGGCGATGCAGACCTGACCCGAATTGGCGAAGATCGACTGTGCGGCGGCGCGCCCGGTCGCCGCGATATCGACATCGGGCAGCACGATGACCGGCGATTTGCCGCCCAGCTCCAGCGTCACCCGCTTCAGGGTGTCGGTGGCGGCGCGGTTGATGATCTTGCCGACCTCGGTCGAGCCGGTGAATGCGATCTTGTCGACGTCCGGGTGGCGGACAAGGCGATCGCCCGCCGTCGCGCCGTCGCCGGTGATGACGTTGACGACGCCGGCCGGCACGCCCGCCTCGGCGAGCAGATCGGCGAAACGGAGAGCGGTCAGCGGGGTCTGCTCGGCCGGCTTCAAGACGATCGTGCAGCCGGCGGCGAGCGCCGGCGCGATCTTCTGCACCGCCATCATCAGCGGGAAGTTCCACGGCACGATCAGCGCAGCGACGCCGATCGGCTCGCGCCGGACATAAGCGTGGATCGCGCCGGTCGGGAAACCGGCGGGCTCGACATGGTCGCCAGTAAGCTTGGTCGCCCAGCCCGCCTGGTAGCGCAAAGTGGCGACGCATTTGGGCAGGTCATAGCCCTGACTCGCCATGCGCGGTTTGCCATTATCGATCGATTCAAGCTCGGCGACCTCGGGGATCACCGCTTCGAGCAGATCGGCGAGGCGATTGATGATGCGCTCGCGTTGTTGGGGGGGGAGGCCATTCCACCGGCCATCGTCGAAGGCGCGGCGGGCGGCGGCGACGGCACGATCGACATCGGCGTCGGAGGCGTCGGAGACCCTGGCGATTTCTTTCCCGGTCGAGGGATCGAACACCGCGATCGTCGCGCCGTGCGACGACTCGACCCATTCGCCGTCGATATAATGTTTCGGCGCACGCTTGAGGAAGGCCTGGACCGCCTCGCTATAAGCGGGCTGGGCGGCGATGCGGGACATCTCGTTCATGAGGGGGAATCTCCTTGTCGCGGCCCCTATAACGGGGCGGCGCGCTTAAGCCAAAATCTTGCGGGCGTTTTCGACGATGGCGGTCGCTTCGCCACGCGGCGGGGCGGCGAGGCCGCGCTGCACGGCCGGCCTCGCTTCAATCGCGGCTATCCAGCGCTGGAGATGATCGAGCCCATCGATGCTCACCCCCGGCCATTCGTGGATCCGTGCCCAGGCAAAATTGGCGATGTCCGCGATCGAATAATCGCCGGCGAGAAATTCGTTCTGGGCGAGATGGCCGTCGAGCACTTCGAGCAGGCGGCGGCTCTCGCGCCGGTAGCGGTCGATCGCGGCGGGGAGATGCTCGGGAAAGTAGCGGGTGAAGACATTGGCCTGACCCATCATCGGGCCGAGCCCACCCATCTGGAACATCAGCCATTGCACGACGCGGCTGCGCCCTTTCTCGTCGGCGGGAATCAGCTTGCCGGCGCGCTCCGCCAGATAGAGCATGATCGCGCCGCTCTCGAACACGGCGAAGTCGTCATTGCCGCGATCGACGATCGCCGGGATGCGGCCATTGGGATTGATCGCGGTGAACCACGGCTCCTTCTGGGCGCCCGAGGCGAGATCGATGACGTGGAGCGTGTAGGGAAGTTCCAGCTCTTCGAGGGTGATCGAGGCCTTGTAGCCGTTCGGCGTCGCAGCCGTGTAGAGATCGATCATATTGTCCTCCTCCGCGCGATGCGTTGCGAAGTAGGACTGATCCTGCCCGAGTCAACCGATGACTAACTCGCCGCCGAAATTGAGGCCGACCTTGCCCTCCTTGGCCCAGCGGACGAAGGCGTACAGGCGGCTGCAGCCTTCGAATTCGATGACCACGCTCTCGCCCAGGCGGGGGACGATGTCGCTTTCGATCATCGCACCGCGACTGGAGATGTTCATCACGGGAACGACCATCGGCTGGCCGCGAAAATGGAGCGTCGCGCAATCGAGCAGACCTTCGCTGCGCGGCTCGGCGCGTTGATCGATCGTCCGTACTTCCGTGCGGACAACCATCGTGCCG
>Ga0136633_1001342_pt1 | contig 18211 bp, 21 predicted proteins | sample AntDrymeUQ832206_2_FD_105494 | JGI IMG/M metagenome (GOLD analysis project Ga0136633, IMG submission 105494) | Polar desert sand microbial communities from Dry Valleys, Antarctica - metaG UQ83 (22.06) | ecosystem: Environmental > Terrestrial > Soil > Desert | place: Antarctica: Dry Valley...
CCAGACCTGGCGGAGCGAGTACGTCTCGACGAAGTGCCGCTCGTCGTGGACATGGAAGCCATGGTCCACGGCGTGGTCCTTCAGTTCGGCGACGTACCCCGCCACGTCGATGGCGGCCAAGCACTACCTCCTGTGGTGGACGGAACGGACGGGTCGAGCGTAGGGGATGGCGCCTGGCTACCCGCTCCCGCCTTTGCCGCCCTCTCCGTTGGGCGCCGTGGTTTTGGTCGAACCGGCCGCAGATTTCGAGCGAGCTGCAGGCCGGCGACGCCCTGGGACAGAGCCTGGGCCAGCGCCTCGGACAGTCCGGCGGCGCCGTTCAGGACGATCATCTGGTCGATGGAGCCGAACGGCTTGGCCGCCGCCTCGACGATGGCCGGCCACTGCTCCGCCAGCTGCTGGCCGATGACCGCGTCCTGGTTCTCGGCGAGCGCGTCCGCCCGGGCCTTGATCGACTCGGCATCGGCCATGCCCTTGGCCCGTACGGAGTCGCCCTCGGCCAGCCCCTTGGCCCGCGTGGCTCCCGCCTCCGCATCGCCCCGGAGCCGCACGGACTCGGCCTGGGCCGCCGCCTCCAGGCGCACGTGCTCGGCCTCGGCGCCGGCCTCGACTTTCACCCGGTTGCCGTTCGCCTGGGCGGCCAGCTCGACCTCCTGGGCCTTGGCCTCGGCAGCGGAGATGCGCGAGTCGCGCTCAGCCCTGGCCAGGGTGACCTTCTGGTAGGCCTCGGCGTCGGCCGGCTTGCGGACCATGGCCTGCAGGCGCTGCTCCTCGAGCTGGGCCTGCAGCTCGGCCACCTTGGTCTCCTGGACCACCACTTCCTGGCGGGCCGAGGCCTCCGACAAGGGTCCGGCCTGGCGGGTGATGGCGGCGGCCCGGTCGATCTCGGCCTGGTAGCCGGCCTGCTTGATCTGGCTTTCGCGGCGGGCCTCGGCCTTCAGGGCGTCGGCCTGCTGCTCCTGCTGGGTGGCCTCCCGGTCGGCGTGGGCCTCGGCGATGCGGGCCTGGCTGGCCACCGCCGCAGCGTGAGGCTTGCCCAGGTTCTCGATGTACCCGGTGGGGTCGACGATCTCCTGGATCTGCAGGGAGTCGACGATCAGGCCCAGCTTCTCCATCTCCGTGCCCGATGACTGGCGGGTGAGCTGGGTCAGCTTCTCCCGGTCGCGAATCATCTCCTCGACGGTCATGCTGCCGACGATGGCCCGCAGGTGCCCGGCGAAGACGTTGTGGACGCGGGCATCCGTCTGGTCCTGCTGGTCGAGGAAGCGGCGGGCGGAGTTGGCGATGGACGTGAAGTCGTCGCCCACCTTGAAGATGACCACGCCCTTGATCCCCAGGGGGATGCCCTGGTGGGTCACGCAATCGATGCTCAGCTCGGCCTCCCGCAGGTCGAGGGTGAGCCGGCGGACGGTCTGCACCCCGGGAACGACCAGTGTTCCCTTCCCTGTCACGATCTTGAAGCCCAGGCTCTCCATCACCGCGTCGCTGGTGGAGTGCTCACGGATGCCGGAGATGATGAGTGCCTCGTTGGGCTCGGCCACCCTCCAGCAGGCCTTGAAGAGGGCGATGGCGAGGACGAGTGCCACGCCGACGGCGATGAGGATGCTCATGTCAGGACCTCCGGGAGTCGGCTACATGGGGGCGACGACCACGGTCCGGGGCGGGTAGTACTCGACGACCACGATGCGGGTGCCGGTGGCCAGCGTGTCGTCCGCATCGGACGCATAGGCGTGGAACGCCTCGCTGCCGCCGCGGATGGAGACCATGACCTCGCCGATCTTCCCGGGGGCAACCGTACCGGTGACCCGGCCGATCTTCCCGACCATCTGATTGTCCGGCACCACTCTCCCGTGTCCGCAGGGGCGCTCCCCATTCTCTCAGAACGGCAGTGTCGAGTCTCCGGCGCTACCGCTGTAGCGTCCTCGACGGTGACCGACGACGTGCTCCTCGCCGTGCTCTCCGAGACCGCCGCCGCGGTAAGGGCCGCCCTCGACGGGCTGGACGACTGGGGCCCCGCCGGCACCCGGCCCGGCCAGTACCACTCGGACCTGGCCGCGGACGAAGCCGCGCTCGGCGTCCTGCGGGGCGCCGGCCTGGGCGTACTGAGCGAGGAGACCGGCCCGCACGACACCGACAACGACGTGGTCGTGGTGCTCGATCCCGTCGACGGTTCCACCAACGCGGCCCGGGGGCTCCCGTGGTACGCCACCAGCCTGTGCGCGGTCGACGCCAGGGGTGCCCGGGTCGCCCTGGTGGTCAACCAGGCCACCGGCGAGCGGTTCGAGGCCATCAGGGGCGGAGGCGCGCTTCGCAACGGTGGGCCCATGGCCCCCACCGCCTGCGTCCGCCTCGACGACGCAGTGCTCGGGCTCACCGGCTACCCGCCGGTCGACCTGGGGTGGCGGCAGATGCGGGCGCTGGGTGCCGCCGCCCTCGACCTGTGTGCCGTCGCCTGCGGCCACCTCGACGCCTACATGGACTGCTCGAACCACGCCCACAGCCCGTGGGATTACCTGGGCGGCATGCTCGTCTGCCGGGAGGCGGGGGCGTCGGTGGCCGAGGCCGGGGGGCGTGAGCTGGTGACGCTGGGCTGGACCGACCGTCGGGTGCCGGTGGCCGCGGCGACGCCCGAGCTGATGGCGGAGGCGCTGGCCGCCCGCCGCGGCTTCCCGGTGCCGGCCACCGCGGCCTGAGCCCTTTTCATCCCCCGGTGTCCCGTCGCGCCCAGACCCTCCTGCTCGCCGGCTACAAGCGCTTGCCTCAGGTGGCCCGGACCTTTGTCATACGCAGGGCGACTCCGTCGTTCCACGTCGGGGCCATCTGCGTGGTGGAGCGGGCCGACGGTCACATCCTCCTCGTCCGCCAGTCCTACCGCCGGGGCGGATGGGGCTTCCCGGGAGGGCTGCTCCGCCGGCGGGAGGAGCCGGCCGACGCCGCCCGCCGGGAGCTCCAGGAGGAGCTCGGCATCGAGGTGGAGCTCGACGGGTTGCCCGTGGTCGTGATCGAGACGGCCGCGCGCCGGATCGACGTCGTCTTCAACGCCCGGCTGTCTGAGAGGTCGGCGCTGCCGGAGCGCACCGAGCACTCACCGGAGATCACTGATGTCGGCTGGTTCCCGCCAGACGGGCTGCCCAGCCTGTTGCCCGAGGCCACCGACGCCCTCATCCAACTCGGCCGCAACTTTCCCCCCCGGTAGCCTCGCAGGTGCGGGCGCTTAGCTCAGCTGGTTAGAGCACATCCCTTACAAGGATGGGGTCGGGGGTTCGAGTCCCTCAGCGCCCACGAGACAAAACTGCAGGCACCGCCGACTCTCAAGAGATTCCGGAGACGGCTCTCGCCGGGTGGGAGGGCACATGCCGCGACCCGACAGCCTCCAATGGGCTCGTCATCCCGGCACGCGTGGAGGCGGCCCCCCGAAGACACTCGGACCGGCCCTCATCGCCGCCGGTCACGAGCACGTCCCGGTCGGCCCTGCTTTTGGCACCATGGGGCGGTGGTTCGACGCTTCGCAGCGGCAGTCGCAGAGGCTGAGCTCGATGTTGCCCAGAAGGGCAGGTCAGGAGGGGTGCGAGGCGATCATCGCCGGTCACTAAAGTACCCTGAACATCCCGTGCTCGGATGAGTCGGGGGTTCGATTCCCCTCGCCGCCGACCCCGTGTGGGCCTGCCGCGGTGTCCCGGACGGAGAAGGAACTGACGTGGCCGACGAGGTGAAGACCAGCAGGGCAGCGGGGTGGAAGGTCGACCCGTCCGGCCGTTTTGCCGGCAGGTACTGGAACGGCACCGGCTGGACCGAGCACGTTGTCGATCAGGACCGAGCCACCTCCGTCGACCCGCTGCCGAGCCTCCCCGGTCAGGCGGCCGGTCGCACCGGGTCGGGGTCACCGGTCGTCGAGGCCCTCCGCCGCACGCCCCAGTGGGCCAAGATAGCGGCCCTCGTCGCCGTCATCGCCCTCATCGCCTTCGTGATCACCTCCGGCGGCGACGACCCTCCCCTCGCCACCGGCGTGCCTCCGGCCGAGACCGTCGCACCGGCGGCGGCACCGGCACCGGCGGTCAAGAGTGTCTACGCCATCGGCGAGACAGCCAGGACCGGCGACTTCGACGTCATCGTCCACGGCTTCAAGGACCCACAGCCTCCCGGGCAGTTCCTGCAACCGGCGCAGGGCATGCACTTCGTCACCGTCGACGTCGAGCTCGTCAACCGGAGCTCGAGGCAGCGGTCCTTCTCGTCCCTGCTCGGGTTCCGCATGGTCGACGGGGCGGACCGCCAGTTCGACTCCACGTTCAGCGACATCACCCCTCCTGCACCGGATGGGGACTTCCCGCCTGGCCAGACCCTTCGGGGATTGGCGCTGTTCGAGGTGCCCGACGGCACCAGTGGCCTCCGCTTCCGGGCCCACGCCATCCTCGGCGAAGCCGGCGTCCTCTTCGCACTGCGCTGAGCCCGCCGGGTGGGAGGCTGCTGGGCATGGCCATCACCCTGCTCGGACTGCGTACCGTGATCTACCCCTCGCCGGATCTGGAGGCCGCCAAGACGTGGTGGACCGACCTGCTCGGTGCCGATCCCTACTTCGACGAGCCGTTCTACGTCGGGTTCAATGTGGGCGGTTACGAGCTTGGATTGCTTCCCGAAGGTGACCCTGCCGACGGCGCCCTGACGTACTGGGGGGTCGATGACGTGGCGTCGGCCTTCGATGCCGCTCTGGCCCGGGGAGCTGTCGGGCACGCTCCCGTCGCCGAGGTCGGAGGCGCCATCGTGACCGCCACCGTCAAGAGCCCGACCGGTGCCATCGTCGGCTTCATCTTCAACCCCCACTTCACTGCGGCGTGAGGAAGCTTCGGTTGGCCTGGTGGGCCAGCATTGCCACGTAGGCGAGGAACGAGTCGACCAGAAAGAGGTGGACGACGAGCAGTACACGGAAGCTCGGCAGGAGTCCGAGCAGCAGCGTGGCGGCCATGGAAACGAGCAGCCCGCCGGCGATCTTGCGGCGACGCTGCACGGAGGAGGAGCGCACGCGGGTCGGCTGGGCGAGCGCGACTTCGGGTACAGACCCGAAACTTATGAGGAACGCCTGCTTTCGGGCCGTGTGGGCCTGCAGGGCGGGCGGGACCAGCACGACGGCCCAGATCAGCGCGAGAAGCAGGAAGACGGGCATCAGCCGCGACTGAACCGCAGCTCTATCCGCCGCCCGGGCTTCCCCCTGGGCATGGCGTCAGATTAGAGCAAGATGTCCGGTGACTCCAGTGACTACGCCCTTAGCCTGGCTGGGTGACTACCGCTCGGGCGGGCAGGTGCAGTTGTCGGTGGCCATGTTGCAGCCGTTACAGGCCACGCGACCCTCGTGGTTGTCGATGTGGACACCCTTGCCGCACAGCGCGCAGGTACCCCTGGCGATGATGTCGCTGAGCTTGTTGGGCATGCTCGTGGCTCCTTCGTTCTCATGACAGTTCCTACGGACCTACGGACGACCGTCGATGGTGCGACTGTAGCGAGAAAGAGTCTACTGGCGCGGTCCTACTAGTGGCGGGCAAGGGCGTATCCTGGACTCACACGAACATGAACACGCGACGCGGATCCGGGATGATGTCGAGCAGTCGAGCAGGCAGTCGAGCAATCCACTGCAGCCATGGCCAGTAGAGCCCTCACGCGAAAGGTCTACCGCTGCCCGGAGTGCTACACCCGGGTCGTCGGCGAGCCGGACGACGATGCCAAAACCACGCTGTGGCTGCATGGTCTCTCCGGCCGGTGCCGGGCCAAGCAGACCCCGAAGACCGAGAAGCCCCGGCGCAAGGAACGCCTGGAGGCCATGCTCGGCGAGGAGTGGGGCTAGCGGCCGGCCCGGCGGACCGGCGCGCGCAGAAGCGCCTGTCCAGGAGAAGTAGGTTTTGAGCGTGTTCGTGACCGGGCCCCGCCCCGTCGGCCAAGCGGCGGCCAGGTACGCCGGCAAGGGCGTACGGGTGATCGTCCAGTGGGCCGTCACCATCGGCGTGGCGGGAGCGGTGCTCGCCCTCGGGGGTGCGCTGCTCTTCGACCAGGCCAAGGCCTTCTTCACCGCCGGCGAGGCAGGGTCCGACGTGGCCAAGATCGAGCTGGCGCCCCTGGCCACCCGGTCGCTCCTCTACGCCGCAGACGGTTCCCTCCTCCAGCACCTTCGTGGCGAGGAGGACCGCCTTCCCGTCCCCATCGACAAGGTGCCTCAACAGGTCATCACCGCAGTCCTCGACGCCGAGGACGAGCGGTACTTCGAGCACGGCCCGCTCGACCTGCGCGCGATGACGCGCGCCCTGATCTCGAACCTGGAAGCCGGCGAGATCGCCGAAGGCGGGTCCACCATCACCCAGCAGCTGGTCAAGACCGCGCTGCTCAATCCCAAGCAGGACCTGAACCGCAAGCTCCAGGAGGCCTCGCTGGCCATCCGGCTGGAACGCCAGATGTCCAAGACGGAGATCCTCGAGCGGTATCTGAACACCGTCTACTTCGGCAACAGCGCCTACGGCATCCAGGCCGCGGCCGAGCGCTACTACCAGACCGACGTCGACAAGCTCACCCAGGGCCAGGCCATCCTGCTCGCCGGCCTCATCCGCAACCCGGTCGGCGCCGACCCGTTCAACAACCCCGAAGACGCCCGGGGCCGGCGCGACGTCATCATCGACCGCATGGCCCGCCTGGGCCACGTCACCCCGGAGCAGGTCGTCGCGCTCAAGGAGGAGCCCCTCCCCACGCCGGTGCCGCAGGAGGAGTTCGGGGGCACCAACTACTTCACCCGTCACGTGGTCGATCTGCTCCAGAAGGACCCGAAGTACCTCGGCGGCACCGAGGCCGAGCGCGACCGCCTGATATTCCGGGGTGGGATCAGCATCCACACCACGATCATCCCCGGGGCGCAGGCCATGGCCGAGCAGTCGATCGCCGACACACTCCCGGCGGAACGCAGGGAGTTCAACGCCGCCCTCGTGTCAGTAGAGCCGTCCAGCGGCGCCGTCCGGGCCGCGGTGAGCGGCCTCGACTTCGCCCAGCACAAGGTCGACCTGATCACCGGCCTGGGCCGCCAGACCGGCTCCTCGTTCAAGATGCTCACGCTCATGGCCGCGCTGGAGCACGGCGAGATACCGGCGGACACGATCGCGGGAACCGCGCCGTGCGTGATCGCCAACCCGACGAGCGTGGACGAGATCTGGGATCCCTCGAACGTCGAGGGCCAGGGTGGCGGGATCATGTCGCTCACCGAGGCCACCGTGCAGTCGGTCAACTGCGCCTATGCCCGGCTCATCAAGCTGGTCGGGCCCGACAAGGTGGTCGACGTGGCCCGGCGCATGGGGATCAAGGACGCCAACCTCCGGCCCGACCTGGCCATCACCCTCGGTGCACGCGAGGTCACCCCGCTGGAGATGGCCACGGCCTACGCAACGCTCGCCAACGACGGTGAGTACCACGAGCCCTACTTCATCGACCGGATCGAGGACCGCGACGGCAATGTGCTGTTCAAGCAGTCGACCAAGGGCGAGCGGGCCGTGTCCGCGGTCAATGCCCGCACCGTGACCCAGACCCTCACGCAGGTGGTGCAGCGGGGCACCGGCACCGCCGCCCAGGTCCCACGGTGGCAGGTGGCCGGCAAGACCGGCTCCACCGACAGGAATGCCGACGCCTGGTTCGTCGGGGTCACCCCGAAACTGGCCACCGCCGTCTGGATGGGCGATCCCGCCAGCAACGAGAACACCATGATCGACGTGGGTGCGTTCCCGAGGGTATACGGCGGCACCTACCCGGCGATGATCTTCAGCGCCTTCATGAAACAGTTCCTTGCTGGCCAGACCGTGGTCGACTTCGCCCCACCCGAGCGGGTCCCCAACCAGCGTGCGCCCAAGTTCCTCGAGCTGGCGCCGTGCCTGCGGAACGAGGTGATGTCGCCGAAGATCTGCGGCGAGGTCACCAACAGCGGGTCGCGGAATGTCAGCGTGAACAGCGGCAGCAGCAACAACGGCAGCTCGAACAACAACGGCAGCACCAGCAGTCGCGCCAACCCGGCCAACAACAACACGAACGACGATGCGCCGGCGCCCACCGTGCCCCGCGGACCCGTTGCGACCATCCCCCAGCCCGTCATCCCCCAACAGCCGGTGGTGACGTTCCCGACCTTCCCCGACGTCACCATTCCGCGGGACATCTTCATCCCCTCGCCGACAAACGACGACGACACCACACCCACGACCCGACGCAATCGTGGGTAGCCGGGCCGCTTGACGGTTTTCCACGACCTGTTGCGGGTCCAGGAGCACGACACCGCAGCCGCCCGCCTCCGTCATCGACGCCAGACCCTCCCCGAATTGGCCGAGCTGAGCGCCACCGAGGACGAGCTGGCCCGCCTCGAGGCCACCTTGACTGACGTCAGCGCCGCAGCCGCGAATGGGGCCCGTACGCAGCGCCGCCTCGAAGGAGAACTTGCCCTTCTCGAGTCGAAGGTGTCGGAGCTCGACGCCAAGCTCTACTCGGGGGCGGTCACCGTCCCCCGGGAGCTGCAGGCCATGCAGACCGAAGGGGCGGCCATGCGTGAGCGCCGCGCCGCACTCGAGGACGAGGTGCTGGAGGCCATGTCCGCCCGGGAGATCCTCGACGAGCAGGTGACCGAGCTGGAGCGCCGGCGCGAGGAGCTCGACGCCCAGGGTGCCCGCCTCCGGGTGGCGGTGGCGGAGGCGCAGGCCGAGGTCGACCGGGAGCTGGCCGCCGAGCTGGTGGCCCGGACGGAGGCGGCGGCGGTCATCCCCGCCGACGTCGACGCACTCTACGAGCAGCTGCGGGGGCGCCTCGATGGCATCGCCGCCGCGCCGCTGGTCAACGGGCGCTGCGGTGGGTGCCACCTCGCCCTTCCGGCCACCGAGGTCGCCCGGCTGCGCAAGGAGCCGCCGGAGACCCTGGTGCGCTGCGAGCAGTGCGAGCGCATCCTCGTGCGCCCCTAGTTCGTGCTGTTCTGGCCCGCCGGGGTCGCCCTCGGCCTGGTGTGGCTGGTGTTCCGCGATCCCGCCTTCGACTACCGCATTGTCGTGGTCGGCGCGCTGCTGCCGGACCTCCTCGATGCCCCTTTCGGTGGCGCCCGCCTGGCCCACACTCTTGTGGCTGCGGTGGTCGTCCTCACCGTCGTCATGCTCGCCACGCGCGGCCACCGCCACGCCCGACGCAGCCTCCTCGCCGTACCGATCGGTATGTTCGCCCACCTCCTGGCCGACGGCATGTGGGCCCGCACCGAAGCATTCTGGTACCCCGCCTTCGGCGGCCCCCTTTCTGGGCGGCTGCCCGCTCTCGACCACGGCCTCGCCGTCCTTGTCGTCGAGGAGCTCGCCGGGTTCCTGGTCGTCGCCTGGTGCTGGCAGCGGTTCCGGCTGAGCGACCCCACAGTGCGTGGCCGGTTCCTCCGGACCGGCCACCTCCCGAGGGACCTGATGAGCTGACCCTCACCGAGCGGCTCCCGCGCCAAGGTGGTCCTGACGCCGTCTTCGACACCTTCGTCGAGTGGTGCACAGACCGTGGGCTGACGTTGTACCCCGCTCAGGAGGAGGCCCTCATCGAGGTCGTCTCCGGATCCAACGTCATCCTCGGCACGCCCACCGGGTCGGGCAAGAGCCTCGTCGCCGCCGGCGCTCACCTCGCCGCCCTCGCCGCCGGGAAGAGGAGCTTCTACACCGCCCCGATCAAGGCACTGGTGTCGGAGAAGTTCTTCGACCTGTGCGCCACCTTCGGGTCCGACGCTGTCGGCATGATGACCGGCGACGCCAGCGTCAACCCGAGAGCCCCGATCATCTGCTGCACCGCAGAGATCCTGGCCAATCTGGCCCTCCGGTACGGGGCCGACGCCCCCGCCGACCAAGTGGTTATGGACGAGTTCCACTTCTACGCCGACCCTGACCGGGGATGGGCGTGGCAGGTGCCGCTCCTCGAGTTGCCACGGGCGCAGTTCCTCCTGATGTCGGCGACGCTCGGCGACGTCACCCGCTTCCAGGAGGACCTGTCGAGACGCACCGGGAGGACCACCGCGGTGGTCACCTCGGCCACCCGCCCGGTGCCTCTCGTCTACTCCTACCGAGTCGTGCCAATCCACGAGACGCTCGAGGAGCTGCTCGCCACCCAGCACGCGCCGGTCTACGTGGTCCACTTCACCCAGGCCGCAGCCGTCGAGCGGGCCCAGTCGCTCATGAGCGTCAACGTGTGCTCCCGGGCCGAGAAGGACGCCATCGCCGAGCTGATCGGCGGCTTCCGGTTCACCTCGGGGTTCGGGCGCACGCTCACCCGCTTCGTGCGCCACGGCATCGGGGTGCACCACGCCGGCATGCTGCCGAAGTACCGCCGGCTGGTGGAGAGACTGGCCCAGGCCGGCCTGCTCAAGGTCATCTGCGGCACCGACACGCTCGGCGTCGGCATCAACGTCCCAATCCGGACCGTGCTGTTCACCGCCCTCTCCAAGTACGACGGGACCAGGACCCGCCATCTCAGCGCCCGGGAGTTCCATCAGATCGCAGGGCGGGCGGGCCGCGCCGGCTTCGACACCCTGGGGACCGTGGTCGCGCAGGCCCCCGATCACGTGGTCGAGACCGAGCGGGCGCTGGCCAAGGCGGGCGACGACCCCAAGCTGCGCCGCAAGGTGATACGCAAGAAGCCGCCGGAGGGGTTCGTGTCCTGGGGCGAGCCGACGTTCGAGCGGCTCGTCGGCGCCGCCCCGGAGCCACTGTCGTCGAGCTTCGCGGTGAGCCACGCCATGCTCGTCAACGTCATCGCCCGCCCCGGCGACGCGTGCACGGCCATGCGGCGGCTGCTCAAGGACAACCACGAGCCGCGTCCCGCCCAACACCGGCACGCGCGGCGGGCGATCGCCCTGTTCCGTGGTCTCCGGGCCGCGGGGGTGGTCGAAGCACTTGATGCCCCTGATCCCGAGGGGCGTCGCCTGCGCCTGACCGTCGACCTCCAGCGCGACTTCGCCCTGAACCAGCCGTTGTCGGCCTTCGCCCTCGCCACGTTCGACCTGCTCGACAGGGAGTCGCCCGACTATCCCCTCGACGTCCTCTCTGTGATCGAATCCACGCTCGACAACCCCACGCAGGTCCTCTCCGCCCAGCGGTTCAAGGCGCGGGGCGAGGCCGTCGCCCAGATGAAGGCCGACAACGTCGAGTACGAGGAGCGGATGGTCCTGCTCGAGTCGGTCACCTACCCCAAGCCCCTGGCCGAGCTGCTCGACGCCGCCTTCGGCATGTACCGGGCCGGGCACCCATGGGTGGCCGACCACGTCGTCGAGCCCAAGTCGGTCGCCCGGGACCTCTATGAGCGGGCCATGACCTTCCCCGACTACATCGGCCACTACAGCCTGGCCCGCTCCGAGGGACTCGTGTTGCGCTACCTCACCGACGCCTTCAAGGCGCTCAACCAGACGGTTCCCGACGAGGCCAAGACGGAGGAGCTCCGTGACCTCACCGAGTGGCTCGGCGAGCTCGTTCGCCAGGTCGACTCCAGCCTGCTCGAGGAGTGGGAGCGCCTTCGCGTTCCGGCCGTCGCCGAGCGCAGTGCGGCTTTGCCACCGGACGAGACGCCCCCGCCGGTCACGGCCAACCGGCGGGCGTTCATGGTCATGGTGCGCAACGAGCTCTTCCGCCGGGTCGAGCTGGCCTCCCTCCGGCGCTTCGACGAGCTGGGCGAGCTCGATGCCGGCGACGGCTGGACCGCCGACCGCTGGCGGCACGCGCTCGAGCCCTACTTCGCCGAGCACCCCTCTATCGGCACGGGGCCGAACGCCCGGGGGCCGCAGTTCCTCATGGTCGACGTCGACGAGCGTTCCGGCACGTGGCGGGTCCGCCAGATCTTCGACGACCCGGCCGCCGACCACGACTGGGGCATCTCCGCCGCCGTCGACCTCCAGGCGTCTGACGACGCCGGTGAAGCCGTGCTAGGAGTGGTCGCAGTCGACCAACTCTGACCGCCCTGAGGCGCAAGTCACCAACAGCGCCGAAGGCGTTGTCAATGACTGTTCTGTGCTTGGAACATGTGGTACAGCAGGATGAGCTGGGCGATGGCGAGAGGCTCGCTGCGTTTGCCGGCCTCGATGGTGCCGAGGGACTCGGGCACCTCCTCGTCGACACCGAGCTCCTTCCAGATCTGCTGCTCGACGTCCTTGGTGATCTCCCGGGGGGCGTAGGAGTGGATGTGGAGGGCGTCGACCGGCTTGCCGTCATCGTCGCGGGTCAGCTTGAGGTGCATGGCTTCACGGTGGTCGTCGGTGAGAATGTTGGCCAGGTCGGGGTGGGAGATCGTCGGCCGCAGGAGCAGGGTGGCCGAAAGGGGCTCCTCAGGGTCACGCCCCTCGATCTTGTCGAAGCGGATGACGATGTCGGCCTGGGCCCGCTGGGGACGGATGTACTGGGCCGACTCGGGCTCGCGCTTCTCGAGGTCGGCCAGCACCGCCTCCTCGGTGTAGCCCCGCTTGGAGGTGTCCCGCCTGATCTTCCAGTCGTAGCGGACCGGCTCAGGCGGGTCGAGGTACACAGTGGCGTCGAAGCAGGCCCGGGCCAGCTTGGAGTACAGCGGCAGGAGGCCCTCGATGATCACGTACTCCCGCGGCTCGATGAGCACGGGCCGGCCGAGGGTGCCGTCCTTGTGGTTGTAGACCGGCTTCAGGATGGGATGGCCGAGGGCCAGCAACTGGAGGTGCTGCTCCATGACCTCGACGTAATTGCAGTCGGGGTGAAGGGGAGTGAACGGCAGGTTCTTGCGTTCGATGCGGTCGTAGCGGTGGTAGTCGTCGACGCAGATCGAGGTGATGCGGTCCGCGCCCAGCGACTCGACGAGCCCCTTGGTGATGGTGGTCTTCCCGGCCGCGCTGTCGCCGGCGATGGCGAGCATGATCGGACGGCCCGGCCCGTCGCCGTTGCGCCGGGCGCGCGGGAGGTTGACCTGCTTGTCGGGCATCGAAGTCTCCCCCTGTTCCGTCAAGCCGCCAGGGCTTCTTCGGCCAGGCGTCGAAGCTCGGTCACTGCGGCCTCCAGACCACCCTGGTGCTTGTACAGGGCGCTGCCGGCGACGAGGACCCGGGCGCCGGCCGCCGCCGCCCCGGCGATCGTGTCGGAGGAGATGCCGCCGTCGACCTCGAGGTCGATGGGGAAGCCGCTCTCGGTGATCATCGTGGCCGCCTCGCGGATCTTCGGCTCCATGGTGGCGATGTACTTCTGGCCGCCGAAGCCGGGGTTGACGGTCATGACCAGCACCATGTCGACCAGGTCGAGCACGTTGCGCACGACGTCGAGCGAGGTGTGCGGGTTCAGGGCGACACCCGATTTGCCGCCGGCCTCCCGGATCGTGGAGAGCGTCTTATGCAGGTGCGGGGTGGTCTCGGCGTGGACGATGAGCAGCTCGCAGCCTGCGTCGAGATACTGCAGCATCATGGCGTCGGGGTTGACCACCATCAAATGGGCTTCGAAGGGAACGCTGGCGTGCGGCCGGCAGGCCTTGATGACATCGGGCCCGAAGGTGAGGTTGGGCACGAAGACGCCGTCCATGACGTCCCACTGGATCTTGTCGACGCCGGCGGCCTCCAGGGCGGCCACTTCTTCGCCCAGCTTGGAGTAGTCCGCCGGCAGGACCGACGGCACGATCTGGACCGGGCTGGACGGCGGCCGGATATTGGTCACGGTTGCGTGCTCGGTGACGGACATGGTTCCTCGTTTCAGGGCGTCGAACGCCAGAGGTGGGGGTTGGACAAGCCTACGGATTCCCGATCGTCCGCGCCTCACCCCTAAGGTGGATTCCATGGGGGAGAACCTGTCGATCGTCCCCCCGGCCGGGCCCGCCGCCGGCGCGACCCGTCCCCCGGTGCGGCTTCTCCTGGTCGACGACCACCAGGTGGTGCTCGAGGGCCTGGCCTCGATGCTGGCCTCCCAGAGCAGCCGGGTGGTCATCGCCGCGGCGACCACCACCGCCGACGAGGCGCTCCGCCTGGCCGCCGAGCGTCAGCCCGACGTGGTCCTGCTCGACGTCCGGCTGCGCGGCGCCAGTGGACTCGACCTCTGTGCCGACCTGGTCAAGCGGCATCCCGGCATCAAGGTGGTCTTCTTCACGGTCTACGACGACGAGCAGTACCTGTTCCAGGCCCTGCGGGTGGGTGCGTCGGGTTTCCTCCTCAAGACCACCACCGGCCCCGAGCTGGCCGACCACCTCGACCGGGTGATGGAGGGAGAGGTGGCGGTCGACTCCACCCTGGCCGGGCGGGTGGCGATGACCGCGGCCCGCCTGCAGAGCGGTGAGTTCTGGCCCGGCGCCCGTACCGGTCTCACCCAGCGCGAGAGCGAGGTCCTCGGCCTAATGGTGCGCGGCCTGTCGAACCGGGCCATCGCCCTGCGCCTCTCCATCGGCGAGGACACTGTCAAGACCCACGCCCGGGCCGTGTACCGCAAGCTCGAGGTCTCCGATCGCTCCCAGGCCGTGGCCGTCGCCCTGCGAGAGGGAATCTTTCACTGAGCGACGACGCCGTGCACCTCCTCGAGCACATAATCGAGGTCACGTCGGCGGATCTCGACGTCCACGAGGTGAGCCAGCGGGTGGCAGCCCTGGTGACGGCGGCCACGAAGTCCGACGTCTGCTTCGTCCACCTGGTCGACGAGGAGCTCCGGCGGGTTGTGCTGGCCGGGGCCACGCCGCCGTTCGACGAGCAGGTCGGCAGCGTCCAGCTCGCCCTGGGCGAGGGGATCGCCGGCTGGGTGGCCAAGCACGCCAAGCCGGCGGTGGTGCCCGACAAGTGGAAGGACAGCCGGTACCGCTACATCCCCGAGCTGCGGGGCCAGGACTTCACGTCGATGGTGTCGGTCCCCATGCTGGTGAGGGGGCGGGTGGTCGGTGTGCTGAACGTGCACTCCCGGGCGGCCCGGAACTACGGCGACGACGACCTGATCCTGCTCGTCCAGGTGGCGAACGTCATGGCTCAGGCCATCGAGAACGCCCGGCTCTACCGCCGGCTGGCGGAGCGGGAGGAGATGCTCGAACGCTTCGCCACCCGCACGGTGGAGGCCCAGGAGATGGAACGGCGCCGGCTGGCCGGGGAGATCCACGACGGCATCAGCCAGCGCCTCGTCAGCCTCTGGTATCACCTCCTGGCCGCGGAGGACGCCACGTGCGGCGGAGAGACGCCCAACCACATCCTCGATCCCGACGTGCTCCGCCGCGAGCTCGGCTCGGCCAAGGAGCTGGCCACTGCGGCGCTGGCCGAGGCCCGGGGCGCGATCACGGGGCTGCGCCCGTTCGTCCTCGACGACCTCGGTCTCGGCCCGGGGCTCGAGAGCCTGGGACGCTCGTTGACCGGCATCGAGGTGGAGGTCGACGTCGAACCCGTCGACGTGCCCGCCCACGTGGAGGTCGCGCTCTACCGGATCGCCCAGGAGGCCCTGCAGAACGTCGTCAAGCACGCCGGGGCCACCAGCGTGCTGGTCCGGCTCTCCGCCGAGGACGATGGAGGCGTGCGTCTGGTGGTGACCGACGACGGCCGGGGTTTCGATCCGGACACCCTCGTCGGTGGGAGCGATGAGCGTCATGCATACGGCCTGGTCGGCATCCGGGAGCGGGCCGAGCTCATCGGCGCCTCGCTCACGATGACCTCGCGGCCGGGAACAGGAAGCACCGTCGAGGTGCTCCTGCCGCCCGCCACGGAGTCTGCGAAGACTCGCCGGGAAATTCGACGCGAGAAGTGAAAGGTCGTCGGCCGTCCGGACACATAGGTGTTGAACAAGCGCTGATCGGGCCGAAGTTGGCAGTCAGGGCGCACGCGATGGGGGAGAGCGGGTGCGGAGGACGAAGTCGGTTGGGGTAATGGGCGTTGCAGCCCTTCTTTTCACGCTGATCGCCACGCCGGCAGCGGCTGGCGCACGGACGCGCGGTGACGGCGTCGACGGAACTGCGAGCACCGAGAACACACGAGCGTCGTATGCCAACTTCGAAGGGAGAACGATCGACCTGGCGGGGCAGTGGGGTGACGCTCAGGCTTGCCTGGTCTGGCGCCAGGGCGGCGTCTCCGAGTGCTTCCGGACGACCGCGGAGCTCGACGCCCGCGAGAAGGAGTTGGCTCCGCAACGGGAGGCAGCCACACGCGATGGGTCTGCCAGCAACTCATACGGCTCCTCATGCTCGAGTTCCCTGCGCCTCTACGAGCACAACTGGTACAGCGGCCGCCGGCTTTCCTTCTGGGACCGGGGCTACTGGCAGAACCTGTCCTGGTACGGCTTCGAGGACCAGGTGTCCTCGTACATCGTCGGCGGCTGTCAGGTCTATCTGGCCGAGCATGCCAACGGCGAGGGTTGGTGGTATCCCGGCCCGACCAATCCCTACTCCGGCAGTCCGGCCATGTACTGGGACTGGCAGGACACCATCTCCTCCATCTACATCGGTTAGGTCTCCCGGCGTCGCGGTCTCCCCAGCCGCCGCGGATGTCGGGATTGGTGAAGCGGCCGGCCCTTCGGGGCCGGCCGCTTCCCGCGCTTGGATTGCCGGCACCCGTGGACAAGGCTGCCCCCGCCGATGGACGACGACCACCAGCGACACGACGCCCTCGGCCGGTTCGAGGGGGTCTATGAAGCGCATTACCGTGCCGTCACCGCCTACGCCCGGCGACGCACCCCGGATTCCGGAGACGCCCAGGACGTGGTGGCCGAGACCTTCACCATCGCCTGGCGGCGTATGGCGGAGGTGCCCGACGGCGACGCGGCGCGGGCCTGGTTGTACGGGGTCGCTCGCCGGGTGCTGGCCAATCAGCGGCGCGGCAACCGGCGGCGTGACGACCTGTCGACCCGCCTGCGCAGCCAGCCCGCCGGGCCGGCTGAGTTGGAGAGCGAGTTGATCGCGTCCGACGAGCGCCGCACGGTCCTGACCGCCCTCGCGCGCCTGCGCGATTCCGACCAGGAGATCCTACGTCTCGCCGTCTGGGAGGAGCTTCCGCACCGGGAGATCGCCTTGGTCGTCGGCTGCTCCGAGTCGTCCGTGGCTGTGCGGCTGCACCGGGCCCGATCCCGCCTCGGACGGGAAATAGGGAAAGAAGAGCGCCGGGTCGGACACGAAGTTCCCGAGGGGCCGGATCCCGGCGGCCCGGGTCCCGAAGGCCCCGAACGGCGAGCGGAAGGTCTCGAGCAATGATCGATCTCACTGACCCGCTCGACCGGCTCCGAGCCGCGAACCCCGTCCTGCTCACGGATCCGGCCTTGGCGCCGCCGGACCCTCTCCTCCTCCACCGCATCACGACCGGCGCCGTGGGTCTGCGTCCGCACCCGCCCCGCCGCCGGAGGGGGCGTCTCGTGCCCGCCCTCGCCGCCACCAGCCTCCTCGGAGGTGCCGCGGCTTACGCACTGCTCCGGGGCGAGGTCACCCAGCCCCAGAACGTGGCCTGCTACGAGTCGGCCGACCTCCGGGCCGACACCGCGGTGGTGAGCGTGTACGAGGAGGGGGCTGTGGCCGCCTGCGCCGAGCTCTGGCGGCGGGGCGTCATCGGTGCGGGTCGCGAGGTCCCGCCGCTGGTCGCGTGCGTCCTCGGCTCCGGCGTGGCCGGTGTGTTCCCCACCACACCGGGCCAGGACGTCTGCAGCGGGCTCGACCTTCCCCCCGTGGCGCCGACGACGGTGCCGCCGCCGATCGGTCCGGGCGCTACCTCCTCGGACCCCAACGCCCGGGTGCTCGCGTTCCGCGACGCCGTGTCGGCGCAGTTCGTCGACAGCCCGTGTATGGATCCCGCGGACGGCAACGCCATCGTGCGCCGGGAGCTCGACCGTGCCGGCCTGACCGACTGGACCATTCGAGTCGGCCGGGGCGTCAGCGGTGAGGGCTTCTCGGCCCAGCGACCATGTGCCTCCCTGCTACTGCTGGCGGAGGACAAGGAGGTCGTCCTGGTGGCGTCGCCTCGGAGGTAGGCAACGCCTTCCCCAAGGCTGCCGAGCTGCTCGCGACGGTGGCGGGGCGGGGGCGCAGGTCGTACTGGCCACCTCCTCGGAGGAGCAGGACCTCGACCAGCTCCTGGGCGCGCTGGCCGCCGATGACGGCGTGATCAGCGAGATCGTCTACGGACATGGTCGGTTCCAGCAAGGCCTGAATCCACCGATCGGCGTGGGGCGGCCGACGAGAAGGGTCGAAGTCGACCTGGGGTGGGTGCCAGTCCCAGATGAGGGGTCAAAGACCGTCTCAGGCCGCTGAGAGGTCGCGGTGGCCC
>Ga0136633_1001343_pt1 | contig 18199 bp, 14 predicted proteins | sample AntDrymeUQ832206_2_FD_105494 | JGI IMG/M metagenome (GOLD analysis project Ga0136633, IMG submission 105494) | Polar desert sand microbial communities from Dry Valleys, Antarctica - metaG UQ83 (22.06) | ecosystem: Environmental > Terrestrial > Soil > Desert | place: Antarctica: Dry Valley...
AACGGCCACGGCGCGCCGATGCCGCCGACGACCGTGGCGAACGCGGCGAGTGCCACGAGCACCAGGCGACCGAGGCTCGAGCGTGCCAGCACCAGGATCCAGATGCCCGCGAGCGCGTAGAAGCCGACCCACTTCGTGGCGGCCGCCAGGCCGATGAGCACGCCGACGAGCGGCAGCACCCACCAGGCGCTGCGCGCCCACCGGCCCGACCAGATCTGCCAGAAGGCGAGGTAGGCGGCCACGATGAAGACCGCGACGAAGATGTCATTCATGGCGATCCGGCTCATCACGTAGCTCATGCCGTCGATCGCCACGAAGCCCGCGGCGAGGAGGGCGATCCTGCGGCGGCCGAACATCGTGGCGGCCAGCAGGTAGACGAGGGCCACGAGCAGCGCTCCGAAGATGACCCCGGCCAGGCGCCACGCGAAGGCGTTGCTGCCCGCATCGAGACGGACGACCGCGCCATCTCCCGTGCTCAGGATCAGCCGCCCGTGATCGTCCACCTGGCTGTCGGCGCTGACGTCGAACGCCATGGCCAGGGCGGGCGCGGCGAGCGGCGTCTCGTCGAAGGCGGCGAGGCCGGCGCTCGTGTCATTGCGGCCATCAATGTGCGGCTCGATCGGCCAGACGACCGGCTCCCCGACGTCGGACACGCCGGCGACGTACACGAGGTTGGCGATGGGCTGGTAGCCGATGAGCGATGGCGCGCCGGGAAGCGGCACGAGATCGGTCAGGATCTGCGCATCGGCGTCGATGGAGGCCAGGCCACCCGGGGTCGTCGGGTGCTCGTCGTTGGCGGCGACCGCCCCGGTGATGGCCAGGAGCTGCTGATCGTCCCCGCTGCCACGGGTGGCGAGCGGCCCGACCAGCGGCCCATCGAGCGGGATGATCCCCTGCTCTTCGCCTTCCGCATCGGTCACCGGCTGAAGCGTGGTGCTCTCGAGGAACACGACCGCGTTGCGCGCCGGATCGGTGGCGGCCACGAAGCCGGAGTCGTCATCGGTCGCGTGCACCCAGGCGATCCCGCCGTACGTGCCGATGCCGGACGCGCGCACCGCATCGGTCGCCTGGTCGACGACGGCGATGCCATCGGGCCCGCGCAGGAGGATGATCTCGGCGTCGCGTGGCACGTCAATCTGGCTGACGCTGGCCAGGTCGGTCTCGATCGGCGGACCGGCGGGCGGGGCACGGCCATCTGGCGAGGCGAGCAGGCCCGCGAGCTCGTACGTCTCGACCGCCCCGACGTCGCCGCGCCCGACGAGCAGGCGCTGCGCATCGTGATCGTACGCGAGGCCGGCGACCGGTCCGGCGGCGTCCCAGCGCGCGAGCTCGTCGCCGGTCTCGGCGTCGGAGGCGATGATCGTGGCTCCGCCGGCAGGAGCGGTGAACGTCACTGAACGGTCACGCCCGAGCGACGAGCGCTGCGGTGCGACGGCGATCGCGGGAGATGGGGTGTCGAGGTCGGTGCTGCCGACCACCTGGTTCGGATCTGCGACCATGATGCCCCCCGCGATCAGATACTTCGCCAGCATGGGATGAGTCCATTCGTAGACGTCACGGTCCCAACCGTTCTGCCAGTTGCTGAGCCATTCCGCGGCGGATCGGGCGTGGTAGACCTCGTCGAAGTGGTGGCCGCGGGGCACGTCGAGCCGCCAGAGCCGGAAGACGAGCGCAAACACGACAAGTCCGAGCAGGAGGAGCGCGTCACGCCGATCGAGGCGTCGCATCGGCTCCTTGAGGTAGGCATCGGCGGGACTGGGCTTCAGCCAGCCGAAGGGCGCGGGGGCCGGCCGCGCAGGCACTGTCAGGGGATCGGCAGCCCATTCCTCCGCGCGCGGGGCGCGCTCCGCCGCCGCCTGGCCCGGCGCGGCGTCGGGAGGAGGCTCCGGCACCGGGCGCAGGACCGTGACCCAGGCGCGCCAGGCCACCGCGCCGAGCACGACGACCACCGTGAGCGACAGCAGCCAGATGCCCCAATCCGTAAGGAGGGTGGCGGTCAGAAACGGATCCTGGGGCATCGGGAGCCCGCCCGCACCGGGGTTGATGATCCTCCCGGCGAACGACCAGTCCTCGGTGTAGACCCAGTACATGTTCGCGAAGAAGGAGAGGCTGAGCGCGGCGTAGATCCATGGCCACGTCCGACGCGAGAAGAGGAGCGGCGCGGCCAGCGCCAGCGCCGGGAACAGGTAGCGCTCATGCACGCGCGTCGGGAGAACGAAGAAGGCGACCGCCAGCAGCAGCGACGCGAGCAGGATCCCGCGCAGGTCATCTCTGCGCGCGACCTGCACCAACGCCAGCAGGGCGACGGCCGCGAACAGGAGCGTCCCCACCTGTTGCCAACTGAGCGCGAGCGATCCGAGGACGAGGCCAACGCCGGCATCGTCGCCTCGCTGGAATGTGTCGCCCAGCGCGCTCCACGGATTGCGCCACAGGTTGAACGCGTTGACGGTGAGCCCGTCATAGGTGGTGGCCGCCTCGACGAGCTTGCCGATGAGGCTGCGGTTCGGATCCGGATCCGGCAGGATGCCGAGCAGCCCCCGCGGATCGCCACCGGGAAGCGGCGCGTAGAGTCCCATGCCGAACGGCAGCATGAGGGCGCTCAGCGTTCCGAAGCCGACCGCGAGCGAGGTGAGAACGCGGAGCGGGTCGCGGCGGCCATCGTGAGCCGGGTCGCTCGAGCGCCCGAAGAGGTGGCGCCGAAGGCCCACGATCGCCACGATCGGCACCAGGAACGCGAACTGGAACTTGACCAGCAGTGCGAGGACGGCACCGAATGCCGCGATCTCGGTCCATCCCCGAGCGAGCGCATAGATCGTGGCGAGGAGGATCAGGGTTCCGACCGAATCGATCTGGCCCCACACCGCCGAGTCGAAGATCGTGCCGGGGTTGAACAGGTAGATGACGGCGGCGGCGATGCCGAGCTGCTCGGCGCCGACACCGAAGCGCGTCCGCTCCACGAGCTCCGTGCCCCAGCGCCGGCAGATGACGAACAGGAGCCAGGCGACGCCGACGTCGGCGAGGATGCCCGGAATCTTCACGAGCCCGCCGGTCGCGTTCTGGCCGACGAGCGGGCCGAGCGCGCCGCCGATCGAGCCGAGCGCCCAGAGAACGTACATGTAGCCGGGCGGGTAGTCGCTGAAGTAGCCTGCCTCGTAGAATTCGGCTGGCCCGATGCTTGCTAGCCGTATTCCCCACGCGGTGAAGGCGCCGATGTCATTGGAGAGGCCGCTGCGCGGCAGGTAGACAGCGGCGATGAAGACGCGCAGGGCAAGGCCGAGGACGAGGATCGTCGTGAGGATCGTGCCGGCGTCGAGTCGCCGGATCAGGTCGAGTACCCCCACGCCCCGTCGGCCGACGGGGCCACGGGCCATCAGGTGCGGCGCCCTCGACGGGTGCGCCGTGTCGTCATGCACGCCAAGGTGGCGGTGAGTATACATCGAGCTTCGGACGGCCCCGTAGGGGGCAAGGTTGCATCGCTGCGGACGCGTCGCGCGAAGCAATGGATCCCCTACAGCGACAACGCGGTCGCCTTCGCGGCCGCGTTCGTGGTGCTCTTGGCGTTAGGCATCTACCTGCGCACGATGCTGCCCTCGACCGGGTTCTGGGATACCGGCGAAGCGCAGACCGTGCCGGCCACGCTCTCGATCTTTCACCCCACCGGCTTCCCGACCTACGCGATGCTGGGCTGGCTGTGGAGCCAGCTGCCGATCGGCGAGGTCGCCTGGCGCATGAATCTGCTCTCGGGCGTGTCGGTCGCCCTTGCCGCGGGGTTCATCGTGCTGATCGCAGGGCACCTCATCGGTGAGCGCGATCGCGCTCTGCGCGCCACGGCGGCGGGCGTGGCGGGAGCGGCATTCGCCTTCGCCTCGGAGCCGTGGGAGAACGCGACGCGCGCCGACGTGCACGCCATCAGCATCCTGTCGGTCAGCGTGCTCGTGTGGCTGCTCTTCACCTGGCGCGCCGCCGAGCGGGCGGGCTCGCCGCGCGCCGGCGGCTGGCTCGTCGGCGCCGCGCTGACCTTCGGGCTCGGGCTGGGCGTCCATCCGCTGATCGGCCTCTTCGCCTTCGGCATCGCCGCCTGGCTTTTCGTCGTCGACCGCCGCTTCTGGCGTCGATGGCGGCTGGTCGCGCTATGCGCCGCCGCCATGGCGCTCGGCATCGGGTCGTTCGCGTACATCTGGGTGCGCGCCATATCCGATCCAGAGCCGCCGCTCCTCTATGCCCGGCCGGACACGTGGGATCGCTTCCGGTACCTCGTGTTCGCCGAGCAGTTCAGCGGGCTCTTCCGCGACTTCCGTGAGCCGTTGGCGGACCTCGGTGCGAAATTCGCCGACGCCGAGAGCGTCCTGGCGGCCCAGTTCGTGGCTCCTGGCTGGCTTCTTGTCGCCATCGGGGCTGCCGTCGTCGCCGCACGCTCCCTTGGCACGTTGGCTGTGCTCGTCCTGTTCGTGGTCGGCAACATCTTCTACTCGATGAACTTCCGCGACGGCGATATCGACCGTTACTACATGCCGACGGTGGCCGTCTTGGCGCCGCTGCTCGGCGTCGCGCTGGCGGCGATCGGGGCGGCCTGCGCGCAGGCGGTGGCCGAAGTCGGCCGGCGGCTGGTCACGACCCTCGGCGCTCGTCGCTTCCTGGCGGCGCTCGGCGGTACGCTCGTGCTCGGGCTCGGTGGGCTGCTGCCGGCCGCCTCGCTGGTGAGCGGCTACGACGCTCACGACCAGAGTCAGAACCGCGATGCCGACGACTGGGTCGCATCGGTCCATGCGCTTCTACCGCCGAATTCGGTCGTGGTGAGCTGGTGGAGCTACAGCACGCCGCTCTGGCACCATCGCTGGGTGCTCGGAGAGCGGCCCGACGTGACGATCATCGACGAGCGCGACATCCTGGACGATGGCTACCGTACGATGAACAACGCGATTCGCGCCCACTTCGGCGAGCGCCCGGTGTACGTGGTGCTTCCGGACTGGGAACGCGCGAACGTCGCCGAGCGCTGGGAGATGAGCACGGTGCCCACGCTGCCCGGATTCACGCGCCTGCTTCTCATCGAGGGCCCAGCGACATGACCGATCCTGCCCGGCCGAGGCTGACCTTCTTCTTCCCCGCCTACAACGAGGAGGAGAATGTTGATGAGACCGTGCACCGTGCGCTCGAGGAGATCGGCTCGCTGGTGGACGGCTCGATCGAGGTCCTCGTCGTCGACGACGGGTCGACGGACCGAACGCCGGAGCTGGCCGATGCGCTGGCCGCGGCCGACCGGCGCGTCCGCGTCCACCACCAGGAGAACCGCGGCTACGGCGGAGCGCTGCGTTCCGGGTTCACGAACGCGACCGGGGAGCTGATCGGCTTCAGCGACGGTGACCTGCAGTTCGATCTGCGTGAGATGTCGCGCCTGCTCGAGCGCCTCCACGATCCGGCGCAGAAGCCGGTCAATGCGGTGATCGGTTACCGGATCAAGCGCCGCGACCCACCGCACCGGATCATCATCGCCAAGACCTACAACGCGATCGTGTCGGTGCTCTTCGGCCTGCGCGTCCGCGATATCGACTGCGCCATGAAGCTCTTCCGGCGCGAGGTCTTCGATGGCCTGCCGCTCGACACCGACTCGCCGTTCCTGTCCGCGGAGCTGCTCATCAAGCTGCGTGCCCGTGGTGAGCGGATCGCCCAGGTCGGTGTGAACCACTACCCACGCGCGGCGGGCACGAACACCGGTGCCAGCTTCCGCAAGATCCTGCGCACCTTCCGCGACATCGGGAAGCTGCGGTTGGCCCTCTGGGCACAGCGCAGCGAGGTGCTTGGGAAGGCTCGCCGATAGGTCCCGGGCGGCTGCTCAGGAACCCTCGGGGCCGGGCCCAGTGTCTCCCCCGGTCCCCTGTCCCGGCATGTCCACGTCGAGCGAGTTGACGAACTCGCGGAAGACGGCGAGGCGCTCCTCGTCCTCGGGGTCGCCGTCCTCGTTGCTCGCGTCCGGCTCGACGCCGGCCTCGTCGAGGACCCGCTCGTCCACGTAGATCGGCGAGCCGGTGCGCACGGCAACCGCGATGGCGTCGCTGGTTCGCGAGTCGACCTCGCTCTCGTCGCCGCTCGCGTTCTCCAGGTACAGACGGGCGTGAAAGGTCCCCTCGGTGACGTGGGTCACGACCACGCGGCTGACGCTGGCGCCAAGGGAGGCGAGCAGATTGACGATCAGGTCGTGGGTGAGCGGCCGCTCTGCGGAGAGGCCCTGGAGGCGCATCGCAATCGCATTGGCCTCGGATGGACCGATCCAGATCGGCAGGTATCGGTCCTGCTCGGACTGCTTGAGGATCACCACGTGCTGGCTCGAGAGCATGTGCACGCGCACGCTCTCGACCACCATCTCGATGAGCCGGACCCGGCCGAAGGGCTGCTCCGCCATGGACCGATTCTAGCGCCGGCTATTCGAGCACGAGCCGAAGCACGCCCTCGCCCGTGAGGAGGAAGGCGACCGGCGGGCCGTCGCTGACCGAACTGACGGAGAGGCCGCGCACGTCGGCCAGCGCGGCGCTCGCGAGGCCGTCGCTCGGGGCCATCCATTGGCGGACGAATGCCCCATCGGCCCGCTGGAAGGCGATGATCCGGTCATTCGCCGCGTCGTACACGTAGAGAACGTCGCGGTCGCCGACCGTGGCGCCCTCGAGGAGGCGGTAGTCGAGGTCGGGCCTCACGTCGTCGTCCGGCGGCCGATCGAGCGAGTAGTCGGCCTGGTCGCGCGGCGAGCCGAATTCGACGCGCGTGACCGTATCGGCGTGCAGCAGCCAGGCGTTGACGTCCACGTGCAGGTCTCTCGCGTCGCGCGAGTCGAGGTCGGGCGCCTCGGTCAGAAACGGCTCGGCCGGGTCCGGATAGGTGACGGGGATCACGGCGGGCGGGCTCCAGCGGCCGATGTCGCCGGTGGCGCCGTCCACCACGTAGAGGGTAAAGATCTCGAGCGGCGGCCGATGCTGCAGCGCGCCGATCATGGTCGTCTCGGAGCTGATCTCCGCGGCGCCCTCAAGCGGCATCCGGCGTGGGATTCGCTCCGCCAGGTCGATGCGCCACGCGGTGCGTTGGCGGTCGATGACCACAACGTCGGTGGCGGCGGTTGCCATGAGCCACGGGTCGCCCGGCGTCTCACCTGTCTCGAGTGCCTGCCCTGCTCGATAGATCACGGCGGCGCTGCCATCGGCCGGATCCGTTCGCACGATCCTGCCGCGTCCCGCATCCAGGATCCAGAGCGAGCCGTCGCTGGCCGCCACCATGTCGACCGGATCGACGTCCTCGAGGCTGGCAGCCAGGTCCACGATCCGATCCGCAATCTCGATGCGCGCCACGTGGTACAGGGCATCCAGGCGCCGGTCGATCCGATGACGAAGGGCCGCGAGCTCGTCGTCGTCGACGCCAGCGCTCGAGGCTCGCGCCACGGCGGCATGCGCGCTCGCCAGGAGCTCGATCGCCCGCTCCGGATCGCGGTCCACGAGATCCGCGCCATCGACGCGATCCTCGACCGCCGCGACGAGCTCGACCGCTTCGCCAATGGATGCCCGCACGATGCTTGCGCGAGGAATGGCATCGGTCGGACGCGCGCTCGGCAGGCCTGCCACGGTCGACCCGGCCGCCAGGATCCCGGCGACGATCACCATGCCGGCAAGCCCGAGCCGGCGCCGGCGGCCCTGCTCACGCTCGGCGGTACGCGGGATGCTGCGCGGATATCCCGGCCGGCGTCGCGGCATGAAGGCGAGGATCCAGGTGATCAGGGTCAGGACACCGTGGCCGATGGCCGACCTGGCGCCCTCCGCGGCGTCGCCGGCGCGGTGCAGGCCGCGCCCGATGGCGTCGGCCAGCGGGACCGGGCTCTGGTCCGGCAGTCCGGCGAACGGTTCAGCCGGCCGTACCGGCTCCAGGTGGTGGCTGGTCTCCATCGACGGCAGCTCGGCCACCTCCAGGGCCAGGATGCCGTCGGAGCCGGATCCGCCGCGGATGGCGAAGACGTGCTGAAGGTGCTCGACCGCCTGTCCGGGACGCATCGCTGCAAGGGTCGCCTTGAGCTCATCCACGCCGACGACATGGGCAAAGTGCCGGCTGACGAGGGCGATGCGATCATCAGCGGCAAGCGCCCCCTGCCAGGTGTACGGCTCGACCTCGAGCGCCTCGCCGAGGGTCGCGGCGACGCGACGGCGACGGACCCGTGGGTCCACCTCGGTCACCGGAGGCGGCGGCGGGACCTCGTACATCCGTCCCTCACGCACGATCACTGCGCTGGCCGGGCCAAGCTTCGCGACGTGGGCCTCGCGCCCGCGCACCACGACCGCCACGATGCTCACGCCGGAGCGCCGCGGGATCCCCAGCCGCTTGCGGCCGTGGTAGAGGCGACGGTTGGCACCCACGAGCGCGCGAGCCAGGGACACGGTCACGCCGGCAGAGTGGTCGTAGTAGTAGTCGCGTTGGATGGCGTCGAGCGTCTCGCGGGCTGCCTTCGCCAGCGAACCGGAGCCACCCGTGAGCTGCGCGAGCAGGAAGAGGCTGCCCTTCGTGCGAGCCAGCGCCCCGATGGTTGGTTCGTGGAAGGCAACGACGTCGAACGCGTCCGCCGGCCGCTCCTCCGCGGACGGTAGTCCGATCCTGGTTGCGAGGCGGTTGCTCATGGCGGCCGGGATGCTCGTGGGGGATGCTGAGGGCCGATTATAGAGACCGATCCGCCCCCGCTCGACCCACCGATACGGCCACTCCGATCAGCACGATGGTCGCCCCCGGCCTGCCCCGCATCCGCTCGTTGACGGCCCAGGTGATGGCCTCGCCGCGCAGGGTCAGCTCCTGAGCAAGCATCGGATCCGAGGCCTCGACGTGCGCCGTGCTGCCGGTCACGCGCCGCACTCTGCTCCTGAGCGGGCCGCGCTCCAGGCGGGCCTCGGCCACAACTTCGGCCCAGGCGAGCCGCACCTGGGCCAGCGCCAGCTGTTCGGCGGCGGCCGGACCCATGCATGCCGTCAGGACCCGCTGGACGGCCGCGCCGGCCTCCTCGCGTCCGCTCATGCCTCTCGTCTCAGGCTGCTGTGCTCGATGCGCCAGACGGCGGCCTCGCGGCGCCGGGCACCCTCCAGCGTTCCAGGATCGGCTGTCGTCACGATCACCTGGCCGCGGTCGGCGAGAAGATCGGAGAGGCGCGCGGAGCGATCCGGATCTAGCTCGCTGAAGACGTCGTCCAATAGCACGACCGGGCGTGGCCCGTCGACGCCGAGGAGATCGGTCTCGGCGAGCTTCATGGCCAGGATGATCGTTCGCTGCTGGCCGCGGCTGGCGTGGCTCGCGACGTCCCGGCCGCCAAGCTCGGCGCGCAGGTCGTCGCGCTGGGGTCCGACGAGGCTGACGCCGTTCCACGCCTCCTTCTGCCGGACGTCGGCGATCCGGCGCCGATATGCGGCCGCCAGCTCGGCGTCGGTCGGCATCCTGCTCCGGGGGTCGGAGCGATCCGGCCATGCCTCCTTGAGGCCGTCGAGGTAGCTCAGGTCGACCGTTGCCCCCCTCTCGCCGTCGGAAGCCACGGCGTCATGCAACGGGCCGATGCGCTCGACGAGCTCTGCCAGCACCTCCAGCCGTGCCCGCATGACCCGGGCGCCGAGCTGCGCCAGCTGCTCGTCCCAAAAGCCGAGGCTGTCAATCGACGCCTCCTCGGCTCTGATGGCGCGCAGGAGCGCGTTGCGCTGACTGACGACGCGCGCCACCTCCACGAGGTCGCGAGCCGCACTCCGGTCGCGCTGCGCAACGATGCCGTCCAGGAAGCGGCGTCGCTCCGACGGCGAGCCCACCAGCAGCAGCATCTCCTCGGGACGGAAGAGCACCACCCGCGCCACCTCCGACAGGGTCGTGGTGCGTCGCGGCACGCCGTTCAGGGTGAGGCGCTTGCGGATGCCAGCGGTCGGCTCGGCACCCGGCACCACGAGCTCGATCGTCGCACCGCCGTTGCCCGTCCCGCCGTCCAGCTCGAGGAGAACGCGCGCGAACGAGGCTCCGTGACGCACCAGCTCGGCATCGATTCCGGCGCGATGCGAGCGACCGACAATCGTGGCGTATACGGCCTCGAGGAGGTTCGTCTTGCCGGTGCCGTTCGGCCCGGCGACCACGGTGAGACCGAGGGCGGGGGTGAGCTCCGCGGCCGCGTAGCTGCGGAAGTCCTCGAGCGCCAGCCGCGTCAGCTCCATCGTGGCATCGGCGGCTCGGCGCGCGGCCCGCAGGGCCATGGACGGCCCTACGACGCGGTCCGGACCGGCATGATGACGTGGACGTAGTCGTCCTTGCCGATGCCCCGGATGACGCCAGGCGCGAGTGGACCGGAGAGCTCGAGCGCGGCCTCGTCGGAACCAAGGTTGCTGAGCACGTCGATCAGGTACCGGGCGTTGAAAGCGATCGCCGTCGGCGAGCCCTCGATGGCCGCGTCCACGGTATCGGCGTTGTCACCGACGTCTGCCGCGTGCGCGGTGATCGCCACCCCTGAGCCGTTGGCGTCCTCGCCACCGATCTCGATCTTCACGATGTTCGCGCTGTCACGAGCGAAGATGCTGGCGCGTCGTGTACCGGCCAGAAAGGCCTCGCGGTCGATGACGGCCCGGGAGCTGTGCGAGGCGGGGATGACCGGCTCGTAGTTCGGGAACTGGCCCTCGATAAGCCGGCTGACCAGGTCGATGCCCTCCATGTGAAACAGGACCTGACTCTTATTCGGCGTCACCGTGATCTCGATCGGCGTCTCAGCGTCGGGCAGGATGCGCATCAGCTCAGCGTACGAGCGGCCCGGCACGACGATCGTGATCTCTGGGTTGACGGGCTTGTCGAGCGCCAGGGTGCGGACCGCGATTCGATAGTTGTCAGCAGCGGCCAGCGTCATCCGGTCGCCGGCCAGCTTCGTCAGCACGCCGGTCAGGATCGGGCGGCTCTCGTCGGAGGCGGCCGCGAAAACGACCTCGCCGAGCGCCTCGCGCAGGACCCGGGCGTCGGCGCTGGTCGCCGGCGTATCGCCGATGGCGGCAACCACCGGGAACTCGTCCGCCTCGATACCCTTGATGCTGGAGCGGTTGTTGCCGCAGGTGAGCTTCAGAGTTCGATCCTTCGGCGAGAGAACCAAGTCGATCCGCTGGTTCGGAAGCGAGGCGACGAGATCGGTGAGGAGCTTGGCCGGGACGGTGATCTCTCCCTCTTCGGTCACCTTGCCGGGTACCCAGCAGTTGATGCCGATCTCGAGGTTCGTGGCGGTGAGCTTCAGGCCGGCGTTCTCCGTCTTGAGCAGCACGTTGGCGAGGACAGGCAGCGTGGCACGGCTGCTCACCGCGCGGCTCACAATGCTGAGCCCGCGTGCCAGGTTTTCCTGCATCACCGAGATGTTCATGCCGACCTCATGTGCTGGGACCGCGGATGAGCTGTTATCCACGGCTTGCTGTCTCGCTCTATCGGTTCAAGAAGAGAATACTCACCCGCCGTCGTCTCTAGTAGGCGTGTGGACGGTGTGGATGAGCGCTTGATTTGTCACCTCCGCCGTGCGTGGATTCCGTTGCGGATAACCCGCGGGCGGTTCGTCGATATCCCAGGGGCCCTCCGCGGACGATTGGCGGAGAGTCGGTCAACAGCGGTGGATACAGCGTACCGGCCGATGGTGGGGGGAGGGCCGATTGTCCACAACCACCTCGAGATATCCACCAGATCGGGGCAGTTGTCCACGAATCATGATGATTTGGTGCCCGCCAGCGCCGAAATCGTCGGCGAACGACCGCGCCTCACTCGGAATAGATCATCTCCCGCACGGCGCTGATCTCTCGGCGCATCTCGTCGTTCTCCTGCAGCTCGCGCGCGATCTTGTCATAGGCGTGGAGGACGGTCGAATGATCGCGGCCTCCCAGCTCGGCGCCGATGCGCAGGAGGCTGATGTCGGTCTCTTCGCGAATCAGGAACATCGCGATCTGGCGCGGGACCACGATCGCGCGGTCACGCTTGCTGCTGCGGAGCTGGTCCAGGTTGACCCCGTAGTAGTCGGCCACCGCGCGCACGATGCGCTGCGGGGTGATCGACCGCTTGCGCGGGTTGTACATGACGTTGCTGAGCACGGCGCTGGCGAGCTCGATGTTGACCGGCATCCCGCTCATGCTCGCGTATGCCACGACGCGGTTCAGGGCGCCCTCGAGCTCTCGGACGTTGCTCACCACCTTGCGCGCGATGAAGTCGATGACCTCGGACGGGATGAGGTGAAGCTGGTCCTCCGCCTTGGAGCGCAGGATCGCGATGCGCGTCTCGAGATCCGGTGGCGTCAGGTCGGCGATGAGCCCCCATTCGAACCGGCTTCGGAGGCGCTCCTCCAGCGTGGTGATCGCCTTCGGCGGCCGGTCGGATGACAGGACCACCTGCTTGCCGGCCTCGTGGATGGTGTTGAAGGTATGGAAGAACTCTTCCTGTGTCCGCTCGCGGTCGGCGATGAATTGGATGTCGTCGATGAGCAGCACGTCGATGCGCCGATATCGGTTCCGGAAGTCCTCCATCTTCTGCTCGCGGATCGAGTTGATGAAGTCGTTCGTGAACTTCTCGCTCGTGGCGTACAGGATCCGCTTGCGCGGGAACTTGCCGACTACTGCGTTGCCGATGGCGTGCATGAGGTGCGTCTTGCCCAGGCCCACGCCGCCGTACAGGAAGAGCGGGTTGTAGGCATGCCCAGGCCGCTCCGCCACGCTCAGCGCGGCCGCATGGGCCAGCCGGTTGGCGCTGCCGACGATGAAGTTGTTGAACGTGTACCGGCTGTTCAGGTTGATGGCGTTGCCGCCCGCGCTGAGCGGCGGCATCTGGACCTGGGCCTCCTCGTCGACCTGGGTCGGAAGCGGGCCCGAGGCGTCGGCCACGATGAATTCGAGTTGGACCGATCCACCAACGACGCGGGCGAGCGTCTGGCTGATCAGCGGCCGGTACCGGTTGTCCAGCCAATCCCGGGCAAAGCCGTTCGGTGCGGAGATCCGGCAGCGGTTGTCGTCGATCTCGACGAGCTCGGTGTCCTTCAGCCAGGTCTCGAAGTTGGCCGGCGAGAGAGAGACCTGCAGCTCACCGAGGGCGGCGCGCCACACCTGCTTCGCATCCATCAATCTGACGTGCTCCGAACCAATCTGCGGGGTCCCGCGTGGGCTGATGAGTCCGCCTCCGGGCCGAGATCGGACGTCAGACCGGGCGGTCCGGGCCGGGGGTCGGGCCACTATAGCAGCGCCCGAAACGGCGGGGCAACGGATCGGGCGGTATGGGTCGCTGTTTGACCCGACCCGCGCGCGTCGGTAGAATCGCGACCCAGAGCGAGACGGGCCAAACCCCTTCGTGTGCGCAGGCTGGCGGGACCGCCAGCCGTTCGTGTGTTTGATGGCCCGAACCGCCAACGTTGAACGAGGAAACGGCACGCATCCATGAAGAGGACGTATCAGCCCAAGAAGCGTGCGCGCAAGCGCGAGCACGGCTTCATGGCCCGGATGGCTACGAAGGGCGGACGCCGCGTGCTCGCTCGTCGCCGAGCCAAGGGGCGCAAGCGACTCACCGTCTGACCGCCGGTCAGCCCGAGGTGACCGTGCCTGTGCTGCCGATGATTCGGCGCCGCGCGGATTTCGAGGCGATCGGCCGTCATGGAACCGCACGCTCGACCCCAATCCTCGTCCTGCGTTGGATGAGGACCGATCGGGATGAGGCGCGCGTCGGTCTGTCGACACCCCGAACGGTCGGAGGCGCCGTTCAGCGAAATCGAGTGCGACGTCGTCTGCGGAGTCTGCTCCGCGAGCGGATCGGACGGATCGGTCCCGGCTGGGACCTCCTCCTGATCGCGCGGCCGGCTGCCGGCGACGCCAGTCAGGCAGAGCTGGGAGAAGCGATTGACGCGCTGCTGGCGCGTTCGGACATCGGGAGATGAAGAGAATCGGGCTTGGACTGATCATCGCGTACCAGAGGCTGACCGCCTGGATGCCGCCGAGCTGCCGTTACTCGCCGACGTGCTCGCACTACACCTACCAGGCCATTGAACGCTACGGGCTGCTGCGCGGGTCCTGGATGGGCACGAAGCGCATCGGCCGATGCAATCCGTTCCATCCGGGCGGCCATGACCCGATCCGCTAGACGAGAGAGAGCGATTTGACCCCGATCATCGGCGCGGGATTCCTGGGGATCGAGCAGTTCACCCCTCCCTGGGACGTCTTCTTCCTGCCGCTCTTCAACCTGCTCGTCTTCCTGTACCGGATCCCGTTCTTCGACTTCGCCCTGGCGATCATCATCTTCACGATCGTCATCCGCACCATCCTCGCTCCCCTCTTCGTGCGCCAGATCCGCTCGCAGAAGGAGATGCAGCGGATGCAGCCGCTCATCAAGGAGGTGCAGCGGAAGCACAAGGGGAACCGCCAGAAGGTCTCCGAGGAGACGATGGCGCTCTACAAGGAGCACGGCGTCAACCCGGCCGCCGGCTGTCTGCCAGTCGTCCTCCAGCTGCCGATCCTGTTCGCCCTCTACCAGGCCCTCATCCGGGCATCCGGCGTCATTCAGGGCTTCACCGTCAACGACGGCAACCGGGCCGCCTTCGACGCGCTTCAGAATGCGAACGTTGTCGAAGCGGTCGCCGGGCAGGAGAACACGTTCCGGGTTGCGTTCGAGGGCGCCTGCAATCTTCCGGAATACAGCCAGCTGCCGCAGTTCCTTCCGCTGAACTGCCAGCTCATCGATCCGGTCCAGCTGACCGGCCACGTCAATACGACCGTCGGCTGGCTCCTCGGTCTGGACCTGGCCCAGATCGACCATGTCTTCGCGATTCCCCTGTTCGGGACGTTCGCGCTCTCCCTCCTGGCCGTCATCGCCGCCGTCCTGCAGTTCGTGCAGGTCAAGATGACGAGCCCCAGGCCCAACCCGGACGATCCGACCTCCAGCATGACGAGCACGATGACCTACACGTTCCCGTTGCTCACCATCATCTGGGGCGGTATCTTCCCGAGCGGCCTGATCCTGTACTGGATCGTGTACACCGGGTACCTGGTGATCCAGCAGTTCCTGATCATGGGATGGGGCAACCTCTTCCCGATCTTCGGCTGGCAGCCCGGGTGGGCGCCGAGGCCGGAGGCCGGCATCACGCCTGCGTCGCGCCCGAAACGGACCGATGCCGACGCCGCGTCGACCGAAGAACCCCAGCCCAAAACACCACGCGCACCCTCGTCGAACGCCAGCCGCGGGAACAATCCGCGGCTCGCGAACCGACCAAAGGGGAGCGCCAAGCGACGAGGCCGTAAGAGATGACATTCCAAGAGTTCACCGGCAAGAACGTCGAAGAGGCGATCCGCACCGCCATGGCGGAGTTCAGCGCGGATCTCAGCGATCTCGATATCGAGATCCTGGCCCAGGGCAGCCGAGGCGTGCTCGGCGTCGGCGCCGAGGAAGCGCGCATCCTGGCCGCGCTAAAATCGGCGATCGCCGCCGCCGACTCGGTCCGCGTCGAGAGCAAGCCGATCGCGGAGGACGAGCCACCGGCCGAACTCGCGCCGGAGCCCGAGCTCGCGCCGGAGCCCGCGCCCGCTGCGTTGTCCGAGGGGCACGATCCCGTGGAGGACGCTGGCCCGGTCGACCTGGAGGTTGCCGCGGCCGACGCCGACGAGCAGGTTGCCGAGCTTGAGCGCGCCGAGGCGGCGCGTCGCACCCGTGGCAGCCGTGGACGCGGTGGCCGTGGCCGGAACGGGCGCGAGCGTGACCGCGAGCACGCCGTCCGCGAGCCACGCCCCGACCGGGCTGGCCGCGAGCCTGCGCCCTTCGTGTCGGGCAAGCCCGTCGAGGAGCTGACCGAAGAGGAGCGTTCGACGCTCACGACCGCGAAGACGGTGCTCGAGGAGATGCTCGGCCTGATGGAGCTCGCCGGCACGGTCGAAATTGCCAGTGGTGGCGATACCGCTCGCCTGAACGTCCGCGGAGACGACCTCGGAGCGCTGATCGGCCGTCGCGGCGAGAAGCTTGCCAGCCTGCAGCACATCGTTAATCTGATCGTCGGGCGCCGCGAGGGGCAGCATCACCGGATCGCGATCGACGTGGAGAACTACCGCGGCCGGCGAGAGCAGCAGCTCCGGGACGTCGCGGACCGGGCCGCGAAACGCGTCATCCAGACCGGCAGGATCATCCAGCTCGAGGCGATGCCGGCGATCGAGCGACGCGTGGTTCACATGGCACTGCTCGAAAACCCGCGCATTCGGACGCAGAGCGTCGGCGTCGAGCCGAACCGGCGGATCGTGGTACTGCCGGCGGCAAAGGAGTAGCTCCCCGCAGGCGCCGCGACGAGCTCGCGAGGATGGACGGCGTGGCCTGCGCGGTCGGCCGCATCGGTCCTGACGGGCCGTGGGTCGGCTTCGCGCCGGCCATCGACGATGGCTATGCGCTCGTCGTCGGCGGGCTCGTTGAGGGTTCCCGGCGTGCGGCGGCCGATGGAGATGACCTGCTGGCGCTGGCGACCGCCTACTTTGAAGAGACCCTCGACGAAGCGCCGGAGCATCTCGCCGCGACGCTCGGAGACATCGGGGCTGCCGTGCGCCACGTTGCGGAGCACGAGACCGATCCCGAACGCCGACGCCTCCTGGTCGAGGCGGTCGACGCCGTGGACGATGGGCTTGCTGCGGATGTCACCATCGCGCGCCTTGGGCGGGCGCTCGGCGACGGGGTCGACGCGACCGCGCGCATCCGCGGCCGCGTCAGGGGGCTTCTCGAGACCGCCTGATCAGGCGGGGGGCCGATCCTCGGGATCACGCTCGGGCGGCGACGCGACGGGTAGGTCGTGGCTGGCGTGCGGCGGCTCGGGCGCGACCGTCGGGCGCTGCTCGTCGTCCCGGTCGACGGGTGCATCCGCGCGCGGTGCCGGATCGGGGTGAGGATCGGTCGAGGCCGGCGCCGCGGTATCGGTCACATCCGCTGTTCCGGCCGTGGGCACGGGCGCACCTGGAGTGCTGGATGTGCGAGTCGCGGAACCTGGTGACGCGGTACCGACCTGGAACTTCCCGCCCTCTGCCTGGAACTCCTGCCACCCAGCCCACGCCATCACGCCCGATCCGACGAGTGCGACCAGGAACATGATGCCGTTGAGCGATCCGATGAGCGCGCCGAAGAATCCAGCGAAGCTCAGGAACGTCAACACGAGGACTGCGGCCGCAATGCCGCCGCAGATGAGCATCAGCGAACCCTTCGATCCCGGAAGGGATATCCCCGCTGACATTTGTGGCAAGAAGATCACGACGAGCATCGCGATCGCGGCCAGCAGCGCCAGCGTGCCGAGGCCGAAGCCGAAGAATCCGGCGGAGGCCACGATAAGACCAATGATGACGGCCGCCGATCCGTAGACCGCCAGCTTCTCACTCTGGCTGAGCTTCGAAAAGTCCATATGAACCCACCTCCGTGTGTTGACGACCCCCGACCCGGCACGGACCGTAGCACAGGGGGTCAAGGATGCATCGGCCGCGGACGCGACAGACGGCGCCGTCTGGGCGCCGCCGTCAGTGCTGATGGTGGAGATGGGGGAGAATCGAACTCCCCGTCCAGAACACAGTCGCCGAGAACTTCCTACAGGTATTTCCGGCCAACTTGCGTTTCGCGATGCGGGCCCCCGACCGGCGGGGTGCTTCGCCTGCTATCCGGTGATGCCTCTCGGCTCTTTGACGCCACTCACCGGAGTCGGCGACGCCGCACCTCCCCTGATGACATCTTCGCCGTCCGGGGAGGGGGGACGGCGTCAATGCTCACTGCCTAAGCAGCGAGGGCGTAACTATCGTTGCCAGTTACAGCAATTGCCCGCTGTTTTACGAGGCCTGCGAGCAACCTCGACCTGCGATTCCCGGTTCCCGGGCCCTGTCGAAACCTGACATCCCCACGAACCGAACGGCCCTGATTGTAGCAGACCGGTGCGCCGATGTGAACACCTGTTCTAGGTCGCGGCCAAGGCAGCAAGCCACCGTTGCGTCGTCGGCGAGCGTCGTCACGCTCCCGTGAGGCGCACGTTAGGCGAGCTGCCGGCCGCTGGGACGGGTCACGTGAGGGTGCGCGGAGCCCGCAGCTCCCTTCAGAGTCTGCCTAGCGTGCGCGTGGCGGGCGAACGACGACGGTAGAGAGGCTGAATGGCGGGACAGCTGCGAGAGCCATTCACTCGGCGCTCGATGGCTACGAGCAGGGCCCGGTCACCGTGCTCAATGGTTAC
>Ga0136633_1001344_pt1 | contig 18183 bp, 19 predicted proteins | sample AntDrymeUQ832206_2_FD_105494 | JGI IMG/M metagenome (GOLD analysis project Ga0136633, IMG submission 105494) | Polar desert sand microbial communities from Dry Valleys, Antarctica - metaG UQ83 (22.06) | ecosystem: Environmental > Terrestrial > Soil > Desert | place: Antarctica: Dry Valley...
CGGCTTGCCGCCGGGCGGCACGACCGTGGCGGAGCCCAAGGCCCGCCGCATGGTCTCGCTCATGGGCGCCGCGCCGACCGGCCTGCTGGCCAAGATCGAGCGTGTGGAGATCTCCGACCGCGGACTGACAGCGCACGTCAGCAACGGACCGAAGCTCTACTTCGGCACAGATACCCGTCTAGAGGAGAAGTGGGCGGCCGCCACCCGGGTCCTGGCCGACGCTTACTCGCGCGGCGCGGCCTACCTCGATGTACGCGTGCCCGAGCGCCCCGCAGCGGGCGGACTCGAGCTGATCGAGACGCCCGCCGCGCCCGTGAACACTCAACCCGAGATAGAGCCTCTGCAGTAGCGCGAGCCTCCTGCGCAACTGGAGGGTTCCTCCTCCTGCAAGCGAAGTTGCGGTCTAGACTTCCGTGACGCAGGCGCCTACGGTGCAAATGCGGCGTGCGGACTCGTGCGCTCGGAAACTCTCAACGTTAGATCGAGGCTCGGACGGAACAATGATGGAGAGCAGCGGCAGCTACCTCGCGGTCATCAAGGTCGTGGGCGTCGGCGGAGGCGGGACCAACGCGGTGAACCGCATGGTCGACGCGGGCCTGCGCGGCGTCGAGTTCATCGCGGCCAACACCGACGCTCAGGCGCTGCAAATGTGCGACGCCGACATCAAGCTCAACATCGGCCACGAGGTCACCAAGGGCCTGGGCGCCGGAGCGAACCCCGACGTGGGCTTCGCCAGCGCCGCTGAGTCGCGCGACGACATCAAGGAGGCTCTCAAGGGCGCCGACATGGTCTTCGTCACCGCCGGCGAGGGCGGGGGCACCGGCACCGGCGCCGCGCCGGTGATCGCCGAGATCGCCAAGAACGAGATCGGCGCGCTCACCGTGGGCGTGGTCACCAAGCCGTTCGAGTTCGAGGGAACCAACCGCACGCGCCAGGCCGAGGAGGGCGTCGCCCGCCTCCGCGAGGTTGTCGACACCCTCATCGTCATCCCCAACGAGAAGCTGCTCTCGATCGTCGAGCGCCGCACGTCGATCCTCGACGCGTTTCGCCAGGCCGACGACGTTCTGCGCCAGGGAGTTCAGGGCATCACCGACCTGATCACGATCCCTGGCCTGATCAACCTCGACTTCGCCGACGTCCGGACGATCATGACCGACGCCGGCTCTGCCCTCATGGGCATCGGCACGGGCTCTGGCGAGGACCGCGCGGCCGAGGCCGCCCGCAACGCGATCTCCAGCCCGCTTCTGGAGGAGAACGTGGAAGGCGCGACGGGAATTCTCCTCAACATCACGGGCGGCCGGGACCTGGGCCTGTTCGAGGTCAACGAGGCCGCCGAGATCGTCCAGGGCGCGGCCGACTCCAACGCCAACATCATCTTCGGCGCGGTGCTCGACGAGTCCCAGGGCGAAGACGTCCGCGTGACCGTCATCGCCACCGGGTTCGACCACCGCGGCCGCGGCATCCGTGGCCGTGAAGCCGAGCGCCCGCGCGGCCGCGACCGCAGCCCGCGCATCGACGAGCGCCAGCGCGATTCGCTCGAGATCCCCGACGACGAGATCGACATCCCGCCGTTCCTGCGCTAGCCGCGGCCGCGGTTCGCACCCGAATGGTTGCGCTTCTCGGCGCGTTGACGCTCGAATCTCCCCACTAATGGGGATTGTCGGCGACCCCGGGTTGAGCAGATGATGTCTCTATGCAGAAGCTCACCGTCAAGGATCTGAGCGACCACGTCGAGCAGCTGGAGGGCGCGAGCGTCGAGGAGCTCGACGAGTTGCTGACCGACCTCCTCGTTCAGGTCTACCCGACCAAGCACACGCAGGACAGCTAGAGCCGACGGGCGACGGTGGTCCGCCGACGCGGGCATCCGGCCCGCGTCGGCGTGCTCGGCGCGGGCGAGGCGTCCGGGTGCCGCGCAACTCGCGAGCGATAGCCTGCCGCGCAGTGGCCGCCGACCCACGCTCGACCCTGCGCAGGACCCCGCTCCACGAGCGCCACGTCGAGGCGGGGGCGAAGGTCGTGCCGTTCGCCGGGTGGGAGATGCCGGTCTCCTACGAAGGGATCCGGGCCGAGCATGTGGCCGTCCGCGATGCAGCCGGCGTATTCGACGTCTCGCACATGGGCGAGATCGAGACTCACGGCCCCGGCGCGGCCGCCCTGCTGCAGCGCCTGCTCTCCAACGACGTCTCGGCGATCCCGGTCGGGGGCGCGCAGTACAGCGTCCTGTGCCGCGAGGACGGCGGCGTGCTCGACGACCTGTTCACCTACCGGCTCGAGCCCGAGCGCTACCTGACGGTCACCAACGCCTCCAATCACAACAAGGACCTGGCGTGGTTCGGCCGTTACGCCGGCGAGTTCGACGTGACGATTGAAGACAAGCTCGAGGACTTCGCGATGCTGGCCGTGCAGGGCCCGCGGGCGCGCGACATCGTCCAGGCCCTCTCCGACGCGCCGCTGCCGGCGCGCCTGACCTGCGCCGCGCGCACGCTCGCCGGCGCGCGCGTGTTGGTCTGCGGCACGGGCTACACCGGCGAGGACGGCGTCGAGATCCTCATCGCCCCCGACGACGCCGTGCGCGTGTGGGACGAGCTGGTGCGCCGTGGCGCCGTCCCGGCGGGCCTGGCCGCGCGCGACACCCTGCGGCTGGAGGCCTGCTACCACCTTTACGGCAACGACCTGATGGAGGAGCGTGGCCCCATCGAGGCCGGGCTGGGCTGGTGCTGCAAGGAGGACACAGGCTTCGTCGGCGCCGACGCCGTGCATGCTGCGCGCGATGCCGGGCCGGCCGAGAAGCTCGCTCCGTTCAAGCTCACGGGCCCGGGGATCCCGCGCCAGGACAACCCGGTCGTCGGCGGCGGGATCGTGACCAGCGGGACGCTCTCCCCGTGCCTGGAGGTCGGCATCGGCATGGCCTACCTGCCGGCGGAGCGCGCGGTCCCCGGGACCGAGATCGAGATCGACGTGCGCGGGCGCGTTCGCCCCGCGGTGGTGACCACCCGACCGCTGTACGCCAAGGAGAACGATGGCTGACGCCAGCTACCCCGACGACCTGCTCTACCACCCTGAGCACGACTGGGCCAAGATCGACGGCGATGTCGCCACGTTCGGCGTCACCTGGTTCGCCCAGGACGCGCTGGGCGAGGTCGTCTTCTTCGATCCGCCCACCGTGGGGTCCTCGACGACCGCCGGCGAGTCTTACGCCGAGGTCGAGTCGGTCAAGGCCGTCTCGGACGTCATCGCGCCGTTGACGGGCGAGATCATCGAGGTCAACGCGGGCCTCGCCGACAAGCCCGAGGCCATCAACGACGACCCCTATGGTGAGGGGTGGATGGTCAAGGTGAAGCTCTCGGACCCCTCCGAGACCGAGTCGCTGCAGGACGCGGCGGCGTACACCTCCCAGCTGGACTAGAAGCCTTGTCGCGCTACACCGCCGTCACCTCCGAAGACCTTCGGGCGATGCTCGACGCGATCGGCGTGGGCTCGGTCGAGGAGCTCTTCGACCGCCAGATCCCGGTGTCGGTTCGGCTCGGGCGCGCCCTGGATCTGCCCGCGGGTATGGCCGAGCAGGACGTCTACGCGCATCTTGACGACCTCGCGCGCCGCAACGTGTCGGTGGAGGACGAGATCTCGTTCCTCGGGGCGGGGATGTACGACCATTACGTCCCGGCGCTCATCGACATGCTGATGAGCCGCTCGGAGTTCCTGACGCCTTACACGCCGTACCAACCCGAGGTCTCCCAGGGCAACCTCCAGGTGATGTTCGAATACCAGACGGCGATCAGCGAGCTGACCGCGCTGCCGGTGTCGAACGCGTCGGTCTACGAGGGTCCCAGCGCGGTGGCGAGCGCCGGATATCTCGCTCGGTTGGCCAATGGCCGCTCGCGGTTCGTGGCCAGCGCCGGGCTACACCCTCATTCGCTCGACACGCTGCGGACTTACGCCGAAGGCTTCGGCGCCGAAGTGGTGGAGGTGGGACTGCGCGATGGGGCGACGGATCTCGACGCCTGGGCGGATGCCTGCGCGGGTGACGATGTCGGGGCCGTGTTCGTCCAGCAGCCCAACGTCCTGGGCGCGGTCGAAGACGTGGAGGCGCTGATGGCCTCAAAGCCCGACGGCGCTGTGGGCATCGCCGCCTACGACCCGATCCCGCTGGGGATCCTCAAGCCGCCCGGAGAATGCGGGGTCGACGTCTGCGTAGGCGAGGGCCAGCCCCTGGGCAACCGGTTGGACTTCGGAGGTCCTTCCTTCGGTTTCTTCGCCGCCACCGAGGCCTACCTGCGCCGAATGCCCGGGCGAATCGCCGGCGAGACGACCGACATCGACGGCAAGCGCGGTTTCGTGCTGACGCTCCAGACCCGCGAGCAGCACATCCGCCGCGAGAAGGCGACGTCGAACATCTGCACCGCCCAGGCGCTCAACGCGCTGGGCGGCGTGGTCTACCTAGCGTGGCTTGGCCGCCAGGGGATCGTGGACCTGGGCGAGCTTCTGCTGGCCCGCACGGACTACGCGCGCCGGACGCTGACGGCTCTCGACGGCGTCGAGGCGCTGCACGACCAGCCCGTCGTGCGCGAGTTCGCACTGCGGCTGGACGCGCCGGTCGGCCGCGTCATCGAGCGCTGCGCCGCAGAAGGCGTGAACCCGGGTCTGGCGCTCTCGCGCATCGGACTCGATGACGACGGTCTGCTCGTCGCGATCACCGAGCGCCGCTCGCGCGCCGACATCGACCGGCTGGCCGACGTGCTGGGCGCCGCGGTGGCCGCCGAGCGACAGGCGGTTGCGGCATGACTGTCAGGGCCGAGGAGACGCTGACGATCTTCCAGAAGGGCTCGCCGGGTCGCCGCGCCTTCGTGGCGCCGGAGTTCGACGTGCCCGAGGCCACCGATGCGCTGCCCCGGCGCTTCCGCCGCGCCGAGCCGCCACGGCTGCCCGAGGTCTCCGAGCCCGAGCTCGTCCGCCACTACGTGCGCCTGTCGAAGAAGAACTTCGATCTCGACTCCGGCTTCTACCCGCTCGGCTCGTGCACGATGAAGCACAACCCGCGCCTGCACGAGCGCGTCGCCGCGCTGCCCGGCCATGCCCGCCTGCACCCGCTGCAGGACCCGGCTCGGGCGCAGGGCGCGCTGGAGCTGATGTGGAACCTCGAGCGGGCGCTGGCCGAGGTTGCGGGCCTTCCGCACGTCTCGCTGCAGCCGTCCGCAGGGTCGCACGGTGAGCTGGCCGGCGTGCTGCTGACCAAGGCCTACCACGCCGACCGCGGCGAGCCGCACCGCGTCAAGGTGCTGACGCCCGACACCGCCCACGGCACCAACCCCGCGACGGTCACGATGGCCGGTCTCGAGGTCGTCAAGGTGGCAACCAACGACGACGGCGGCGTCGACCTCGACGACCTGCGCGCCAAGGCCGGCGACGACACAGCTTGCCTGATGCTCACCAACCCCAACACGCTGGGCGTCTTCGACGCGAACATCGAGGAGATCGCCTCGATCGTGCACCGGGCTGGAGGCACGCTCTACTACGACGGCGCGAACACCAACGCGGTCATGGGCATCTCGCGCCCGGGCGACATGGGCTTCGACATCGTCCACTTCAACCTGCACAAGTCGTTCACCCAGCCACACGGTGGCGGCGGGCCGGGATCGGGGCCGATCGCGGTGAGCGATCGCATCGAGCCGTTCCTGATGAACCCGCGGATCGCGCGTTCAGACGAGGGCGTGTTCGATCTCGTCTCCGACCACGCGAAGTCGATCGGGCGCCTGCGCGGCTTCCAGGGCAACTACGGCACGTTCGTGCGCTCCTACGCCTACATCCGCTCGCTCGGCGCGGAGGGGTTGAAGGACGCGAGCGAGACCGCGGTGCTCAACGCCAACTACCTGCTGGCGCGCCTGCGGCAGCTCGGGGTTGCCGAGCACCTGCCGCTGGCGTTCGGCGAGTTGTGCATGCACGAGTTCGTGCTGTCGGGCGGGCCCATGAAGCGCGAGCTGAAGATCCGCACGCTCGATCTGGCCAAGCGCCTGCTCGACCACGGCTACCACCCGCCGACGGTCTACTTCCCGCTGCTCGTCGACGAGGCGCTGCTCATCGAGCCGACCGAGACCGAAACCCGCGAGACGCTCGACGCCTTCGCAGAGGCGCTTGCCGAGATCCTGCGCGAGGCCGCCGACGATCCGACGGTCGCCCAGAACGCGCCTTACTCGACACCCGTTCGCCGCCTCGACGAGGCCGGCGCCGCCAAGCGCCCGGTCCTCCGCCAAGCCCTGTAGCTCAGGAGTGGGTGAAGCGCGGCGCGGGCGCGGAGGGCGCCTCGGCCTGCTGTTGGGCCAGGTCGCACCGGGCGGTGGTGTAGGAGAACCCCGCTTGGAGGAAGTCGTTTATCGCGGTTGCTCCGAGCAGGCCGATGACCAGCCGGGCCTCCCGCGGCCGGGTAACCCTCAGGCCGACCAGCCCGAGTGACGTCCATGCCCCCAGGCACCGGCTGCACGTCAACAGCTCGCCCACCGCATAGCGCAGGCGGCGGCCCTTCGGTCGCCGGTCGCCGTCGGGTAGTTCCTCGACGAACGGTTCGCGCACCCAGGTCTCGACCTTCTCCTTGGCGATGAGCTTCGACAGTGCGAACGTCGCCACGCCGAGGGGAACGATCTCAGCGGGATGCATGGGCTCGTCGTCCTGGTTACGGGCCGCGAGCAGCACCGCGCCGGCCAGCGCGGCGTAGCCCGAGCTGAGCACGGCGTAGTCGAGCGGCTTGGTCGGGGTCTGGGTGACGGGGTCCACGGTGGTGCGCTACCCGGTGGGGCACCAGGCGGAACGCTCGGGCGGGCGGCCGGGGCCGTCCGCCCGCATGGCGAGTTACTTCGTCGCGCTCGCGTCGTAGACCTGGGCGTTCCCGCGTGCGAGGGCCGCCTTCGCGTCGTTGTCCTCGCCCTTGCGGCCACAAGACGGATCGGTGGTCTTCTGATACGAGATCGTGTCCGCCTCGGCGGCCGATCCCTGGCCGTTGTCGACCACCAGGATGGTGAACTGCGAGCCGTCGCGGAACGTGCCCCCGATCTTCGCCACGTTGCCCATGACGTTCAGACAGGACACCGTGCCGTGGTAGGTCGTCTGATCCTTGCCGATGCCACCAACGCGATCTACGTACTGCACCTGACCGGTGGCCGCCGCGCTTGTCCCACGAGCGGTGAACGCGATGGTGTCGCCGGCGCCCTTGTCGCCGACGAGAATCTGACCGCCGCCCGTGGCGCGATCGGTGGCGCTTCCCGCGAGCGCGGACGTCATGGGGACGGCCGCGGCGAGCACGGCGACGGTGGTCATGAGACGACGCTTGGACAGCAAGGAATCTCCTTGAGATGGGTGGGTCGGGCCGGGACAGCCCGCGCTTCAACTGCGCAAACGACGGCTTGCGCGAAAACCTGCGGCGATTGGTTCCGAATACCCTTCCGCCCCGAATGCCGGTCATCTTCAGCGGGATCCAGCCGACCGGGACCAAGCACCTGGGCAACTACATCGGGGCGATCCGCCAGTACGTCGAGGGCCAGGATCGCGGCGATCCGGCGATCTTCTGCATCGTCGACCTGCACGCGATCACCAACCCCTACGATCCCGCCGAGCTGCGCCGCAGCGTCTATGACCTCACGGCCCTGCTCGTCGCCAGCGGGTTGGACCCAGCGCGCTGCGTCCTGTTTCGTCAGAGCGACGTGAAGGAGCACACCGAGCTGTGCTGGCTGCTGGCCAGCGTCACCGCCACGGGCGAGCTCAACCGGATGCACCAGTTCCGCGACAAATCCGTGGCCCAGCGCGAGCTGGTCAGCTCCGGGCTGCTCTTCTACCCGGTCCTGCAGGCGGCCGACGTGCTCGCCTACCGCGCCCACGAGGTGCCGGTCGGGGAGGACCAGCGTGAGCACCTCGAGTTGATGCGCGACGTCGCGCGACGCTTCAACAGCCGCTTTGGCGAGGAGCTCCTGGTCGTGCCCGACCACCGCATCCCGGTCGTGGGCGCGCGGATCATGGATCTTCAGAACCCGGACCGGAAGATGTCGACGACGGGCGGCAGCGAGGAGGGCACGGTCTACGTGCTGGACGAGCCCAAGGTGATCGAGAAGAAGATCAAGCGGGCGGTCACCGACGCTGACGACCCGCCGCGGATCGCCAAGGATCCGGCCAAGCCGGGCGTGTCGAACCTGATCGACATCATGGCCGTGGCCCGTGGGGTGTCTCCTGAGCAGGTCGTGGCCGACCTCGCCCAGGCCCGCGGCTACGGCGACCTGAAGGCCGCTACCGCGGAGGCGGTGATCGCCATGCTCGCGCCGGTCAAGGTGCGCTACGAGGAGTTGCGCGCGGACGAGGCCGCGCTCGAGCAGATCCTCGCTTCGGGGGCCGAAAAGGCCCGCAGCATCGCGGCCCAAACGCTGGCCGACGTGCGTCGGGTCATGGCCCTCGGGCCTCCGCCGAGCTGATCTCTACGCTGCACGGCGGTGCTGATCGCCGATCTCGATCTTGACTTGGAGGTCTTCTCCGGGCCGTTCGACCTGCTGCTCACGCTCGTCCTCAAGGAAGAGGTCGACCTGATGGAGGTCGCGCTCGCCGACGTCGTGATCAGCTACCTGGACTTCCTGGAGGCGCGCGGCGAGATCGATCTCGAGGCGGCCACCGAGTTCCTGGTCCTCATCGCCGCGCTGCTCGAGCTCAAGTCGCGGCTCATGCTGCCGCGCGAGGACGAGGAGCTGCTCGAGCTCGAGCCGGGCGAAGCGGCAGAGGAGCTGCTGGCGCGGATGCTCGAGGCGCGCCGGTACCGCGCTGCCGCCGACCATCTGGCCGGGCGACTCGAGGACGAGCACGGCGTGCGGTACCGGGCGGCCCCGCTGCCTGCTTGGCTGCGCAAGACGACAATGGAGGAACTCGACGAGGCTGTCTATGACCCGGCGCGCCTGGGCCGGGCCATCGGTGAGCTGCTGCGTCATCCGCCGCAGGTCGACCTGGGCCATCTGGCGATCCCGCGGGTCAGCGTCGCCGATCGGCTCGCCCACCTGCGTGGCCTGCTGCGTCGCGGCAGCACCTCCTTCGACGAGGCGGTGCGCGGCGCGGATCGCGTGACCGTCGCCGTCACCCTCTTCGCGCTGCTCGAGCTCTACAAGCAGGGGGAGGCGACGTGGACCCAGGAAGTCGCCTTCGGCGACATCGAGATGAGATCGCAGGTGGCGGCCGGGGAGGCGCGCGTCGCATGAGCGAGCTGGCGAAGATCCTCGAGGCGCTGTTGTTCCTCTCGCCCGATCCGGTCGCGGTGGCCGACCTCGCCGATGCCGCGCATGCGAGCGAGGAGGAGGTTCGTGAGGCGCTGGCCGAGATCGGCGAGCGTGAGGGCGGCGTCACGCTCAAGGAGGTCGCCGGGGGCTTCGCGCTGGCCACCGATCCGATCGCCGAGGACGCCGCGCGGCGGCTGCTGGCCAAGCCGCGCACGCCTCCGCTGACCCCGGCCCAGGCCGAGACGCTGGCGATCGTCGGATACCTGCAGCCCGTCTCGCGGCCCGAGATCACGCGCATCCGCGGCGTCAGCGCTGACTCGGCGGCGTCGACGCTGCTCGAGCGCGGCCTGATCGAGGAGTCCGGCCGCTCGCAGTTCGGCGCGGTGCTCTACCGAACGACGCCGCTGTTCCTCAAGCTCTTTGGCCTGACCGGCCTCGATGCGCTGCCCGACGTGGCCGCCTGGGACGCGACGCCCGAGGAGGAGGCAGACCTGCGCGAGCGGCTGCTCAAGGCCGGCGCGGCGCGCAACCCGGACACCCCGGCGCCGCAGCCCGACCTCGCCTGACGCCGCGAACGTCCCTGTATGTGGGCCAGGGCCCTCGCGCGGTCGAGCGCGGCTGACCGCCCGATCGTGCTGCCCAGGGGTCGCTGGGCGACCCTTATCCAGCACGATTCGCCGTCGAGCGCGGCTGACCGCCCGATCGTGCTGCCCAGGGGTCGCTGGGCGACCCCTATCCAGCGCGATTCGAGGCTGGGTCAGGCGACGGCGGCCGCGGCCTTGGCGGCGAGCTGGCCGCAGGCCGCGTCGATGTCGCGGCCGCGGGTAAGGCGGATCGTGGCGCGCAGCCCGAAGCCCTCGAGCGCGTCGCGGAACAGGCCCATGGCCCGGGGCGACGATCCGTCGTAGATCGATCCCGTCGGGTTGAACGGGATCAGGTTGACCTTGTAGGCCCGCGGGTCGAGCAGCCGCCCGAGCGCGATGGCGTGGTCGTGGCTGTCGTTGACGCCGTCGAGCATCACGTACTCGATGAAGACCATCCGCTTCTTGCGCTCGTAGAAGCGACGGCAGGCATCGAGCACGTCGGCCAGCGGGTAGCGGTCGTTGACGGGCATGATCTGACTGCGCAGCGCGTCGTTGGGCGCGTGCAGGGAGAGGGCCAGACGGATCGGCATGTCGGACTCGGCGAGCCGGTCGATCCCGGGGATCCAACCGACCGTCGAGATCGCGGTGCGGCGGTGGGTGATCCCGAGCGCCGGCAGCTTCTCGCAGGCGGCGAGCACGTTGTCGATGTTCATCATCGGCTCGCCCATGCCCATGAACACGCAGTGGTCGAGCTTCTCGATGCGGCGCATGTGCAGCGCCTGGTCGACGATCTCGCTGGCGGTCAGGTTTCGGCCGAACTTCATCTGGCCGGTCGCGCAGAACGTGCACGTCAGCGGGCAGCCCGACTGCGAGCTCAGGCAGATCGACCGCCGGCCGTCGCGGTAGCGCATCAGCACCGCCTCGACTGGCCTGCCGTCGCGAGCGGTGGAGAACAACGCCTTGACCGTCCCGTCCTTGGCGTGCGCCTCGTTGGTGACGTGCAGCGTGGAGAACGGAACCTCGGCGGCCAGGCGCTCGCGCAGCGCTGCGGGCAGGTTCGTCATGGCCTCGTAGGAGGCCGCCCCGCGCGCCGTCCACTCCCACACCTGCTTGGCGCGAAACGACGGCTCGCCCTCCAGGGCGCGGTCAAGAACTTCAAGGTCCACTACAACGCAGGGTAGATGTCCGACCACCCGAGAACCGCGACCCTGGATGGCCGACCGGACCGGCGCCGGATCGGCCGCCGCCGACCTCGGACATGGCAGAGCCATGCCCTTCGGCGTCGGCGGCCACCCGGCATCCGGCCGGACGACCCCGCGACCCACGCTCCCGGGTGGTCGAACATCTAATGCGCCTCGCCAAGTTTCTCGCCCATGCAGGCGTCGCGTCACGGCGCGCCGCTGAGGGCCTGATCGCCGAAGGGCGCGTGACGGTCGGCCCGGAGGTCGTCACCGACCCAGCCCGCGACGTCGACGGCTCGATCCCCGTCGCTGTCGACCGGCGGGTGGTGAGCATCCCGTCCGAGCGCGTCGTCTACGCGCTCAACAAGCCGAAGGGCGTTGTCTCGACGGCCAAGGACACCCACGGCCGGCGGACAGTCGTCGAGCTCGTCCCGGCCGAGCGCCGCCTCTATCCGGTGGGCCGCCTCGACGCCGACACCACCGGCCTGATCCTGCTGACCGATGACGGCGAGCTGGCCGAGCTGCTGATGCACCCGCGCCACGAGGTGCCCAAGACCTACCGCGCCCGGGTCGCCGACGGGCCCGTGCCGGACGGGGCGCTGCGCCGGCTTCGCTCCGGGTTGGCGCTCGACGACGGACCGACGCTGCCGGCGAAGGTCGACCAGCCGCGCCCCGGGGTCTTGGAGATCACCCTGCGCGAGGGCCGCAAGCGTCAGGTCCGGCGGATGTGCGAGGCCGTCGGCCACCCGGTCGTCAAGCTCGAGCGGATCTCGTTCGGCCCGCTGGCCCTTGGTGGCCTCAAGGCGGGCGAGCACCGGCTGCTGAGCGCCACCGAAGTGGCCCAGCTGCGCCGCTAAGGTGGCGCCGATGCGGCTGCATGCGCTGCGCGGAGCGACCTCGGTCGACCGCAACGATCCCGACGCCATCCTCGGCGCCACCGAGTGGCTGCTGCGCGAGATCATGAAGCGCAACGAGCTGAAGCCGGCCGACGTCGTCAGCTGCATCTTCACGCTGACCGACGACCTCGACGCCGAGTTCCCGGCGGTGGCCGCCCGCAAGATCGGCTTCAGCGCGGTCCCGCTGTTGTGCGCACGGGAGATCCCGGTGCCCGATTCGCTGCCGCGGGTCATCCGGATCCTCATGCACTACCACGCCGACGACGACCACGAGTCGCGTCATGTCTACCTCGGCGACGCCGCCCACCTGCGGCTCGACCTCGAGGGGGCCCAGTAGTGGCGATCGAGTTCTCCGAGCGCGTCGGCCGGCTGCCCGACTACCCCGTCGCGGGCGGCTACTCGCTGCCCGACGACGTCGCGATGTTGGCCTCCAACGAGTCGCCGTGGCCACCGGCGCCGGCTGTGCTCGAGGCGGCGGCGCGCGCCGCCGCCTCCGCCAACCGCTATCCCGACCCGTCGAACTTCGCGCTGCGCGAGGCGCTGGCCAGGCGCTACGGCGTCCCCGCCAACCGCATTGCGGTCGGCAACGGCTCGGTCGACCTGCTGATGGCCGCCGGGGAGGCCCTGCTCGAGCCGGGCGCCGAGATCGTCTACGCCTGGCCGGCGTTCAGCGTCTACCCGCACCTTCCCGCGGCGTCGGGGGCGACCGCGGTCGCCGTGCCGCTCGACGCCCGCCACCGTCATGACCTCGACGCGATGGCCTCTGAGATCACCGTCGCCACGCGCTTGGTCATCGTCTGCAACCCGAACAACCCCACGAGCACCGCGCTGGGACTCGAGGAGATCACCGCGTTTGTCGAGAAGGTCCCGCCGAGCGTCTGCATCATCCTCGACGAGGCCTACTGCGAGTTCAACCTGCTCGACGACCCCGACGCGTCGATCGACCTCCTCGAGCGCCATCCCAACCTCGTGCTGCTGCGGACGTTCTCCAAGGCCTACGGGCTGGCCGCGCTCCGGGTGGGCTACGCGCTGTGCGGCGGCGAGCCGTTCGTCAGGGCCGTCCACGCGGTTCGGCAGCCCTTCGTGGTCAACGCCGTCGCGACCGCGGCGGCCATCGAAGCCCTCAAGCACTCCGACGCCGTGGCCGAGCGCGTCGAGAAGACCGTGATGGCGCGCGTCGAGCTCGACGAGGGTCTGCGCGCGCTGGGCATAGAGCCCGCCGAGTCGCAGGCCAACTTCTGCTGGTTCGACCTGCCCGACTGCGCCGAGGAGGACGCGGTCGTCGCGGGCCTGCGCGAACGCGGGGTGCTCGTGCGCGCCGGCCGGGCCCTCGGCCGCGAGGGGGCGTTGCGGGTGACCTACGGCACCACGGAGCACAATCAGAGGTTTCTCCGGGCGCTCGGCGAGCTTCTCTGAGCATGACAGCCGCGGCAGCCTTCCGGGCGCCCTAGCGAGGGCGGCCCGCGTCTGCCACACTGGGCGCGCAGCATGCGTCGCGACGACCACAGCCCTTGCAGCAGCTTCTCCTTTGCGGGCTACGGGTCGTACGCCACCGCCTGGCGATTTCGCTAGGCGCTCGGTCGTAAGCCATCCGCTGCGTTCACACGCAGCTCACCGAGCGCCGTAGCCGGACCCGTACCCTCCCTTCCAGGCGTAGAAAGGCCACCAGAATGATGATTGTCATGAAACCGACGGCGACCCCGGACGAGATCCAGGCCGTCATTGCGCGCATCGAGTCCGTCGGCGCTAAGGCGCACCCCTCCATCGGTGAAGAGGTCACGGTGATCGGCGCCGTCGGCGACCTCGAGCACGTCTCGAACCTCAGCCTCGAAGGCGCGCCAGGGGTCGACAAGCTCGTCCCGATCCTCAAGCCGTACAAGCTCGCGTCCCACGCGCTGCGCGGCGGCAGCCACTCGGTCCTCGAGATCGGCGGCCGGCGGATCGGCGGCGAGCACTTCGCGCTGATTGCCGGGCCTTGCACGGTCGAGTCGCGCGACCAGGTCCTCAGTGCCGCCGACACGGTGGCCGCGGCCGGCGCCGCGATGTTCCGTGGCGGCGCCTACAAGCCCCGCACCTCGCCCTACGCCTTCCAGGGACTGGGGCAAGAGGGGCTGCGGCTACTGGCCGAGGTCAAGGAGCGCACGGGCCTTCCGATCGTCACCGAGCTCATGGACACGCGCGACATCGAGGCCGTCGCCGAGGTCGCCGACGTCGTGCAGATCGGCGCGCGCAACATGCAGAACTACTCGCTGCTGTCCGAGGTCGGACGGTCAGGCCTCCCGGTGCTCATCAAGCGGGGCCTTTCGAGCACGCTCGAGGAGCTGCTGATGGCGGCGGAGTACGTCCTGAAGGAGGGCAACGAGAACGTCATGCTCTGCGAGCGCGGCATCCGGACGTTCGAGACGGCCTACCGCTTCACGCTCGATCTCACCGCCATCCCGGTGCTCAAGGAGCTGACGCACCTCCCGGTGATCGTTGACCCGAGCCACGCCGCTGGACGGCGCGCTCTGGTCACGCCGCTGTCGCTCGCCGCCGCGGCCGCGGGCGCCGACGGGATCATCGTCGAGGTCCATCCCGACCCCGACGAGGCGATCTGCGACGGCCCGCAGCAATTGCGGGCCGACGAGTTCGCCGACTACGTGGCCCAGGTCGAGCGGGCGGCCGCGGTGGCCGGCAAGGTCTTCGGTAGCGCCGCCCACGCGTCTTGAGGATCGCCGTCATCGGCACCGGCTTGATCGGGGCCTCGATCGGCCTCGCCGCGCGGGAGCGGCTGGGCGCGGTCGTGGCGGGCGTGGACCCCGATCCGGAACCGGCCTTGGCGGTAGGGGCGATCGACGAGGCGGTCTCGCTCGAGGAGGCGCTTGACGGCGCGGAGGCGGCATTCGTGGCCGTGCCGGTGCAGGACCTACCGGAGATGACTGCCGCGGTCCTCGCCGCGGCCGGGCCACAGTGCGCGGTTACCGATGTCGGCTCGGTCAAGTCGCCGGTGGTCGCCGCCGTCGACGACGAGCGCTTCGTCGGCGGCCACCCGCTGGCGGGATCTGAGCAGGGCGGCGCCGGCGCCGCCCGGGCCGACCTGTTCGACGGCGCCCCGTGGTACCTGACGCCAACCCACCGGACCTCGGGCATCGTCCTCGAGCACGTGCATCGGCTGCTGACCGAACTCGGCGCTCGGCCATCGGTCATCGACGCCGATGCCCACGACCGGGCAATGGCCACGGTCTCGCACCTTCCGCACGTGCTCGCCAACGTCCTCGTGGCGCTCGCCGGCGACGCGCGGCCCGCGACGGGCCCCAGCTTCCGCGACGCGACCCGGGTGGCCGGCGCGAACCCGTCGCTGTGGGCCGGGATCTACGCCAGCAACGCCCGAGCGCTCGATGAGGAGATCGCCCGGGCTATAGCCGAACTCGAAGACGTGCGCACCCGCCTCGCCGCGGGGGAATCCCTGGAGGACTGGCAGGCGCAGGCCGCGGGATTGCGCGCCGCCCTGCGGGCCGCCGGCGCGGGCGGCGAGCTCGCCGAGCTGCACGTCGTCGTGCCCAATCGTCCTGGCGTCATCGCCGATGTCGCGCTCACGCTCTCCCGCGAGGGCATCAACATCGCCGACATGTCGCTGGCGCCGTCGATCGACATGGCGACCGGCTCGCTGGACCTGTCGGTCCCCGCGGGCCGCGAGGATCGCGCCCGCGAGCTGCTGGCCGATCTGGGGCTGTCGGCGTGAACGTCCGCTTTGACCCCTGCGGCCCCCTCCGCGGCGAGGCTACGCCGCCGGCCGACAAGTCGATCTCACACCGCGCCGCCCTGCTCGGCGCCATGGCCAGCGAGCCGGTGCCCATTCGCAATTACCTGCGCGCGGCCGACACGCTCTCGACGCTCGACGCGGTGCGTTCCCTCGGCGCGCTCGTCGAGGACCGCGGTGACGAGATCGTGGTGCGTGGCTCCGGGCTGCGCGACGCCCCCGAGCTCGACGAGCCGATCGACGTCGGCAACGCCGGCACGTTGATGCGGCTGCTGCCGGGCTGGCTGGCCGCCCAGGCCGGGCGCTCCTACACGCTCGACGGCGATGCCTCCATCCGGCGCCGGCCGATCGACCGGATCGCCGAGCCGCTGCGGGCGATGGGCGCGCGGGTCGAAGCGACCGATGGCCGCCTGCCCCCGTTCACGATCCACGGCGCGCAGCTCAGGGGGATCGACTACGTCCTGCCGGTGGCCAGCGCGCAGGTCAAGTCCTGCGTGATGCTGGCGGCGCTGACCGCGAGCGGGACGACACGGATCACCGAGCCCGCGCCCAGCCGCGACCACACCGAGCGGTTGCTGGCTGCCGCCGGGGTCCCTGTCAGCCGCGAGGGCGACACCGTCGTCGTCGCCAACACCGACGAGCTCGAGCTCGACGAGATCGTCGTGCCGGGCGACCTGTCGTCGGCCGCGTTCCTGATCGCCGCCGGGGTGCTGGTGAGCGGCTCGCGCCTGCTGATCCGGAACGCCGGGGTCAACTGGACGCGCGTCGGCTTCCTGCGGATCCTCGAGCGGATGGGCGGGATCGTCCTCGGCGACCTGGAGCAGCCGTCTGCCGAAGTTCGCGCCGAGGAGCCGGTCTCGGACCTCGACGTCGCTCACGGCCCGCTGGTCGGGACCGTCGTCGAGGCCGACGAGGTCCCGTTGGCCATCGACGAGCTGCCGCTGGTCGCGTTGCTGGGCTGCTTCGCCGAGGGCGAGACGATCGTGCGCGGAGCTCAGGAGCTGCGGGTAAAGGAGTCCGATCGCATCGCCGGCGTCGTCGATGGCCTCAACGGGCTCGGGGGCGACCTCGAGGCCACTGAGGACGGCTTCGTCGTGCGGGGGACCGGCGGGCTACGCGGAGGAGCGATCGACTCGCTCGGAGACCACCGGCTCGCCATGATCGGCGCCGTCGCCGGCTTCGCCAGCGCCGAGGGCGTCGAGGTCGTTGGGATGGAGGCCGCCGCCGTCTCCTATCCAGGGTTCGCCGACGACGTCGCCGCGCTCACGTAGGCCGGGAACACCCGTCCTATCCTGCCAACCCGATGCTCATCGCCATCGACGGGCCCGCGGGCGCAGGGAAGTCCACCGTCGCCCGGGCCGTCGCCCGGGCGCTGGGCTGGACGTACCTGGACTCGGGCGCGATGTACCGCGCGGTGGCGCTGTCGCGGCTGCGCGAGCGCCCGTTCCCCGAGCGCATCGACCTGGGGGAGCACGTATACGCCGACGGCGTCGACGTCACGATCGACATCCGCACCCCTGCGGTGACGGCGATGGCCTCTGAGGTCGCCGCCGATCCGGACGTGCGCGAACGGCTGGTCGAGATGCAGCGCGAGCTGATCGCCGGGGGCGACTGGGTCGCCGAGGGTCGCGACATCGGCACGGTGGTCGCGCCGGACGCCGAGGTCAAGGTGTTCCTGACCGCGTCGCCCGAGGAGCGCGCTCGGCGCCGCGCCGGGCAGGAGGGCCGACCGGTTGATGAGGTGTTGGCCGACCAGCGCGAGCGCGATGCGCGTGACGAGTCGCGCGAGCACAGCCCACTGAAGGCGGCGGACGACGCCGTCGATCTCGACACCACGGGTCTGGACATCGATGAGGTCGTCGCGCGGATCGTCGCCCTGGTGCCGCGATGAAGGTCGCGGTCGTCGGCTACCCCAACGTCGGCAAGAGCTCGCTGGTCAATCGGCTGAGCGGATCGCGCGAGGCCGTCGTGCACGAGCGGCCGGGCGTCACCCGCGACCGCAACGAGATCGCCTGTGAGTGGAACGGTCGCCGCTTCACCCTCATCGACACGGGCGGCGTCGACCAGCGCGACGACGATCCGATCGCCGGGTCGATCCGCGAGCAGGCCCAGGCCGCGCTCAACGACGCGGTGCTCGCGGTGCTCGTGGTCGATGCTCGCGCGGGGATGCGTCCCGGCGATCAGGAGATGGCCGACATGCTGCGCCGGCAGGGCAAGCCGGTGCTGATCGCCGCCAACAAGATCGACGCCGTGGGCGACGTGCCGTCGGCGGCCGAGTTCTACGCGCTCGGGCTGGGCGATCCGATCGCCGTCTCCGCGGCGCAGGGCCTGGGCACCGGCGACCTGCTCGACGCGCTCGTCGACAAGCTGCCCGAGGGCGATGACGACGACGCTGACGACGACGTGATCCGCCTGGCCATCATCGGCCGGCCGAACGTCGGCAAGAGCTCTCTGGTCAACCGCTTCATGGGCTCGGAGCGGGTGATCGTCTCCGACGTGGCGGGAACGACGCGCGACGCGATCGACCTGCCGCTCGAGGTCGACGGGCGC